>VFQP010003633.1_pt1 | contig 15465 bp, 13 predicted proteins | sample 3512351 | NCBI WGS metagenome assembly VFQP01 (sample SAMN10412372, study PRJNA504923) | tailings metagenome | isolation source: Relicate 1 Philex TSF1 revegetated site | place: Philippines: Tuba, Benguet | collected 2017-08-29 | reverse complement strand
AAACATTTGTTAACACATTTATGTTTTTAAGTTTAATGTTGGTAAAATAAGTTAACTAATGTTTGGTGTTGGTTATCTTATATGCATTTGGCAGGCCTGGTTTTCAGCGTTAAAAAGTGGGTTTATTGTGTACGTACCATCCAGATTGTTATTGGTGTATTACTATTGCTTGCCAGTGGCTATGTCGAGGCCATGTATTCCTTTCCGGCTGCACCAAGTGCGCCAATGCCGCCAGGATGTAGTGGCAGTGCAGGTGTATATACGTGTACTGGTTTCATTAATATTCAAGATCAGGTGCAGTTTCTTGATATTGGGAATGTTTCAATTACCGTCAATGGTGCTTTGAATATAGGCGCTTATCGCATCGGCAGTGCATCGCAATCAGCCAATGTCACGTTTTACAGCAATGGTACAGTCACATTGAACACTACAACCTTATACGCAACGATCAATGCAGGCATCAATGCGGTGACGGTATATGGGGCCTCATATATTCGTGGCCATCTGCTTATTTCAAATGGCCCGATTAATGCGGCTGGCACGATACAGGGGGATGTGATCAGTAGTGGTTCTGGTTCTATCTTTATGGCTCAAGATGCGGTGGTTAATGGCAATATTGCTGGCCGAACCGGCCCGGTCACACTCTCGCGGGCGGTTGCAGTCAATGGCATGCTGAGCACGACGACAGGCAGCATCAACCTCACCGGCTTTAACACGATTACAAATGGAGTGAGTTGTGCTGGCTGTTATATGTTTGTGAGTGGTCAGAGTCACACGGTTTCAGGCAATGTCAGCGTCGGTAGCCTGGATGGGGGATCCTCACAAAATAGCACTTATTACGGCGCTATTAATGTACAGGCGGGTTTCCTCACCCTGGGTAATGGCACGACCGTGCAGGGTGATGTCAGCGTGACTGTCGCTGGGATGGCAAGCATGAGCATTTCCCAGACGCTCATTCAAGGTCGCGTGCAGGTGACAAATGCGAATGCACTCACGATCCCAATTTTTATTGACAGCCAATCAGTCATTAACAACTCGGTCACAACGACTGGTGGCATTAATAACTACGGCACGATTACCGGCTCAGTCACAACGACCAGCGCAACGGCCGGTGGCATTAATAACTACGGCACGATTACCGGCTGTGCAAAAAGCAGCGGGGCGACGATCTGGCTGGGGTTGATCTCAACCACGGGTGGGGTTTGCTGTGTCAATAGTGGTACATGCTCACAAACATCTTGTGTTGTGAATTTTTCTGGCGATGTTGTGCGCAAATGTACCACGCAAGCGGCTAAATTTAACTGTATTGATCCCTCAGTGACGAATCCGAATGCAGCCAATGGCCATTTATTCACCCAGGTAGCAAATAATCAGTTTAGTGTCGCTGTAGTCGCACTGGCGGCAGATAGTAGTGTGAGTACCAATTTTGTGGACGTAGGGGAGGCCAATAAAACGGTTGAAGTAAAATGGATTGATTGTGGTGACCCTGCAGTATTGATTAATCAAACCTGTGGCGGGACCCGGACAACGCTCTTGACGCAGAATGTGACTTTCAGCAGTAGTGACCTGGGGCGCAAGAGTGTTTTGACTACAATTAGCAATGCTTATAAAAACCTGCGATGTATAGTGACTGATACTAATGCTATCCAGCAAGTTTCACTTTCGGCGGATAATTTTGCCGTGCGGCCAGCCAGCTTCACCAGTATGAGTTCCAGCGCGAATGCAGATAGATTGAATGGGGCCAGTGTCAGCAACAGTCCAGTCTTTACCGCAGGCACTGGTCAATTCGCGATGACGGTTGCTACTGGCTTGTCTAACTATAATGGCATGCCCAAAATTGCTAATAATCCTATCCCGATCACTGCACATGCCGGTGCCGTACGGGCTGGCGTATTATCAGGTACGTTTGATTTGGCCAGCAATGGTGTGAGTACCGGCACTAATTTTATTTACGATGAAGTTGGCTATTTTAAATTTAATGCACTTGGTATTTACGATGATACGTTTACTCAGGTTGATGCTGCAAATGGTGATTGTACCCTAGGCTTTGACGCGATTAACAACAAGCAAGCCTGTAGCTTTGGCTATGTTTCTGCCAGCAATGTCTATGTTGGACGCTTTGTCCCACACTCGTTTATTACAATATTAGACACGACGACACCGGCTTGTAGCAGCCAGTTTTCATACTTTGGTCAGGATGGATTGGTGACCAAGTTTCAACTTGAAGCGCGTAGCGCCAATGGCGCAATCACCCAGAACTATACCGGCGTGTACGGCGGATTTGCCAGGCTGGATCTGTTGAGTTACATGGCTTATCATTTCAGCCTATTTCCATCAGCCTTCTCTCTGGTCAATAAAATCAATGGCCCTACTGGTGTCTGGATTAATGGTAAAGCCAGCGTTCAAGCCACCCATCAGGTTGATAGGCCAAATAACCCGACAACAGTGACAAATCTGAGTGTATTGGCACAGCCGATAGATGATGACGGGGTCACGATAGCAACTCCAGCTCCCGTCTCAACCAGCAGCCCCTTTCGATACGGCCGTTTGTATTTACCACCTGCGCATGGTTCTGAGTTATTGGCCCTGCCTATGCAATTGGAAGCGCAATACTGGAATGGCACCACCTACTTGAGAAACCAGGCAGATAGCTGTACGCTCATCCCGTCTTTAAGTGTGGTGCTTAAAAATTACAAAGGTAATTTAACGGCCTGTGAAACAACCTTGTCGTCCAGTGCAAGCATGAGCCGCGGGTTATTAAACCTGAAACTCAGTGCACCTGGGGTTGCGCAAAATGGTATCCCGAATACGGGGAGCGTGGATTTAGAGGTCAATCTGGGGGCTGCGGCAAACGCAGACCGGACTTGCATTACGCCATTAGAAGTGCCTGCGATAAGCGGTGTGTTACCCTGGTTCGGGGCCGTAGATCCTGTTGCGCGGGCAACATTCGGCATTTATAAAACACCTATCGTCTATATGCGCGAAAGTTTTTAAGCGCGGGTTGTGTACGCAGCCAATTGACTGCGTACACGTCGCGTTTAAACCATCAGCATATCCACAAACTGATTGACTGAAGTCGCTTCCAGTTTGGCCTGATCCTGGCATAAGGCCAGAATCTCAGCTTGTTTGCCTGCATCAAAACGGCGTGCCAAATTCACCTTGAATTTTTTCACCAGCTCCGGGATGCCTTCGCCACGGCGGCGGCGGTGGCCAATCGGGTATTCCACGGCGATATTGCTGGATTGGGTCCCATCTTTAAAGAAAATCTGGATGGCGTTGGCAATCGAGCGTTTTTCCGGGTCAAGGTAGTCACGTGTGTATTCTGACTTCTCTACACAAGTCATTTTGTCACGCAGGGCATCAATGCGTGGGTCGGCTGCTGCGGCATCTTCGTAGTCCAGCGCCGTCAAACTGCCTTTGAGCAAGCCTACGGCCGCCATATATTGAATACAGTGATCGCGATCGGCAGGGTTATTCATGGGACCGGTTTTATCAATGATGCGGATCGCCGATTCATGAGTGGTAATCACGATTTTTTCAATATTGGCAATGTCATCCAGCGATTGCAGGCGGTTGCCGACTTCCTTGTTCAGCTGGAATGCAGACTCCACCGCGGTTTGTGCATGGAATTCGGCCGGGAAAGAGATTTTGAACAATACCTGCTCCATGACATAGCTGCCGTATGGGCGCTGGAACTTGAAGGCATTGCCTTTGAATAAGACATCATAAAAGCCCCAGGTTTTGGCCGTCAGCGCGCTTGGATAGCCCATTTCACCCTGCAATGTCATCCAGGCCAGGCGTACCGCGCGTGAGGTGGCATCGCCTGCTGCCCAGGACTTACGGGAACCGGTATTCGGACTATGGCGGTAGGTGCGCAAGCTTTGACCGTCTACAAAGGCGTTAGACACGGCATTGATAATGTCTTGCTTATTGCCGCCCAGTAATTTGGTGACCACTGCTGTCGAGGCAATCTTGACCAGAATCACGTGATCCAGGCCCACACGGTTAAAACTGTTTTCTAATGCCAGAACGCCCTGAATTTCGTGCGCCTTGATCATCGCAGTCAGCACATCCTTCATGGTCAGCGGCGCCTTGCCTTCAGCCACGTGTTTGCGTGACATATAGTCGGCAGAAGCCAGGATGCCGCCCAGGTTGTCAGAAGGGTGGCCCCATTCTGCTGCCAGCCAGGTGTCATTAAAATCCAGCCAGCGGATCATGGCACCGATGTTGAAGGCCGCCAGGATCGGGTCCAGTTGGTAAGAGGTCCCTGGTACTTTGGCGCCATTCGGCACGACTGTCCCGGCAATGACTGGCCCCAGCAGTTTGGTACAGGCGGGGTAATCCAGCGCTTCGAAACCACAGCCCAAGGTATCCATCAGGCAGTTACGGGCGGTGTCATAAGCTTCGCTGGAGTTGATTTCAAAATCTGCCACGTAGTTGGCAATATCCACAATCACCTGGTCCGGGTCAGGGCGAACGTTAGAAATATGGGCTGACATATTTGTTACCTTTATCAATAGGTTAAAAAGTAATTACTGTGTTCTTCAAAACTCATTCACGGCTGAATTTAGGCGTACCTCGCTCTTGATGTTTGCCATTGCAAAGCATGGAGTAACGAGCAGGGTGTGTTTAAATTCAGTAGATTAGCGCTGTGTGATTGGCACAAACGCTCGGTTATCCGGGCCGTTGTATTCCGCATTCGGACGAATAATTTTGTTATCGATCCGTTGCTCAATCGCATGAGCCACCCAGCCGGTGGTGCGTGAAATCACAAAGATCGGTGTGAACATGCCGGTCGGGATGCCCATCATGTGATAGCTGGAGGCACTGTACCAATCAAGGTTGGGGAACATTTTTTTCTCGTTCCACATGATTTCCTCAATGCGGGCCGAGATATCAAATAGCTGCATATTGCCGGCATCTTCACACAGCGATTGACTGACAGCTTTAATCGATTCATTACGCGGGTCGGCAATCGTGTATACCGGATGGCCAAAACCAATAATGATCTCTTTGCGCGCCATCCTGGCTTTGATATCCGCTTCAGCGTCATCCGGCGTCTGGTAGCGTTCGATAATCTCCATTGCCGCTTCATTGGCACCACCATGTTTGGGGCCGCGCAGGGCACCAATCGCGCCGGTGATGCAGGAGTACAGGTCGGACAAGGTACCCGCGATCACGCGAGAGGTAAAGGTTGAGGCGTTGAATTCGTGTTCTGCATACAATACCAGTGAGGTATTCATGGCCTTGATATGCAACTCAGACGGTTTTTTGCCATGCAGGATATGCAGGAAGTGGGCAGCAATCGAATCGTCATCGGTTTCGACATCGATGCGTACGCCACGGTGGCTAAAGTGATACCAGTAGATGAGGATGGAGCCAAAACAGGCAATCAGGCGATCCCCCAAGGCCTGTGCACCTGCCGTATTGCGGTCAACGGCTTCTGGCTCCAGCGTTCCCAACATTGAACAACCCGTGCGCATCACATCCATGGGATGCGCATTGGCAGGAATCTGTTCCAGTACGGCTTTAAGTGCACTGGGCAGGCCGCGTAGCTTTTTGAGCTTTTGGTGATAAGCGGTGAGTTGCGGTTGGGTGGGCAACTCGCCGTATATCAGCAAATAAGCGACTTCTTCGAATGTGGCATGTTTAGCCAGCTCGATGATATCGTAACCACGGTAATGCAAGTCATTACCGCTATGGCCCACGGTACAAATGGCCGTGGTGCCTGCAGCCACACCCGCCAGTGCCACGCCTTTTTTGCGTTTAGGGGCTTCAGTCGCTGCAATAGTTGGATCAGTGGTGGTGTTCATAACTAACCTCCTTGTTTCTGGTCGCGTGTGTTGATTATTTATACAGCGCGTCTAGTTTCTGTTCAAAAGCGTGATAACCCAGGTGCTCATACAAGTCGGCACGCGTTTGCATCAGGTCCAATACATTCTTTTGTGTGCCATCCTGGCGCACGCCTTGATACACTTTAAGCGCGGCCTGGTTCATGGCGCGGAAGGCTGATAACGGATACAGCACCATGCCGACTCCGGCAGTGGCCAGTTCGTCTACTGTAAATAAAGGCGTGGCGCCGAATTCGGTAATGTTCGCCAGTACAGGCACTTTCACTGCATCAACAAACTGCTGGTACATGCCAAGTTCTGTCATGGCCTCCGGAAAAATCATGTCGGCGCCAGCTTCCACGCAGGCACAGGCGCGATCTATGGCCGACTGCAGGCCTTCTACAGCTAAAGCATCGGTCCGCGCCATAACGACAAAGTCATCATCTGGTTTGGCATCCACTGCGGCTTTGACGCGGTCTACCATTTCGTCCAGGCTGACAATCGCTTTATTGGGGCGATGGCCGCAGCGTTTGGCACTGACCTGATCTTCAATATGCACGGCCGCTGCACCCGCTTTGGCAACACTTTTAATGGTACGTGCAATGTTGAAGGCGCCGCCAAAACCGGTATCAATATCGACTAGTAGTGGTGTATCCACGGCATCGGTAATCCGGCGCACATCGACCAATACATCTTCGAGGCCAGAAATACCAAGGTCAGGCAGGCCTAAAGAACCTGCTGCCACGCCACCACCGGACAAGTAAATAGCTTTAAACCCGGATTGTGTGGCCAGCATGGCGTGATAGGCATTGATGGCACCGATGATCTGTAATGGTTTTTCAGCGGCCAAGGCTGCGCGGAAACGACCGCCTGGCGTGTTGGATTGCGTCATATTTGTTTCCTGTTGATCGGCGGTTAAAAGAAAGCGTGTTCAGCGTCTTCCGGCATGGTGACACCAGTTTGCTTGGCTTTTTGCAATACTTCCCAGAAGTAACGATAAGTGGCGCGGTCATGCAGCTCACCTGCGTACTGAATCGGGCCCCAATCGGCTGCTTGCGCTGCCAGCAAGATATTGGCGGCATCCGTCACTTCGTCATAGTTCGGTTTCATGGCATCGACAATGGCTTGAATCTGGGTCGGGTAGATGCTCCACATGCGCATAAAGCCAAACTCATTGCGTGCGCGTGAGGCGTCGCTATAAGTCACTTCAACGTTTTTCAGGTCTAGGGTGACATTGTGCGCAGGCACCACACCATTGGCCAGTGCGGCGGAGACGACTTCAGTTTTGGCGCGTGCCAGCAAACGGTGATCAAACTGGCCAGGGCTGCGCATGGCTGTGGCCGGGATGGCCCCGTGATGCGCACTGACAAAATCCATGAGGCCAAAGTCCAGCACTTGCAACCAGGGCAGTTGTGCAATTTCGTGCACTTGTCTTAATGCACCGTGGGTTTCAATCAGGATATGCACCGGGATTTCCCGGCGAATGCCATGTTGTTTGGCCACTTGCTGGATATAGGCGATCATTTCGCGTGCTTGTGCGATATCGGTACATTTGGGAATGGTGATATAGCTCAACACTTCACCCGCGCCACCGACCAGGATGTCGATATCTTGTTTCCAGTGCGGATGCGTGTAGTCGTGAATACGTGCCCCGGCCATTTTGTATTTGTTGGCTTCGGAATTCAGTATGCGGACGATCATTTCTGCATGTGCTTGTTCCTGACCACTGGCTGCGCCGTCTTCGCAATCACAGGTGATATCAAATACCGGGCCTGCAGCATTAGGCGTAGCCGGGTCTTGGAGTGACAAGGCTTTCAGGATCAACTTTTCGCTACCGGCAAAATGTTCACACGCCGGAATGGCCGGGAACGGTTTTTCACCGCCAAAAAGTGCCTGATTTGGATGAACAGCCATGTTTAGTTTCCTTTGCGTGGAATAAGAACGGTATAGTCGAGATCGAGCACCACGTGCGGGTGGTAGCCCTGCGTGGTTTTGATGTTTTCCAGTGTCGCTGGCGGCATATTTTTAACACCTACCATACGCAAGCGCAGGGCGCCTAGCTCTGGGTTGGGCAGGGACCATTTATCCAGGACCTTGGTCAGACAATAAATGGTGTCACCCGAATAACTTGGATTGGCATGGGTGCCACCGTTAATGGCCAGGATGGCAATGGCGTTTTCCAGACCTTCATAACTCAAGGCGCGACAAGCCGAAATCACCACGCCGCCATAGACTAGGCACTGGCCTTGCGGCGTGCTTTTCATCAGGTGTGCATCAAAGTGCAGGCGCGCATTGTTCTGATATAAGTGGGTGGCCATGGTATGGTCACTTTCATTGATGGTCAGGCCAGAAGGGTGGCGCATGCATTCACCCACTTCGTAATCGTCCCACCAGTATTGACCAGCTGTGGCAGTGCCCAGGCTGTTATTTAGCTTGAAGTGGGCTGGCACAGCTAATGATTCAGGGCTGACAAACTCTGGTAGCTCAGGGATAACAGTGTCAGGCGCTGGCGCCTCCTGGTTTTTCTTGTGCACCATCACCCAGCGCACCCAGCTCAGCACCGGTTGTTGTTGCTGGTTGAGGGTGGTTGAACGTACCCAGACCACGCCACTTTTGCCGTTGGAGTTTTGTTTCAGGCCAATGACCTCGCTTGAGGTCGTCAGCGTGTCGCCCACATATACCGGTTGTATAAACCGTACATCTGCGTAGCCGAGGTTGGCGACGGCATTGACTGAAATATCGGGGACCGTCTTGCCAAAGGCAATATGAAATGCCAGCAGGTCATCAACCGGCATCTGCGGGTAACCTAGCGATTGCGCTAGCGGCGTGCTGCAATGTAAGGGGTTGCGTGCGCCTGTTAGCGCAATATACAGCGCCGTGTCACCTGTAGTGATGGTGCGCGGCGTGGCGTGCTGGATGGTCTCACCCAGTACAAAATGTTCGAAAAAACGTCCGGTGTTGATTTTTGTGCTCATTTTCAACTCCTTTATATAAACTCTTCTTCCAGCTCGGCAATGGCCTCTGCCAGTTGAATCAAGCGTTGTGCGGCTTTGATATGGTGGTGTTCGACCAGTTTGTCATTCACCACCACCGTGCCGCGCCCACCCTCGTTAGCTTCCTTAAGGGCTTTGATAATCAGCCGTGCATGCTCAACTTCTGCGCGCTGTGGCGTGTAGGCGTCGTTGCAGTAAGCAATTTGTGCCGGATGTACCAGCGATTTACCATCCATACCGATGTCTCGGCCTATACGACAGGCGTATTCAAACGAATGCATGTTCTTGAAATCTGACGTAATACCATCAATCACACCTTTGCCGTAAGCGCGTGCGGCCAGCACCACCAATGATAATGAGGTCAGGATGGCTGAACGTTCGTGCGTCACACGTGCGTGCAGTTGCGAAATCAGGTCTGAGGTTGCCATCACCATACAGATGACGCGGTCTGAGGCTGCGGCAATTTCCTTGGCATTCAGCACGGCCAATGGGCTTTCTATCATGACCATCATGGGTACATTTTTGCCGCCAGCTTCATCTAATAACTGCTGCGCCTGCAATACATCTTCACGCGACTCAATATTGGGGAACAGGATGGCATCGGCACCAATATTGGCCACTGCTTTAATGTCGTCATGGCCCCAGATGGAGTGCAAGTCATTGACGCGTACAACCACTTCTCTTTTGCCGTAGCCACCTTCTTTGACTGCATTGACCACATTGTGGCGAGACTGGATTTTGGCGTCGACCAGAATAGGGTCGCCCAGGTCAAGAATGACAGAGTCTGCCGCAAGCGTGCGTGCACGTTCCAGATAATGCTGATTACAGCCGGGAACATATAGCATCGAGCGTCTGGGTCTGAGTGCATATGACATGGGGTTTCCTTTGTTGCGGCAAGAAATTAGATTCATTATTCATGAATAAAAAAACTGTGTCAACAAATATCTTATGTCTTATATAAGATATAAAATAGTGGACAATAAAAATACCCTGTGATATAAATTAAAAAACTTATTTCAGGTGCAATTAAATGGTGCCAATCATGAACGGAGTCGAATCTATGGATAAGCAGTTAGGGTCGCCAAGTTACAGGCCGCTGTATGACCAGATCAAAGTGCTGATTACGCAAAGCCTGATCGGAGGGGAGTGGCGTCCTGGGGATATGATTCCGAGTGAAATTGATCTCGCTCAGCGTTATAAGGTCAGTCAGGGCACGGTGCGCAAGGCGATTGATAGCCTGGCCACGGAGAATATCCTGATTCGCCGTCAAGGCAAGGGGACCTTTGTAGCGACGCATAACCAGGATGATGTCAGATTGCGCTTTTTGCGTTTAACGGCAGAAAGTGGACAGAAGGAACAGTTGCAAAACGAGTTTCTTTCCTGTGTGAAGGGTAAGGCCAGTGTACATATCGGCAAGGTGCTGGAAATCAAAGCAGGCGCGACCACCATAGACGTCAAGCGCCTGCTGACTTTTTCAGGGCGGCCATTGATTTATGACCACATTATTGTGCCTGCCGCACCATTCAAAGGCTTGAACCGCGCCAAGGTAGAAGAAAGCAATGGTTCGATGTATAGCATGTATGAATCACAGTTTGGCGTGCGCATGATCCGCGCCGAAGAACGCATTAAAGCCGTGGCTGCCGATGCAGAGGTGGCTAAAGCGCTGGGCTTGAAGGAAGGTTACCCTCTGCTGAGTATAGAGCGCGTGTCGTTTACTTATGGCGATAAGCCCATGGAGTGGCGCCTGGGCCTGTGTCTGACTGACGATCACCACTACATGAGCGAATTGGAATAGGGCGACTTTTGAAAACGCATTTTCGCGTTGTTGGACTTCGCTTGCCGTACTGATTGTACTGTCTGCGCTCGTCCGCCTAGCCAAAATACATTTTGAAAAGTCTTGGTCGATGCAAAAACTGTTGCAATAAAGAAAGAGGTTAATGAATGGACGATTTAAAGCAACGCGCGCTGGATTACCACCAGTTTCCCAAACCAGGGAAGTTGAGCGTGGAGTCGTCCAAGCCTTGTGCGACACAGCAGGATTTATCGCTGGCTTATACGCCAGGTGTGGCCGAGCCCGTGCGTGAAATCGAGGCAGATCCGGCCAATGCCTATAAGTACACGAATAAGGGTAATCTGGTGGCAGTGATTACTGATGGCACTGCGGTGCTGGGTTTAGGTAATGTGGGGGCGCTGGCAGGCAAGCCAGTGATGGAAGGCAAGGGTGTGTTGTTCAAGCGCTTTGCGGATATTGACGTGTTTGATATTGAAGTCAATGCTGCTACGCCGGACGACTTTATCCAGACCGTGGTGAATATTGCGCCGACGTTTGGCGGCATTAACCTCGAAGACATCGCCGCGCCGCACTGTTTTTATATTGAAAATGAATTAAAGAAACGCCTGGATATCCCGGTGTTTCATGACGATCAGCATGGCACGGCTGTGATTGTGGCGGCCGCTTTGTTGAACGCGCTTGATCTCCAAGGCAAAACGTTGCCCCGCGCCAAAATTGTGTTTTTAGGCGCGGGTGCAGCGGGTTGTTCCTGTGCCAAGCTGCTCAAGTTAATGGGGGCTACCAACATCACCATGGTTGATCGCAAAGGCGTGCTCGATCACAGTCGTGATGATTTACATGACAACAACCGCGAACTGGCCATTGCAGCAGGCGGCGTTCAAACGCTGGCGGATGCGATGCAAGGGGCGGATGTGTTTATTGGCGTCTCGGCAAAAAATGGATTGCCGGCCGAGCTGGTGAGCCGTATGGCGGCCAAGCCGGTGATTTTTGCCCTGGCCAATCCTGACCCTGAAATTTTACCCAGCCAGGTATTTGCCTTGCGCGATGACGTGATTATGGCCACCGGCCGTAGTGATTTCCCTAACCAGGTCAATAATGCCTTGTGTTTTCCTTACCTGTTCCGCGGCGCACTGGATGCCCAGGCGAAACAGATTACCGAGCAGATGAAAGTTGCCGCAGCACAGGCACTCAGCCAATTGGCGCGCGAGCCTGTGCCACCACAAGTGCTGGAGGCTTATCAGTTGCAGTCTTTGTCGTTTGGTAAAGACTACATTATCCCTAAACCATTTGATCCACGTTTGATGGAATACGTGGCTGGCGCCGTTGCGCGTGCGGCCAATGCAGGCGAGTAAGAGCATTCAGCATGATTGTAAAGAAGCAAAAAAAACAGCGGCCCAAGAATCTGGATTTATTCACGATCCGTCTGCCGGTGAATGCCGTGGTATCGATTTTGCACCGCGCCAGCGGGGTGGTGCTGTTTTTGATCCAGCCCGTGTTGTTATGGGCCTTGTATTTGTCACTGTCTAGTGCACAAGGGTATACCAGAGTGGTGACGCAATTTCAGCAATGGCCGGTCAAGCTGCTGATCACTGCTTTGGCCTGTGCTTTCTTCCATCATTTTTATGCGGGCATTCGCCACCTGGCCATGGATGTGCACTGGATGACGACGTTACAAAAAGCACGCTTCTCCAGTCGGGTGGTGTTGTGGCTGGTGGCAGTCACCATGGTGTTTGTGATCTGGGCGATTTGGGTGAAAGGCTAGCATGTTGTTTGAGTTACTGACGGCCAAATACCCTGGCATGCGACGCTGGCTGACACAGCGCTTGTGTGCGCTGTCGATGGCGGTGGTGTTGCTGTTGTTGTGGTTGCGTGTGATGTGGTTATCACCACAGAATTTTAGTGAGTGGCAAGCCTTGTTTGCGCCACTGTGGTGGCGCCTGCTCACGCTATGGTTTTTTGCCTGCATGCTGCTACATGCCTGGTTAGGGGTGCGTGATGTATTGCGTGATTACGTACCGCATTTAGGCATCCGCAACGTGTTGCAATGGCTGGTGAATATTGCGGTATTTGGCAATGCGCTGGCAGTGATATGGATTTTATTTGGAATGGATTTTTAAGGTGAGTGGCATGACCAATACAGCCAATACGACCGGTGCAAGCAAACTTCAGCATCATCAGGTAGATGCCGTCATCATTGGCGGTGGCGGTGCAGGCCTGCGCGCAGCGCTGCAACTGGCCGAGTCCGGCGCCGATGTGGCCGTATTGTCCAAGGTGTTTCCAACCCGCTCACACACCGTGGCGGCGCAAGGTGGTATTGCGGCAGCCCTGGGCAATGTGTCTGACGATAACTGGTTGTGGCATATGTATGACACCATCAAGGGCTCGGACTACCTCGGCGACCAGGATGCGATTGAGTTTATGTGCCGCAATGCAGCCAAAGCCATTATTGAGCTGGAGCACTTTGGCATGCCGTTTGACCGTCTGGAAAACGGTCGTATCTTCCAGCGCCCATTTGGTGGCATGACCCGCAACTTTGGCGAAAAACCGATTTCACGCACCTGCGCTGTGGCGGACCGTACCGGCCATGCCATGTTGCACACGCTGTATCAGCGCAACGTGCAAGCCAATACCCAATTTCTGATCGAATGGTTTGCGCTCGACCTGATTCGCGATAGCGACGGCGATGTGCTGGGCGTGATCGCGCTGGAAATTGAAACTGGCGATATTCATGTCATTCACGCCAAAGCCACCATGCTGGCGACGGGCGGTGGTGGACGTATTTTTCAGGCCAGTACTAATGCTTATATCAATACCGGCGATGGTCTGGGCATGGCCGCACGCGCTGGCTTGCCTTTGCAGGATATGGAGTTCTGGCAGTTTCACCCGACCGGCGTACTGAATGCCGGGGTGCTGATTACCGAAGGCGTGCGTGGTGAGGGCGGTTACCTGGTCAACAGTGAGGGCGAGCGCTTTATGGAGCGTTATGCGCCCAGTGCCAAAGACCTGGCTAGCCGAGACGTGGTATCGCGTGCCATGGCGACTGAGATTAAAGAAGGTCGTGGCATCGGCAAACACAAGGATGCGGTGTACCTGAAGCTGGATCATTTAGGCGAAGACATTATCAGCAAGCGCCTGCCTGGTATTCGTGAAATTGCTAAAACCTTTGCCGGGGTTGACCCGACGAATGACCCTATCCCGGTGGTGCCGACAGCGCACTACATGATGGGAGGTATTCCAACCAACCTCGATGGTCAGGTCGTCGTACACGATGGCCAGACCGAGCGCGTGGTCAATGGTTTGTATGCCGTGGGGGAGTGCGCCTGTGTGTCGGTGCATGGGGCCAATCGTTTAGGTTCGAACTCTTTGCTGGACTTGGTGGTGTTTGGCAAAGCAGCGGGCGACAAAATGGCGACCGATATTGCTGCCAGCAAAGCCCATAAGCCATTACCGGCCAATGTCGCGGATGCCACGCTGGCACGTGTAAACCGGCTGGAAAGTGATGGTCACGGTGAGAGAGTGGCCGAGGCTGGTCTGGCCATGCGCCAAACCATGCAAAAGCACTGCGGTGTGTTCCGCTTCCCCGAGTTACTGGAAGAGGGCGTCAGTGCGATTCAGCAAGTTGCCCAACAAGCACAGCACTTAAGAATTACCGACAAAAGCAAAGTCTTTAATACCGCGCGCGTCGAAGCGTTGGAATTGGATAACCTGATGCAAGTGGCACTGGCCACCATGCAAGCCGCGCATGCCCGCCAAGAGAGCCGTGGTGCTCATGCACGCGAAGACTATCCTGACCGTGACGATGCCAACTGGCTCAGCCATTCGCTGTATTTTGCTAACGAGCAAAAGCTGGCCTACAAGCCCGTGCGCCTGCAACCATTGACGGTTGAACCATTTGAGTTGAAGAAAAGGGTGTATTGATATGCGTTTCTCTATCTACCGCTTTAACCCGGACGTAGACAAAAAGCCCTATATGCAGGATTACGACGTCACGCTGGAAGACAGTGACCAGATGCTGCTGGATGCCTTGATGCGCATTAAAGAGCTGGACGAGTCGCTCAGCATGCGTAAGTCCTGTCGTGAAGGCGTCTGTGGCAGTGATGCCATGAATATCAACGGTAAAAATGGCCTGGCCTGCATTACCAAACTCAGTGAGTTGCAAGAGCCTGTGGTGTTACGCCCTATGCCTGGCCTGCCAGTGATCCGTGACCTGGTTGTCGACATGACGCAGTTTTTTGACAACTATCACTCAGTGATGCCTTACCTGCAAAACCATGACACGCCGCCAGACACCGAGCGCCTGCAAAGCCCGGAAGACCGCGCCAAGCTGGATGGTTTGTATGAGTGTATTTTGTGCGGCGCCTGTACCACCTCTTGCCCGAGTTTCTGGTGGAATCCGGACAAGTTTGTCGGCCCAGCTGGCCTGATGCAGGCCTATCGCTTTATTGCCGACAGCCGTGACCAGGAACAGGATGCGCGCCTGGAAAACCTGGAAGATCCATATCGTTTGTATCGCTGCCACAACATTATGAACTGTACCGATGTGTGCCCGAAAAAGCTCAATCCGAATGCGGCGATTGCGGCGATTAAAGATCTCAAGATTGAAAAGGCCAAAGCGCATAACGAAGCCAAGTCTGGCAAAAATGGGCCTGGCAAGAAGATCTTTGGTATCAAGGTGTTATAGGAGCGACGTATGTTGAATGCTGAGATTTTACGGGAAGCAGAGCAGCGGCGCCTGGCATGGCGTTGCCGTCGCGGCATGCTGGAGCTCGATATTGTGTTACAGCGTTTTGTCAGCGAACACTTTAGTGGGCTGACCCTGGCTGAAATGGAACAATTGGATGCCTTGCTC
>VFQP010003632.1_pt1 | contig 15465 bp, 25 predicted proteins | sample 3512351 | NCBI WGS metagenome assembly VFQP01 (sample SAMN10412372, study PRJNA504923) | tailings metagenome | isolation source: Relicate 1 Philex TSF1 revegetated site | place: Philippines: Tuba, Benguet | collected 2017-08-29 | reverse complement strand
AACCCCCCCCCCCCCCCCCCCCCCCCCCCCCCCCCCCACATGTTTGTGGGGTGTGTTTGAAACCCACCTACCTGCACAATGATGTTACCAGTAGTGGTGTCCATGATCTCCACATGAGCAGGGCTACGTTGCATTGCCAAGAGGCGCCAATCAGGTGAGAGGCATATGTGGGTGATGGGGGGTCCCTGTCCTAGGGCATGCACCACCTGGGGAGGGAGGTGTGAGGTAGGTGTTTGCTTGTGTGTGTGTGTGAGAGAGAGAGAGAGAGGGAGAAGTATAGGTGCGAGTTGTGGGTGAATGTACGTGAGTGGGTGTGATGAAGGAGTGTGTATGGATGATGAGGATGCATGTACGTAAGATGAGGCATGTGCGTTACCATCAACACGGTGCATGTGCCCCTTTCCACCCTCAATCACCCACACCATACCACGTCCTGTCGTTGTATAGCACTCGTCAACACACTGTAGCTGTACAAGACCTCCCCCACAACATCATGCAACACCCCTGCACTATCATCATAAAAAAGGGTTCCACTAGCATGAAAGCGCAAGCCTGTGTCTGTCAGTCTGACATAGGAATGCAACAGGGCGTGGGGCTGGGGGGTGGGGGTGGGGGGTGGGGGGGAGGAGGGGCCAGCAGTGGAGCTGATGGGGAGCTCAGGGGATACAAGGTGCTGCTGTTGTGTTGGTGGTGGGATGGATGGTGGTGGTATTGTTGGTTGTTGTTGTTGTGTTGGTGGTGGGATGGATGGTGGTTGGTCAGCTGCTGGTGCTTGTGCAGCTGCTGAGTGGTCAGGTACAGGTTGGTCGGTCCCTGGTTGTTCAGCTGGTGGTGTTGTGGGTTCCTCTTCATCACTGCTGGTGGTGATACTTGGAAAGTCCATACTGAAGATGTGTGCTCAATTGATGATGTGTACGCAGTTGTGTGGTATGATGTGTACTTAGCTGTTGGTATGATGTGCACTCACTTGTTTTGTATGGGACTCTTGCCAGTGTTTTATTTGATCTGTAATAATGTCTTGCTTGTGTATATTGTATACTGCTTGTATAGACTGTGTATGGCTGTCAGTGGGCACTGTGTACTTACTACTCTCCTTGTTGCTGCTTTGAATATGCTTTACGTTGCTATGGCTGCTTTAATTCTATGCAGGTCACTTTGCTATGGCTGCTTTAATTCTACGCAGGAGATCAACCTTGACTGCATCTGGTACCTGCTGCCTCCCATAGGTGCGTACTTGTTCTAGAAGCTGCTGCACTGTGAGGTCATCTGCTGACTGTGACCCCAAGGCTTCTGGGGGGGTGGTAGGTGGGAATGGTGGGTGGGAGTGGTGGGTGTTGGGTGGAGTGCATTTGGGAGTGGGAGTGGGGCATGCTTATTTGGGTATGTGTGTATGAAAGACTACAATGGGGGGGATGTGTGTGAGCACGTGCAACACACACATATACATGGGAATACATGGGGAGATGGTAAAAACCACCCACCTCGACACTTGTCAGTGACTGCGTCTACCCAGCCACACTCTTCAAGTTGTTTGCGCAGGAGCTGTCGTAGGGCTTCCTTGTCCCCGTTGCCTTGCAGCTGAGATGGTGTTGAGGTGGGTTTATCAGTGTTGGCTGATCGACCGTTGCCTCATCCTAGACCATCCCAGACCATCCTAAAAACCACCCATCCCATTGCATCTCGCCACACCACACAAGCACCACCACGTACTTTGCGGTGTATGCTTTCGTCTAGGCTGATTTCCCCATGGAGGGGAGTTGGGGCATCAAGTACTTCTTTTGTGTCAGTATGTGCAGGGGGATCAACCTGCGACATGTGATTAGCACTTGCATGCAATAGCCATCCCCTGATTAAGTTTGAGGGACGAGAAGAAATACAAGCGGCCCACAACTTGCACACAACAGCAGAATTAACCGACAGATTTTTGGTGGTGTTGGTGGTGATTATTCATTGGCAATCCTATCATCAACGCACGAGTGTATTACCCTGCAGTGGTCGGTGAATCGTGCTTGGTTGTTGCATCCTACAATCTGTTGACATCAACCTTGTTGGCAGCAAGGCGTAGTGCAGCCCAGTCCAGCATGCAAACGCCGTGAATGATATAGTCGTGACATAATAGGCACAGCAAAACAACCAATACCATTTGTGTGCAGAGATGGCGCCCAACAACTCGGATCTGCTCAGCAAAATCAGGCAGCTTGACGCCTACCCCAAAATCAATGAGGACTTTATGTCCAAAACAATGGCAGGGGGTCTTATCACGCTTGTTTCTTCCATTTTCATGTTTCTGCTGTTTGTTTCAGAGCTCCGTACGTGGTGGATGGGTGGTCAAAGGTCTGATCGTGTTTGGTGTATCCTGCGTGCTCCTTCTTTATACACACACAGGGTACTTTATGACTGTGCAAGTGCTGAATGAGCTCACGGTGGACACTTCACGTGGGGAGCAGTTGCCAATCAATGTATGGTGTTGTTGCTTGATGATGTGTTGATGGGAGCCAACACACATTGTACTGGAATGACGAGCACACATCACCTTCATACCCCCCAACAGATCAATGTTACATTGCCCAACATGCCATGTGAGTGGATCAGTATAGATGCGTTGGACATCAGTGGCGACGTGCAATTGGACATGGTATTGGATGATGATGATGATGTTTTGGTGAGCACATTTGTGTCAACATGAACAACAGTGCATACAACAGTAGCAAAGTTCACATTGTTGTTGTTGACAACCTGTATGATCGTCATCGTCATCCCCCCATCTCCATTCCCCCCATCACCCCATTGTCACCCCCCCATCATCAACCCCCCCAAAAGGATCACGACATTTACAAGCGAAGACTCGACAGCAACGGTGTCGCCATCAGCGCAGGCGAAAAGCACACCATCGGCCCCGAGCGTCTCAACAGCAACAGCGGCACCCCTGACTGTGGGAGCTGTTATGGTGCTGGGGAGGAAGGGGAATGTTGCAACACGTGTGAAGAGGTGCGAAAGGCCTACAGGCGCAAGGGGTGGGCATTGACGTCCCCTGATTCGGTGGAGCAGTGTAAAAGAGAGGGGTATGCAGAAAAGCTGCTGGAGCAAGAGGGGGAGGGGTGTCATGTGTATGGAAAGCTGCTCGTGAACAAGGTGTGTAATGGGGGGTGGGTGGGAGAGGGTGGGGGGTTTTGTGGTGTCTTGGGACTGTTGGGTGTTGTACGAAACGCACAATATTCTGTATACAAGCAGCACTACATACACATACCAACACACACATACCAACACCCCCCCACACACACAAAGTAAATATATACATAAGTACATAAGTACATAAAACCCAACACCCCGTCCCACACAAAAAAAAAACCAACAGGTTGCAGGTCAATTTCACCTCGCCCCCGGTCGTAGTTTTCAGCAGGGCTCCCAGCACATCCATGACATGTCCCCTTTCAAAGAACGTGTATTCCAACTGAGTCACACCATACACTCTTTATCCTTTGGTGTACCATACCCGGGCATGCAAAACCCATTGGATGGGGTCGAGGTAGTGCAACGGGGGTACAATAACCCACTTGGGAAACATGGTGCATATCAATACTACTTGAAGGTGCGTGTTTTTTGGGGGGGGGTAGGGGGTGTGTTGTTGTGGGGGTGTTTGGGTGATGGTGGTGGTTTGTGGGGTGGTGGTTTGAGTGACGTGGTGATGATTGGAGGGAGGGAAAGGGGGGGAGGAGGAGGAGGATGCAACAACACACGTGTTTTCACACACACATCACACATATGTATTTTCACAGATGTTTTCACCAACCCGCACCACACACATGTTCCCACACACACCCACATATGTTTTGTCATGCACCCACCCCCCACCCACTACACACACATATCTTCACCCACCCACCCACTACATAGGTGGTACCAACAACATTCACAGACACACGCAACCGCAGCCTGGCTACCAATCAGTACAGTGTCACTGAACACTTCAAGCCTATTGATGCCATGACTAATGTGAATTTCCCTGGGTTATTTTTCTACTATGACCTGTCACCTATCAAGGTATAGTGTGTGTGTGTGTGTGTTTCTGTGTGTGTGTGTTTCTGTGTGTGTGTGTTTCTGTGTGTGTGTGTGTGTTTTCCAATGTGTATGCGTTTGTTTTCCAATGTGTATGCGTGTGCATGCATCTGTGCATTCATGTGTATGTATATGGCTGCCATCATGTACCATGTACAGTCTGACAATCCCCTCCAACCATCCCCCTCCCCTCACCCCCCCCAAATTCCCTCATCCCCCCACCCACCCCCCACATCCACACCAGGTGTCAAAGAAACAAACACGTGTTCCCTTTATAGAATTCATCACCTCCTCATGTGCCATTGTGGGTGGTGTGTTTACTGTGAGTGGCATCATTGATGCAGCGATATATGCCGGTCAAAAGGTGGTCAAGAAGAAAATGGACTTGGGTAAATTCAACTAGGGGTTGGGCAGATTCAATGAATGGTTGGGTAAATTCATGAAAAAGGGGCGGGGAAGGGGAGTGGGTGGTGGTGTGCTGTGTGGTAACGGATTGTTGAGTGGTAGTGTGCTGTGTGGTAACGGATCGTTGAGTGGTAGTGTGCATGGAGGGAGGGGAGGAAGGGCACCCCGGGAAGTGAGGAGGGGAGGGGCAGGGCAACAAGGTTGTGTGGTTGTGTGGTTGTGTTTTTGTTCAAGTGGATCTTGAGGCGGTCTTTTGCTGTATCGGTGTGTGCGCGTGTTGGTGTATTATGTGTGTCGGTGTGTGTGTGTGTGCTTTGCTTATTTTGCAAAACATGCACACAGCATACACACAGAATACGCACAGCACACGCACATATGCGTTTCTCACAAGGGTAACAGTAAAACGATCTCACAAAGGGTAATAAAAACAAGTACATGAGAAATAAGCCTCTCCAAGGCATATCACATACTAGAGTTACAAACACTAGTGTACACAATCAAACCACATTCCCGTTGCAACCCTTATATAAGGGTTGTTTTCTTACCCTTGTCTTGTTGCAATCATGCTGCACATGTGGTTCTCTCTGGTCAACCTCGTGTATCAGGTCAACCTTGTGTATCAGGTCAAGAAACCTCATGTGGTTCTCTCTGGTCATATACCCTTATTAGGTGGTCCTCTCTGGTCAACCTCATGTACTTCTATCAGGTCGAGGCAAGTCGTACACCCTCCCCACTTCCCCATACGTGTTCCCCCCCAGTCGAGCCACTGGTCTCAGCTTTTCAAAGTCAACGGTGAGTTTGCCTGAAGGTGATTTGCCTGCCACACCCTGGTTGATGTGCATCATGACCACCTGACCTAGGATGATTGTGGTGGTGACCTTGCCTTGACTGTGTGTGTGGGTGATTGTGTGGGTGATTTGTATGTGATTTGTATATGATTTGTACGTGTATTTAACTGGTACAAGTGTGTTTGACATTTGTACGAGTGAGTGTGATTTGTACGGGGGAGTGCCTGGTTGTGTTTTGACGATCATGTTGAACTGTTCCCTTACCTGTTGACCACGTCATATGTGTGTACAAGCTTGCACTCCATGTGCACAGCAGATTCCTTCACCCTTGGAGCCTTGACCTGTTGAGGGAGTTGTGTGTGAGTGAGTGAGAGAGAGAGAGAGGGAGGGAGGGAGGGTGGGGGTGGGGTTTGCCATTGTGATCTTTGTCGATAGAGGTGGCATGCGGTCAACACATGCGGTCAACACATGCACTACATGTTGATAGAATGTGAGCAGCCACGAGTAGCAACATGCATCCACCCACCAATCCTCACACACACCAATCCTCACACACACCAATCCTCACACACACCAATTCTCACACCCATCACTCCTCTCCCCACAGGACGAGGATACACGTACTTTGGCTGAGGGCATGGGGGTGAGTCCAGTCAACTGCATTTCATTCACACCATAGTCAAACATGCCACATGTGTGATTGGCTGCCTCTATAAACCATTCACTTATGATGTTTACCACAAACTCCCTGTGTGGTGGGTGGGTATGCAAGCGCACCTGTAAAATTACACATGTATCCGTCCATCAGGTGGTATGGCGATCCATGCCATGTACTACAAATCACACACACCACAACACACCACAACCCACCCTGAATCCAATATGTTGGTCAAGCTGTCCTTTTTCCCACCGGTTTTGGCTGCAGAGTGACACATGCCAATGGCCACATGGGGCGGGTCGTGCGCCACTACATTAAAGTAGCTATACGGTGCAAGATTGCCTATTTTCCCATCCTTGCTCAAGCTGGAGATAAAGGCAATGGGACGGGGCACGCCTGCGCTGATGACAAGGGGGTAGCAGATAGTGCCACCCAAGGCCTCGGGGTCGACGGGGATGAAATCAAGATCATAAAATGGTCCGTGCTGTGGCTTGCCTGGTACCCACGATGGATCGTGTGTTGTGATGCGCTGCAGGGTGTGTTGGTTTCTGCGTTCAAGGAGGGAGGTGATGAGGTAGCACAGAGCTGCTCCTGATGCACACCCGATCATCAACGTGATTGCACCACCCAGTGTTTTGTTACCCATGTTGTGGATACGTCGTGTGTAGGAATAAGAAAGCGCGTGTGAACAAAAGCAATCCTCTGCTGTATTTATTCAGAATTCATATTGCAAAACCCAAAAACTCGTGTGATCGTACGTCCAGTCAGCTCCTGATGTCTCTTCACATTGTACACACCCTGGTCCCAACCACGGTACCTACACCGCCTCATGCACCACGTGCACTCGCATACCCACGGCACATCTGGAACAAGTCGTCCATAAAACTGCGCTTGAGGGGCTGTGCAATACCAGCCATACCCCCCTCCTGTTCATTATCTCCCCCAGTAAAGCGCACCACTCGCTTGCAGTGCTCCCACCGGCGAACCTGGGTGGCGGGGGTGCGTCCAGCAAGCATGGCGTCCACCGAGGCAGCAACATCCGTGTGGATGCGCCAGGTGTTGTAGGAGAGGATTTCAATGAGCATGGAAAAGGTGGGGGCACCCTTGCGCTCCATGAGGGTTTTCTTATGATCCCTATTGTGTGGGTCGTTGGTGTTGGAGTGAGGTGGGTAGTGTGTTGGGTGGTTTGTTGGGTAATGTTTTTTGTATCACACCATGTACACACCCATGTGTGTAGCTCTGGGGGCGAAAGCAACATGCGGGGACAACACACTTCCTACACACAAATACACAACCAAAAACACCACCTGCACTACCACCACCAAACACACACCAACCTCAGACACCCCCCCCCCCAAAAAAAAACATACTTGGCTTGCCGGGCAGCAGCATCACCCTGCACCACCGCATGCACCCCCCCCACCAATGGATTCATCTCAGGGTTTTTCAAGATACTCGACAACGACGTCCCATGTGCCGTCCCCACCATCACCACACCACGCTGTGCTATGCTACGCACAGTAGACACTTCTTTATACGTGCCGATTTCATCAACCACGAGCACCTGGGGGTTGTGGTTTTGTACAGCACGTAGTAGGATTTCATGTTGTTCCTTGTTGGAGGGAATGGGCATGCGTCGGGCGTCACCAATGCAGGCATGAGGTACAGAGCCGTCGCCACCGATTTCATTTGAGGTATCAACGACGATGGTGCGCTTTTTGAAGCTGTGTTCGTGGGTGGTGGGGAATGGTGGGTTGTGTAAGAGGGAATGGTGCAAGCATGTCCACCATGATGTAGTATCGGTATTGCACATGGAATACGAGCACGTGCATACATATACACACACACACATTATCATCATCATACCGTGTAGCAAAGCAGTGTGCCACATCACGCAGCAGGGTGGTCTAGTGTGTGTGTAGGTGGCATGTAGTGTGTAGGTGGCAGTGTAGTGTGTATGTACGTATACGACACATGCCCCACATACAAACCTAGTACATATTCCCCACATCACGCATGAACAAAACATGGAGATCACAACCCAAACACCCACATCACATCACCCACAAAACCCAACCCAAACAACATCACCCTCAATACGCCATACACGTTACCCCACTACACCACACACGTCACATCACCCACCCACCCCACCACAACCGCCCACACCTTGCCCACACCAGGGGGGCCCAAAATCAGCAGCGACGGCTGCAGGGCCCCCCCATGTTCATCATCATCCATCGACCAAATCGGCATCGCCGCGCGCTGTGCATGCCCCACTGCGATATCCGCCAACAAATCGATGATCAGCTCACACACACCAGGCAAGTGACGCCCAATGCGATAGGTGAGACCAATGACAGACGTATCTCGGTCTCGAATGGCGGCTATGCGGTGGAGTGTCTTGTCTACACCCATGCGGTCGTCAAAGTGGAAGGGATCGGAACCTTCTACACCAGTCAGGTAGCGGAGTGCTTCTTGTACATTGCAGTCAGCCCTGCAGCGCATCTCCTCATCGTTGCTGTACCTGTGTTGGTATTGTGTTGGTATATTGTGTAGCAACGTGGTGTGTGATGTGTTGGTATTGCGTGTGTTTGGGGTTGGGGGGTTGTGTGCTGGAGGGAGGGGGTGGTGGTGGTGTGGTGTGGTACGCACACATTGCAAATGATGATGCATGAAAGGATTGTGTGTGTTTGTTGTTTTTGTTGGTTGTTTTCATGTTGAAAGAATACACATATGTTCACTTTCCTATTGTACACATGCTTACTTTCTTTGTACCCATCCACATATTTGCACCAACACATCCCCGCACCACACAAACACATCCATACCGCAATGTGAGCTGTCGTCCCTGGTCAATCACAATTTCAGTCAGCTTTGGTGCAGGGACCCCTCCCTTGGGGGCACTGGGGGGGCCCTCCACATCATCATCTGAGCCACCCCCCTGTGCATTGGCAAAGCCCTCTGTTGCTTCTTCATCTGCAGCATTATTGTTGCCGTTGTTGTTGTTGTTGTTGTTGTTGTCGTCATCGTTATTGTCATGACCATCACCCTCTCCCTTGTTCTCGTCCTTGTCTTCAGCACCATCACCATCATGCAGACCATCCTGCGCATCCGCTGTCACACCATTGTGACCTTCATCACCATCCACATGACCACCACTGCTCATGTTTCCAACAACACCATCCTCATGCACACCAGCAGTGTCATCATGCACACCATCAGTACCACCGTCATCATGCACTTTCTTATCATTATCATTATTATCATTGCCCTTGTATGGCTTCCATGGGTCTGCTGGTGCAAAGCCCTCATTCAAATCATGCCCACCACCACCAAACCCACCACTACCACCAAACCCACCACCATCCACAAACCCCTCCATACCACCACCACCAAACCCACCACCACCATCATCATTGTTGGTGTTGTCCTCCATGGGAATGCCCTCAAGTTCAGCAGAAATGGTGTCAACGGCTTTTTTCATGGCATCAGTAGCATGCATGGCCCTAAGACATGTTTTACGTAGGGCAGGGGGGAGGCGGGCTATGAGGGCTGCCACTTCATAGGTGTCATCTGGTTCGGGGAGACCTGTGTTTTTTATGATGTGTGCATTGTGGTTTATTGGTGGTGTGGTATATGGGAGGTGTGGTGTTGGTGTGGTGTGTAGATGGGAGCTGTGTGCATGCGAGGTGTGTACATTGTGGTATTGGGGCAGTGTTGTGGCTGTGGTATACTGGAGGTGTGTACATGGGAGGTGTGTACAATACCACCCAACATAACACCACCAGCACACCAATAATGCACAAAACCCACCTGTCTTCCCCCACCCCATCTGATCCTCTGGGATCCCATACGCCCCCATGTAGGGTGAGAAATTGGGTTTACGCAACACAGATAATTGTGCTGCAAGGGAACTGCCCGGGTCGATATCGGGGTGCTCCATGACAAGATCAACATCCCTTGCACGTGTTGCTGCCTCCCTGTAGTGTGTGTGTGTGTTTATTGTGCATGTGTTCATTGTGTGTTTGTGTGTGTGATGGGGGGCAGGAGATTGGGTGTGTTTTGTATGCGACACATACATGACATACACTCTTTCTTTCTCTCTCTCTCTCTCTCACACACACACACACACATACTCACACATACACATTCACACATACACACTCACACTCTCAAATACCAAAATCCTTGTACTGCAGGCCAACTCACACACACTCACTCACACCCACATTCACATTCACACATACCTAAATCCTTGTACTGCAGGCCAGCTCACACGTCCCTTATCAGCAGTCTCTAGAAACCACTCGGCATATGCACGACTCAGCAATGCCACTGCACTCTGTGTGTATGTTGGGGAATGTGTGTGTAATTGGTGTGTGGGAGGGGGAAGATTTTCACACACACAAACAAAACACACCAAACCATTCCTCAACAACACCCCACACACCCCACAAATCATCCTACACTCCTCAACATCCTATACACATCATACATGATATGGGAATGCCTCCAGGTCCTTGTGAATCTCCTTACATGCAGGCACCATGGATGATGTCATATGACCTAGGATGCCCAGGGCAGGCACCAGGTCACGTAAGGGTCGTGATGCCCATGAGGTGCTGTCTTTCTCCAATAGCAAATCAGGATCTGCCACTGTGTGTGTTTGTGTTTTTTTTCTCTTTTTGTTGTTGTTGTTGTGTGTGTGTTTGTGTGTATTTGGGGGGGGGGGGATATTTGAGGGGGATTGTACACACCATGTAACCACCACCATGCATACCATGCAACAACAACAACAACAAGGGCAACAAAAACAGCGGCACCACCACCACCACCCCCACCACCACATACCTTGTGAATAAGGTGGGAGTGGGATGCAATACACCTCTAGCAGCTCACTGAGTGTCTCTGGACAGGTGTCCTCCACAGAGGGACCACTGCCTGCTTGATAATGCAGCTGTGTCTTGTACCCATGCAGGACCTGAGGGAGGAGAAATGAGAGAGGGGGGGATGATGAGAGGGGAAGATGAGATGAGGGGGGATAAGGGAATCGGTGGGCATGTAGGAGTGCAGGGAGTGTGGGGGATGTAGGATTCAGGGGAAATGGTGAGCATATAGGAGTGTGGGGAGTGCAGGGATTGTTGTTCTTTCTTTCTTTCTTTCTTTTTCCAAGGGACTGTACGTACTCACTTGCACATGCACCACCCATCTCCCACACTCACACTCACTTGCACATGCACCACCCATACCCCCACCCATACAACCCCACCCACCTTTAGATCCATCACATTGACCAGTGGAATGCTATGTGCATACAGCAACGTCTGCACCTCCCTTCGACAGTCAAACATGACCTTCATGATGTTGGGGTCGGTCAACAATTGCCGCAGCCCAGATGCAGGAGCACTTGCATTGACGATGGCTTGGTTGCGTTGCTGTTGTGCCTTTGGGAGGGGGGCTCCATTGTTGACATGCATAGCACTGAGCTCAAAGAGGTAACAGAGGCCACCTTGGCCGTGATTTGATTGGGTACACACCTGTTGTTATGGTGGTGGTGGGGGATGTAGTGTGAGGATGGTGTAATGGTGTAAGTGGTGTTGTGGTGGTGGTGGTGTAGTGGCGTGTGTGGTGGTGTGATGATGATGGTGTATTGGTATATGTACATGACAGAGTAAATATAATACATGTTGATGGGAGGTAATTGTCTCTCACACTTACCCGCCCGCTCCACCCGCTCCACGTACACGCACACACCACACACATACACCATGACCACAACAACCACACCACACACATACACCATGACCACAACAACCACATCACACACATACACCATGACCACAACAACCACACCAGAATATCACCATGAACACAACAACCACACCACAACATCCTCACAGCAACCACACCAGACTACCCTCACAACCACAACACACCACAACATCCTCACCACCTACCAGTGTAAAGCAAATAGAACCCGACTTGGTGAGTTCCCCGAGACACATCACCCCCAGCCCAGAATCCTTACTCGCAATTTCCAGGTGTTGAATTGCCTTTTGAACATCAGAGTCAGTCTGCACAAGCATAATGGGTATGGGACCTGTCGGGTGTGTGATGGTGTGTGTGATACTGGGGGGTAATGATTGTCAGGGGTGGTGATACTGGGGTGGTGCTTGTGTGATGCTGGGTGGCGATGATTATCATGGGTGGTGATGGCAACGTGGGCATGTTGGTAAAAACAGGCATGTTGGTAAAAACAGGCATATGTGTGTTGGTGATGTGCATGTGTGCGTATGTATTAGTGATGCTGCACACACCATCAGCAATCCCCCCTCTTTTATGCACCCTCAGACACCACCATATACAGCAATACCCCCATACACAAGCACAAATGCATACGATCTGGAAACTTGATCCTCGGCCCTGATGGTGGTGGTGGTGCATATCCCTTGTCCCCACCATACCCCCTCCCACCACCCCTGCCACCATACTGCCCACCCCCACCCCCACCACGCTTGCCACCCCCACTGTTTTGCTTGCTCCATTGCTGTTGTTGCAGTTGCTGACGCTGGCCCTTGGGTGCTGGCTGCTGAATGACGGGGCCCTTTTTACCTTCAGCAGGGCCCCCATTGGTGTGCTGTGCTTGCTTGCCACCGGATGATGTGGCACCACCACTTTTCACACTCGTGGCTGCGGATGCATTGCTCCCTTGTGTTTCCAACCCTGGTGCGGGGGTGTCTGGTGAAGCGTCTGTTGATGCAGAAGAGACAAGAGGCAACAGGATGTCTGCTGCGTCATCGTCATTCTTGGCTGGGTTGGTGGATGGGCTGGCATCTCCATTGGTGATGTCGGTTGTGGTTGCGGTTGATGTGCTTGCAGCAGCAGCAGGCACCGTCATGGGCTCAATGGGCTGTGGTATGTAGATGCATAGTAGTAGTTGTTGTTTGGTGCACGTGCTGCTGTAAGACAAGAGCGTGCAACAACCCCTTGCAGCACGTACCGGCACGTTTGCAGCTTTGGTGCTGGGGTCCAAATCAAAGGGGATGCCCTTTTCAGCAGCAGCAGCATCCAGCAATTCTTGATGGTTGGCCTCAAATGCTTCAAGGTGCAGCGTCACCTTGGCCCGGCGTCCCTCTCCAGTGGCAGTCAAATAAGGTGCCTAGCAGGTCAATATGATATGCATTGTTTAATAGGCCACCACATGTTTGATCTACCACATGCAGCGATCACACCTGTTTGTTGATCCAGCGAATAAGCGCAAGGGATGCCTTGAATCCCACAAGCTCTGGGTGCTTTTGTGACAACCAATCGTGAAACCCTTCTAGCTGCACAGGGTCGATTGTAAAGCCTTCCTCTGCTTTTTGAAGACCCTCCTGTAATGGGCGGCATCATGACGGTGTGATCATCGACGTAGTGCACCTGTTGCATCTCAAAACCCGTCAGATGGACACCACCTGAACGCAATACGTGCTGAGGGCGAGACAAAGGTCCTCAGAAAGGCCCTCTCGCTTCCATGCCGATTCCTTCATGGCATTCACCAGGGCTATCGAGCCATGGCGCCACACGTGCCCCGTCATGGTTGTTGATTTGTTGAGTGATTATTATTGGGGGATTCATGGTTGGGGGGTTCATGTCGTTTGTTGATGGGATCTGCAAAATATCTCTATCAAAGTTGCAACGTTTCATGGGTGTTTTGATGTCAACTGATCATACACAACCATGATCCATCAGTAGCATAAGAGCAAAGCACACCAACACCAGTACTGGATAGGATATCACACCAAAGACATCATCCACAATCTTACTCTATATACCACCACCATGATTGACGCAGTGGATGGTCCTTATTTGCTCCTGACGCGTTTGATCGACCACATCATCCATCAGCCAAACAGCCTCACGGCGAGCAATATTAAAAACACATCCAGCCATGCAACACGACATCTTCGATCTTGTGCCTATGCCTCGTTGCTGTCCATCACCGATGAGGTGCGTGTAATAAGATGGTGGAGGACGTGTTGGTACAACAACATCACCACCATCATCAACAACAGACGCTGCCCGATGAGGTGCACTCTCCAGAGGCCTATGCAAGCGTCATTGCACTCAACACTGCCAAGGTATGATTTCACCACGCTGTGCGCAACACAGCAGCAGCGCCACTCCCACCTGCACATCCCACTTCCCACAGGCTGCACTGGCATTCGCAGAGCAAGGCAACAGCGCCCAGGCGTGTGCGCTCCAGCAGCAGGTGCAGCGCCTGCAAGCCACTACTGGTGATGCTGGTAATGCGGTCATCATGCTGCTCTATGCCTTGCAGGTAATTCGGTGGTTTTCATGATCCTTAATCACGGATCATTATTTCACGGATTATTATCAAGCACGAAAGGGACACATGAAAGGGACACATGGAAGTGACATATGTACAGCAATAACAACAGTGTCGCTGACAACAACAACACACAACAGCCACACTACAACAATATACCAACAACAGGGGACTGGTAGTGAAGCACGTGCACATGCACAGCGGCCACTTGGGTGGGTGAGCACAGCACAGCGTGCATTGCGATGTCTAGAACCTACCACAGTGGAGGAAGAAGAGGTGTGTGATGTGTGTATAGGATATATATGCAGCATGTATACAAATGTATACAAACCACACCATGCACTTGTTTTCATGTGCCATGCGCGCGCTTGTTTGTATAATGTTGTGTAACGCACTACAGCACCCCTTTCCACACATATACACCCCCACCCTTTTTCACACATACACCTTCCTACCACATATACCTAGGCACTGCAAGTACCTCAACCACCCACTGCTGCTGCTATGGCATGGCCTATCCCCCCCCTTGAGGCACCATGGGGTGGGGTACCCCCTCCCCTACCTCATCTGAGTGCAGCACAACGAAATGCACTGGACTCCCTACATGGGCTGATGCAACAGGGTGTGTGGTGTGTACCCTGATCACACTCCACTTGCGATGTACCCTCACCCCTCTCTTTTCTCATCACACCCACAGCACCAGGCAAGGGTACCACATTGCTGCGTGTGACAGACCCCACAGCCACACCTCACACTGATGTGCTGGTTGTACACCCAGATGCTCACGATAATGCTGCTCATGATGTTGGGGATGTGCACCCCACATCGCACACCCCACCTCACACCCCACCGCACACCCCACCCCACACCACGTTGCAAGGGGAGTATGTGGGTGCGGCCGCTGATGCATGTGAGGGAGAGGGCGAGTATGCTGGTGGGAATATAGAAGAAATGAAAGGGGATTTGTATGGGGAGGAGGCACCTACTAGGCAGGTGGTGAGGCAATGCTTACAGGCTGCTGCAGAGGGGGCACTTGTACCTGGTATGTGTATAGTATATGGTGTGTGTATGGTATATGGTGTGTGTATGGTATATGGTGTGTGTATAGTATATGGTGTGCGTATGGTATATGGTGTGCGTATGGTATATGGTGTGTGTATGGTATATGGTGTGTGTATAGTATATGGTGTGTGTATGGTATATGGTGTGTGTATGGTATATGGTGT
>VFQP010003631.1_pt1 | contig 15472 bp, 15 predicted proteins | sample 3512351 | NCBI WGS metagenome assembly VFQP01 (sample SAMN10412372, study PRJNA504923) | tailings metagenome | isolation source: Relicate 1 Philex TSF1 revegetated site | place: Philippines: Tuba, Benguet | collected 2017-08-29 | reverse complement strand
GCTGTTCACCAGGCGCGTGCGGTGGTCTCGGGGGAGGTGGCCTTGGGGAAGGGATGTGGCCTTCACAGAGGGGACGCCCTGCTGTTTCTTGCGCTGGGTGGCGCCACGCCCAGCTGCCCTGGCGCTGCGGTGCCTGGGCGGCGGCCGCGCGCCGCACGTTTGAACCCGACGATGTGGCGGCCGCCCTGCCCGCAAATGGCGCGCAGGCTGCAGAACTCGCGCACGCACAAGTTCGTCACGCACTTCCTCACGTTCCTCGCCACCTTCATCATCAAGCTGGGCCCCGCCGCCACGGCCGCCGCGCTCGACAAGATCCAGCCGGGCATGACGCTCATGCTGCTGCAGCAGGTGGGCGCGCCCGCTCCTCGCGCACCTCGGCATTCCCGCCCCAGGGCGCCTGCATCATTCGCACAGCCGTGAGCTGCAGCCGCGCGGCAAGCACAGCAGCATGGGCAAGCGGGCCGGCAGGAGGCGCTGATGGCTTGCTTGCCTCGTCCCTTGGTGGCTCCCTGCGCTCCGCGTGTCCTGTGAAATCAGGTGTGGCTGCCCAACATGGGCCAGCTGGCGGGGTCGGACGAGAAGCTGGTGCTGGTGGCCACGGCGCGATGCCTCAGCGAGCTGCCCGCGCTGCAGGTGTGCGGCGCGCGCTGCGGCTGCACGGGGGCGGTAGTCCGCCACACGCTGTGGGGCGCGGCGGCCATTGCGGGGCCAGGTGCCTGGGTGGCTGACGTTCCTCCACACGCGCGCCGTGCGTGCTGTGCTTGATCCCTCAGCAGGCCAACGCCGCGCTGTGGGCGCAGCTCAAGGACGGCGCGTACAAGCAGCTCGAAGGTGAGGGGGAGGAGGAGGGAGACGTGGAGGCTGGGGCATCGCATGATGCTGCTGGGGCCGCAACCGCGTGGCGTACGCCGTGCGTGTGCACGTGCCGCAGCGTCGCGCGCGAGAGCGCAAGCGCCCGGGCACGACTTGGGGCCCATCCTGGGGCAGAACGGCGACGACGACTTTGAGCCGGAGGAGGTGCGCGACAGCTGCGCGTTGCGGATGCGGCGCACGTGCGGCCTGCTCACAACTGTGCTCGGGCTGAGGTCCTCCACGCTGCTGTTGCGTGCATTGCTGTCTGCAGGCAGCAGGCTACACGGCGGCGTACGCGCAGCTGGCCAACGCGGCGCGCCCGGCGCGGCCCGTGTTGGCCGAGATTGCGGACCCCAAGCAGTTCATGGACGCCAGCTTGGCCAAGGTCATGGGGGGCGCCGCGTGACCTGGCTCTTGCGCTCTTCTTTTCGTTCTGCAAAGCGCGCAAGCCCCTTGCCATGCGTTCGTGCCGTGCGTCCAGCGGCAGCGTGCAGTGGCTAGAGCAGCGTCGTCGTGAGAATGCAGGTGCGATTGTCAGCGGCTGAGCCCTCTAACAGCTGCCGGGGGGGGCCCTCCCATCGCGATGAGCGTGCAGGCGTTGAGAGGCCGGACTCAGAGCGAGAGCCGCGCAACGCACGGCGATGAGCGCGCGCTTCCTTCAGCCTGGAGTCGATGCGAGCGCAGCGTGGCGTGCTCGTTGGGCGTGGCGGCGCGCTCTGGGCGCGCAGGCACTTTGCCGCGTCAGCGGGATGAAGCTTCAAGCCGAGGGAGAAGGAAAGGAGTGGGGACGTGGATTGAGATGGGCGCCATGATTGAGTCGGCGCCCAACGCTCGCTCGCTGCGCAGGCACCCACGATGCAGCGCCGGGCGGCTTCGGGGATCGCTCAGAAGCGGGCCATGGCTCGCGCCATCCGCGCCGCGCCTCGCAGCCGCAGCACCGCGGTGCAGGTGCAGGCCTTCGACAAGGTGATGATTGCCAACAGGGGCGAAATCGCCGTGCGCGTGATCCGCGCCTGCAAGGAGCTCGGCCTCAAGACGCTGGCCGTCTACTCCACCGCCGACAAGAACTCGCTCCACGTCCAGGTGCGCGCCGCACTGCAGCAGCGAGCTGGGCGCTCGCCCTCGCCGTGCGGGCTCTCGCGGCCAGGGCCGGCCGCCTGCTTTTGTTGGTGGTCTCCACCCTCTCATCTCGATGGCTGCGCCAGAGGAGCAGGCTCATAACGCCTGCCGCTCCTCTCTGCACGCTGCCTGCAGCTGGCGGATGAGGCGGTGTGCATCGGCGACGCGCCCTCGTCAGAGTCGTACCTCAACATCCCCAACCTGCTCAGCGCCGCCATGAGCCGCGGCGCGCAGGCCATCCACCCGGTGCGCCGCAGCAAGAGGCCTGTAGCGTGGAGCACGCACCACCCTAGCCCAGCGGCCCACAGCCAAACGCAGCGGATCCGCACGCACTGGCTCCCGGTTGCGGCGGGCCCCTAGCGGCAGTACCGTGCATGCGGACGCCTGCACGGCCCAGGAAGGCGTGTTGAGGCCCGCACACCTTGGGTGCACCGTGGCCTGGTGCTCATCGCCTCACTGCTGCAGGGCTACGGCTTCCTGTCGGAGCGCGCCGAGTTCGTCGAGATTTGCAACGACCACGGCATCGAGTTCATCGGGCCCAAGCCGCTGCAGATCCGCCTCATGGGCGACAAGTCCACGGCCAAGGACACGATGAAGGTGCGCCGCTGTGGCCACCACCTCGCCGCAGGGCCGCGCGTCGCCTCGTGGGCGCGCGTCTCCCTGGCGCCCTCAGCCAGCAACAGACCGGCTCGGTGTGTGGGCTGTTTGAACGCGGCGTGCAGGCGGCGGGCGTGCCATGCGTGCCAGGCAGCGAGGGCCTGATCAAGGACGAGGACGACCTCCTGCGCGTGGTGAAGGACATTGGCCTGCCCGTCATGATCAAGGCCACGGCCGGTCAGTGTGCGGGGCCGCCGCGCAGCGCCCCTCCTGGCGACCTTTCCACCTCCCGCCGTCAGGCCGCCGATGCGTGGGCGGCCCGCAGCAGGCAGCACCGGATGCGCGGCGGGCGGGCGCAGACGGGCAGTCGCACGCGCCGCGGCAGAGCGGAAGAGCTGGGGCTGGGGCGACGAGAGGAGTGCGTTTGCCCGCGGCGTTTGGCGCACGAGGGGCGTGGTGGTGGGGCGTGTGCCTGCGCGCAGGCGGCGGCGGCCGCGGCATGCGCCTGGTGACCAAGCAGGAGGACCTGCTGCCGCTCTTCAAGCAGGCGCAGGCCGAGGCCGAGGCGGCCTTTGGCAACGGCGCCGTCTACGTCGAGAGGTGCGGCCCTGGGGGGCGAGCTGGGATGCTCTCCTCCTTGCGCCGGCTTTTTTTCTGCGCTGCCGCGGGGACCTTGTGTTGCAGCCCGCAGCGAGCGGGAGCCCCACTGTTGATGTCTGGTGCATGCATGCTGCGTGCGCCCCTCTGCCCGCAGGTTTGTGCAGAACCCCCGTCACATTGAGTTCCAGGTGCGGCGGGGCACGCGCAGCAGCGGGCGTCCCGCTGTCGTCACCAGGGCGTGCCTTTGGTGCCGTGCCTGCTGGCACCAACGGATGCGCCGGCTCTGAGCGCGCTGCGCGCGCTGTGCTTCTTGTGTGCCGCCCGCAGGTGCTGGCGGACAAGTACGGCAACGTGGTTCACCTGGGGGAGCGCGACTGCTCGGTGCAGCGCCGCAACCAGAAGCTGGTTGAGGAGGCGCCCAGCCCCGCGCTCACGCCCGAGGTGCGCTGCTGTTGAGGCCAGGGGGGTGGCGGGCGAGGGAGGGCAGCTGGTTGGGGTGGCGCCCTCACGCCCAAGGTGGGCCGGGTGGGTGGGCTGGTGGGGAGGGAGGACGTGCAGGACCGGCGCCTGAGCTCACACCAGCTGGCGAAGCGTACAGGCCTGACGAGACGCCGAGAGTGGGGACGTGCGAGGACAGAGGGCGGGCAACCCTGCTTGCTGCGGCAGAGCGCAAGCGGGCGGCGGCTGGCGCCTGGGTTCGTGGAGTGCTGCAGTGGGCTCAGCTTGCGACGCCGCTGGTTGCCCGGGTGCGTGCACATGCGAGCAGGTGCGCAAGGCCATGGGCGACGCCGCCGTGGCGGCCGCCAAGGCCATTGGCTACGTGGGCGTGGGCACCATTGAGTTCCTGTGGGAGAAGAAGGGCTTCTACTTCATGGAGATGAACACGCGCATCCAGGTGGGCGAGACAAGGGCGGGGGCTGTTAGGAAGGGGGGCCCTGGGCTGGGCGGCACTGCCCGGGCGCGATGAGGGGCGCGGGCGAGGCGGCAGGGGCGCCTGGCTCCCAGACCAGGCCTTGCCGAGGGGGCTGCGCAAGGCAGCGAACTCTGCGCGCCTTGACGCCGTCTGCAGCTGGGCGCGCGCTGCGCTCTGCTGCAGTGCGGCGGTGCCCAGCTGCAGGCGGGGCGCTGGCGGCGGGGTTGTGCTGCCTCGCGCTCCGCTTTGCGGGGGCAGCATGACCAGCGCGGTCCTGAGGGGGGCGCAGCTCGGGCGCTGGTGCAACGGCGCACAGCGCCTGGCTGCAGCCTGCGGGAGAGGCCTGGTCGTGCTGTCCCTGGAACCCAGGCAGAGCGCGCTTTGCCCCCGCCGTTGCGTTGTGCCTTACGTGCTGGGCCCCGCCGGGGTGTCCGCTCCCCGAACCGTCCTCAGCTGCCCCTCGGCTGCGCGTGCCAACGACGTTTTCAGGTGGAGCACCCGGTGACGGAGATGATCACGGGCATCGACCTGATCCAGGAGCAGATCAAGGTGGCGCAGGGCGAGAAGCTCACGTTCGGCCAGTCGGACATCAAGTTCAGCGTGAGTGCGCCTCTTCCTTCTTCCTTGCCGTGAGCACGCGGGTAGAACCGCCCTTGCGAGGGCCTTGAGCGCCATGCATCAGGACATGCAGGACGCCAGGAGGGAGGGAAAGGATGCCTCGCCTGCGAGGGGTGAGGTGGTGCTAGCGCTGACGCTGCGTGCGCAGGGCCACGCGATCGAGTGCCGCATCAACGCCGAGGACCCCTTTGCCAACTTCCGCCCGGGCCCCGGCCGCGTGACGACGTACCTGGCGCCCGGCGGCCCGCACGTGCGCATGGACAGCCACCTCTACCCCGACTACCTGGTGGGTGTTTGGATTCGGGTGGGGCGAAGCGCCAGGGAGCGTGTGCTCTGCGGGCGTGACGACGGGCGCGTAGGACAGAAAGAAAGGCGAGGCGGCAGCGTAGAATCGGACGACGGTGGGGGCCGGGCTCAGGGGTGCGTAGTCCCATAGCAGCTCACGGGCGAGGAGAGGGAGCAGAGAGTCCACACGTCCGTGAGCCCCCTCTCCTCTCCTCGTGTGCATGCTGGTGGCCTGCGCGCCCCCCCTGAGCCTGCCCCCGCTCCAGTTCCACGCCGCCGCCGCGCCTCCTGCTTGCTCACCCTGTGCCCGTCGCCACGCCCGCTCCGCCCTCCTCGTGCGCCGCTAGCAGGGACCGGCTCGCAGGCGCGGCGCACACCACACTGCTGCTGCATGGGTGCGTGCGTGTGCTTCGTGCGAGCGCAGGTGCCGCCCAACTACGACTCGCTGCTGGGCAAGCTCATCGTGTGGGGCGCCGACCGCGAGAAGGTGCGTGGGCGCGCGCCGTGCGGGCGACGTGGCCCTACGCCACCACCCTCTCCACCACCACCGCGCCGTGTGAACCCCGCCCTGGCTGCTGCTGCTGCTCTCCCTCACTGCGTGCGCCGCGCCGCAAGCCATCAACCGCAGTCCGCGCACTGGCCTAGCGAGCAAACTGACCCTGCCGCTGCTCTGTCCTTGCTGTGTGCGCGCCCCGCCGCTGGCCCCGCCTGCCCAGGCCATCAACCGCATGCTCCGCGCGCTGGACGAGACGGTCATCACGGGCGTGCCCACCACGGCGGGCTACCACAAGCTCATCCTGGACCACCCCTCGTTCCGCGCCGGCGACGTCGACACGGGCTTCATCGTCAAGCACGGCGCCGGTGAGGCCCCGTGCAGGGCCGCGCTGTCGCTTGCGGCGCCATGGGCGCAGGCAGCTCGCAGTGCCGCTCTCCCTCCTCCTTGTCCCTCTCGGCACGTTGCGCTGGGCTGGAGCGGCGTAAACGCTGCCCCAGGCGCCCCTGAAAAGGAGAGCCTCGTGCTGGGTGACTTGTGTTGCGCGCGTGCCTGCGTGCAGACCTCCAGGTGCCCCCTCCCCAGCCCAAGGTGCGCCAGTACCTGAGCGACGCGCTCAAAGCGCGCAAGAACAAGAACAAGGCCAAGGCCACCGCGTGAGGCGCGTGACGGCGGCGGAGGAGGAGGATGACGACCCAGACAGAGTGTGCAAAGAGGACCCACGGACGACGTGCCCTGGCACGCGCACTGCCGCCAGCGCCGTGCGCACGGCATCCGCCTTCATCCCGTGCATTGCGACGCCGTGTATGGACCACCACCTGGTGCAACCGTGGACCCGGATTATGGCCTCGAGAGCGTGCGAATCGAGCGCTCCTTGGCGCGGAGAGAGTGAGATCAGCCCGGTCCCGCCAACCGCCAAAAACGGAAGCCGGGTGGCTAGCGCTGGAGAAGCCGAGGACACAGTGACAGTCAAACAGTAGTGGCTCTGTAGTTGCTAGCTGCTCTAGGAGTCAGACGCGCGCTCGTTCCTTCACCTGGAGGCGCGTTTGCGTGGGAAAACGGACACGGCGAGCCGCGAGCGCGGCCGCAGCGAGGAGAGCCTTGGCGACAGCGATCCAGCAGGTAAGCGATCGTTCTGAGCACCTGGAGCGCGGAGACACGGCCGGACTGGGGGGTTCCAGGGGGTCTGGGTAGAGGCGCGAAAACAGGCGGTGGCGGCCAGGAGCCAGAGCCAGAGGCGGAGCGGGTCTTCACGATTGACAGTGGCGCACTGGCTCTCTGCTTTGCAGGCTGCTTGAGGTCGCTTAGTGTCCTGGGCGCCGTTACCGCGCTGACGCGTCAAACCCCCCACCCTCTACTCGAGGAGGCCAGATGACGGCTTCGCTGGAGCCTCCTTGCCCGGAGCCTTCGCTGCTCAGCCTCATCAGGCAGCAGTGGGGCGACACGTCGGACGATGACGCCGACGTGCCGGGCCCGTCCGGTCGCAGCGACCAGGTGCGCCCAAGTGCGGCAGCGTTCAGCCTCACCTTGCCGCCCCCCCTCTCACCCTCCGACACCCTTCAACCTGCAACCTGCAACCTGCGCGCAGGACGTCGGCGGTCGCGGGGCCAGCCAGCGGCGACTGCGGGCCAGCCTCGAGCTGCACGTGGTGGTGGCGTCGGAAAAGTCCACCATTGACGCCCGCACCGCCTCGCCCTTCGCCTTCAGCCACCACCGCCCCACCACCACAACCGCACGCCGCGCCAGCGACCCTGGGCACGGCAACGGCCCCAGCAAGGCCGCGCCCGCCTGGCTGCAGCAGCAGCGCGCCGCCAAGGCTGCCGCCGCCAAGCCTCCCGTGACTGGCGACGCGCCAACCACCACCATCGCCAACTCGACGCCAGCGCCGCCGCCGCCACCACCGCCACGCCAGGACCCTGCGCCCCCACTGTCCGCAGCACCCAAGCAAGCGATGACAGCCGCCCCCGCAACCACTCCCGCCGCTCGCGCCGCCGCCCCCCCCCCGGCTCTCCACGTCGCGCTCCCTACCCCGGACTCTCACCCTGACGACGCGCACGGTCACCAGCAGGACCGCCCCAGCCCAACTAGCCTTCGGTCGCCGCCGGCCGCCAGCCCGCCCGCCGCCCTGGCCAGCCCCACCGGCGCGGCGCACGCGCCGTCGCGCGCGCTGGTGCCCACCATCCGCTCCCGGCCCCCGTCCTTCCAGCGCCGCTCGAGCGGCAACGTGGCCTGGGGCGACGACGACGGCGGCGACGGCGACGGTTCAGTGAGCGACGAGGAGGAGGACGACGTGCTGCCACACCCGCAGGCGGCGCTGCTGCCCCGCGCGCCGCGCCCGCCGTCCCGCCGCGCCACCATGCACGGCACGGGCCAGGGCGTCCCGCTGTTCTCGCCCCAGGCGCCGGCGCCGGCCAGGCCGCCGGCGCCGGCGCCCCGCGCCCGGGCGCGCGCCGCGTCAGAGGACGGGTCGCAGGCCGTCGCAGCGGCGCCGCAGCGCGGCGCCCACGGGGGCGCAACGTCGGCGGCCACCTGCAGCCTTGCCGCCCGCGTGATGGCGGCCACCCTCGCCCTCCCCGCCCTCTGCGCCGGCGCCTCCAAGGGAGGCCTCAAGCCCTCCGGCCACGCGGATAGCCCCGCCGCGCTGCAGCCGTGCCTGCCGCTGGCGCCTGCGCCGCCTGCCGCAGCCAAGGAGGCTGGCGCGAGCGGGGCGGCGGGGCCGGGGCCAGCGCCGGCGCCGGCGCGGCGCTACGGTCGCAGCAGCAGCTCCAACGACGGGCACGTGAGTGCTGCGGCGGCTGGGGCCGTGCTGTGTGTGGACGGGGAGAAGCAGTGCACGGGGCGGCGGCCGTACGGGCGCAGCAGCAGCTCCAAGGAGAGGAGCAGCACGGGAGTCCCGGTGAAGGATGAGAGTCAGGCTGTGTAGTTTCAGGTTCTAGGCAAGTCGTGGTAGTGCAGATTGATGCGAAGTGTTTGGTGCAGAGTTGTTGCTGACCCTGAACTGCGCAAGTGCACTTGTGTTTGCCGCTTGTGGATTGCCATAAACGCGTCCGGGTCTCTTGCGCGCTGACCCCCCCCCCCAACAACTGCGCGCTGCGTGCTGCGCTGCGCTCTCACGCATCTTCAACGTGAACCGTCAGAACAGGCCCGGGCGTGAACGGCATCAGCTTGCACACACGCCTCGGTGCGCTGACCCAGAAAAAGGAAGAGGGAAGGACACAACACGTCTCTTGTCAGGCAGGCACGGTGCGCGCGGCGCGGCGCGCACACCAAAAGTCCGCAGCGAGCAGCGAGCGAGTCCATGGCCAAGTCCCCCCCCCCCCCCCCCCCCCCTGCGCCAGGTTCAGTCCCCAAGCGAGTAAAAAAAGGCCGCCGCCTGCCTGCCTGCACGCGACCCACGCCTGCCCAGGCACCCGCTCCAAAGGCACGTCCTATACCAGCTGCACAGCACGCTGAGGTCTGCCGCACACATGCACACCCACGTCATCGCCTGCACCCCAGGCGACCGCACACAGACCCACATGACAACTGCTCTCTCTCTCTCGCTCTCGCTGTCCTGCCGCCACAAGCAGCGAACGCAGCCTGCGCCTGGCGCAGGCGTGCGCCACAGACGCCGACTCGGGTACGTCAGGCAGCAAGCAGCAAGCAGCTGCGGCGGGACGGGGGGGCAAAAGAAGAACAGAACGGCGCACGCCCTCCATCGCCGTCAGTACAATGAGGCGCACGGCGCCCGCGCGTCAAGGTGCAGAGACTTGGGACGTGGCGGCGCCTGAAGGGTCTGGAGACCGCCCATACACACACCGAGCGCACATGCACTCCATTGGCTGCTGCTGCTCTTTTCTGTGCCCTCTGCGCAAGCGTCCCGGGTCAAGGCCACACGCGCAGGCGCGTCGATCCAGACACGCGAGCGGGCCGTAGCACGAGGCAGGTCCTGGGAAGCGGTGGCAGAGGCGAGGGCTGGGCGCCCTACGCCCTCGCCCGGCCCCAGCGACGCTCGCTCGCTCTTCACATGGTGCACAAACCGCACACGCTCACGCGCACACACGCGCTCTCTGCCTGCGCCTGCTGGAGCAGGCCTGCCTGCTTCCGCCTGCATCTCCCGGCGGCGCCCACCCAGCCCGCATAAACGGCGCACACACCCTCTCTCCTCTCCTTCACTCTCGCTATCAACCCTTTCTTTCCCTGTCTGACCCCGCTGCTCTCCCCTCTTCTAAAAACACAAAACCGGAACGGCGCGGCGCGCTGCCGTGACCTGGGAGCCCGCAGCTCCGCATCAACCCACGCCGCCGCGCCGCGCCGCAGCAACACATGGCCGCCGGGTGCCTCCAGGAGCATACCCTCAGCCTTGCCCGCTCCCAGCGAGCTCCGCAGCGGACAGGCGCGCCACAGTGGACAGGTGCTTGGAGCGCCCCCCGGTGGGCATCCTCAACGAAAGGGCCGCTCCCGCCACGCCAGCGGCTCGCTGCGCTGCGCTGCGCCCCGCCCGCTCCCCTTGACCGCCGCCGGCTGACCAAGCGCTCCAGCATGCAGGCGCGCCGCTGCATGCGCGCCTCCGCAGCCAGGCGGGCGCGAGGCGCTGCGCCCTCCAGTCACGCCCCAGGCGCCCCGGCCACGCCGCATCTTCACGCCAGCGGCTTGCTGCGCTGCGCGCGGCTGGCGCGGTACGCCGGCTGCGTGGCCCACGCCTCGTAGTCGGAGCCCAGGTTGCGCAGGAAGAGCGGCAGCAGCGTGCCCACCAGACCCCGCATCACCACGTTGCACGTCGACTGCGGCACACAACAACACGCACGCACACACACACACACACATGCCACCATAGCACACGACGAGCGCGTGACGGGTGTGCCACCCGGCAAAGCGCTGCAAACCAGCCTGCCCACACCAGCCCCGCGCACAGAAAGAGGGGAATGCGCCCCCGGCGCGCGCGCGCACCTGCAGCACCTCGCGGGGCATCAGGTTGAACGGCGGGATCACCTCGCACCACACGTCCAGCTGCGCGTCGCCGCGGATGGTGCCCGTGCCCACCGGAGCCAGCGGCCCGTCGTCCCACGACGAGCCGCTGCTGCTGGCGCCGCTCACCAGCCCCCCGCCGCCCCACGCCGCGGACGCGGCGGCGGGCCCGGGCGACGCGCGGCCTTGCTGCTGCTGCTGTTGTTGCTGTTGCTGTTGGGTGAGGACAGAGGGCAGCGACTGCGCGGGCGGGCCGGGCGCCGTCTGCCAGGTGAGCTCCGTGACGAATCGCATGCAAAAGCGCTGGTCGAGCCTCAGGCTCTCGACCAGGTCCGAGCCCCTGCACCACGCGCAACAAAGCGGCACAAACTCCTTTCCCTTTTTGCCCTAGGGGCGGCCAGCACAGCAACCGCCACGCGGTGTGCGGGGGCGAGGGCGGCTCGCTGCCCGCTACGCAACGCACGGCGCCGCTACAGCTGCCCTGGCGCGGGGGCTGCCTGGTCCTTACGGATGGATGGGTGGAGGTAGGGGCGGCGGCGCACCTGATGCGGCAGTGCTCGGCCTGCAGCACCACCTTTGGCGGTTGCCCCGCCTGCGCCGAGGGGACGGTGGAGACGCTGATTTCCACCTCGGGCTCCAGCCACACGCTCAGGATCTGCGCAGTGGTGTGGTGGTGGGGGGTGCGTGGTGAATCCACCTCTGACGTGAGGACGGGGTTGCGCGTTGCTGCGGAGGAGGTCTTCCCCCCGGCTACGCGCCCCGCGGAGGTGTGCGGCTCACGTTGATCCTGGGCACCAGGAGCAGGAAGCGGTTGGCGCCGAGGTGGCGGATCTGCCGCGGGTCGAGCACAAAGTACTGCTCCACGGGCAGGAGCATGTAGGAGTCGAGGGAGACGGCGCCGGGGAACGCCTGCGGCACGGCACCACGCGCGGCGGAACCACTCGTGAGCTCCCCTGAAAAGAGAGACAGCACCGCGATGGCGTGTTCCTCCCATCGCCATCGTGTGCACACGCTGCTGCGCCACACGCTCTGCGGCGTGGTTGGGGAGGCAAAGTGTGCGCGAGCTGTGGGCCACCCACATTCACGGTCGTGGAGGACGTGCCCTGCGCGCCGATGTGAGCTGGGTCTTTGAGCTCCTCCGCGCTGCGCGCTGCTCGCCGCTGCTGCGCTGGTGGTGGAGCCGCTTGCTGCACCGCCTGAGGAGGGACGGTTGTCTCGGCCTGCGTGCTGCTGCGCAGGGCCGCCGCGGCGACCGTGCGGCCGCTGGCTGCGCGCCGATGCTGGCGGCACTCGGCGACTCTCGCTGCAGCTGATGGCGCGGTGGTGCACCGCCCTGCACCTGCGCATCGCCGCCGCTGCTGCGCCAGGCCATCGGCAGCGCCGACATGATGCATCAGGCCTCGCTGCATTCCAGACACGATCCGGTTGCTGCTGCGCACCGCTCCCGTCGTCGTGAGTTTTCCCCGGGCCCTGTTCTAGGGCGAAGCTCATCATGCCGAACGGCGCGCACGAGCGGGCACACCGCGCGCGGCGATGCGCGCATTGATGAGAGGAATGCCTTGCTTCCTCACGCGCTGACGCCGGCTCCTGCGTTGACGGGATACGGCGTCAACATGTCCGCACGGCAGAGCGGCTAGAGCAGCAGGGGCAAGGGCAATCCTTCGGAATCTGTGACCATGGACCTCACGTCCTTTGACGCCCTCAACTCGGTCCGGGAGCTGCCCGCCGTCCCGGCCGAGGTGCGCCGGCAGTTGGGCCGCGGCAACAGTGTGTCCTCCAGGCGCCCGCAGGCGCTCGCAGGCCACCAATCACGCCCTCACCGCCACATGCCCTGCGCAGCTGGTGGAGACGCTGGGCCTCAACGTGGCGCCGGGCGTGGCCACCCAGGCCAGCAGCGCCAAGCGCGCTACCTGGCGCACGCCCAAGGCCGATGAGGTGCGCGCCAGCTCCACGGGATTGCGGCATCCAACATAGGGGCACTTCACCATCACGACCAACAGGACTCGCTGGCCTTGGCGTGGCTGCTGCGCACCTCGTCTCCTTGCACGCGCAGGTGCTGCAGCAGGCGCAGCGCAACAAGTCGGACCGCGTGAGCGCGCTGATGAAGCTGGCGGCGCAGCCCCGCGCCAGGAACGACCTCGACCGCGCCGCCGAGCGCGTGCCGCTCTCCTCCTGGGGCGAGCACCTGCTCGCCGGGCCGCTGGCCGCCAGCAACAAGCAGCGCGCGCCGCCCGGCGCCCTGGCCACCCAGCCGCATGTGGCGGCCGCCGGGGGCGAGGACGACGTCGGCCTGTCGAGCAGCGAGGGCGAGCCCGACCCGGTGGACCTCGCCGCCGGTGCGCTGAACTCGCGCATGCTCTCTGGCGGGCAGAGGCGCACGCACGAGGCCAACCAACCAGTGTGCCTGCCACCCCCTCTGCACCTCGTCCCTCTCGCTCTCTCTTGTGCGCGCAGTGGGTCTCAAGGCCTTCCTGGGCATCCGCAAGCACGCCCCCGACGCGGCGCCCGACGCCGACGACGCCGTGGCCAGCGTCTCGTCCAAGGAGCGGCGCCGGCGCCAGCAGCAGGCCTCCAAGGAGCGCGCCGAGCAGCAGGCCGGCCTGCGCTACGCCGTCAACATCCGCAACATCTACAAGAACGGCGTCAACGTCGGCTCGGTGGGCACGGCGCCCTGGGACGCCGTGCTGGTGGACCGCAACGGCGCCGGCAGCAGCGCGGCGCTGTACGAGCCGGACGCTCCGACGGCTGCAGCGAGCGGCCAGAGCAGTCCCACCAGGGGTGAGGTGGCGCGCAGCGGCAAGGAGGGCGACGGCGAGGGAGGCGAGGAGGAGCCGGATGGCAGCAGCGGTGGCCCACAGAGCCCCCGGAGGGGCGGCGACGAGTCGTCGTCGTCGTCGCCTCCGCGTGCGGCGCCGCCGCTCCGCCCCGCGCCGCCCGCCCGGCGGCCCAGCGGCGGCGTGGGCGGCGCGCCACGGCCGGGCAGCCGCGGCGACGGCCTGAGCACCTCGCCCTCCCGCCGGTTGAGCACGTCGCCCAGCAAGACCAACTCCGCCGAGGGCCAGACCGTGCCGGCGCAGCGCCCGTCGACCAGCGGCGCGCTTCCTGCAGCAAAGCAGGAGCAGCAGGACGACCCCAAGCCGCCGCAACTGCCTCCACAAACGCCTCTCCCGGAGGCCGCCACCCTGGCCGACACCCTCTCCCGCCTGCAGCGGCCCAGCAGCTCCGCCGCCCAGTACCCCTTCACGCTCGGCGCCTTTGCCGTCAACGGCAGGCAGAGCGCCAGCGGGCAGCGCGCCAGCCTGTCGGGCACCATCGTGCAGAACCGCCTGCCCAGCGTCGTGGTGGAGGGCGTGCCCGACCGCCTCTTCCGCGCCCCCGCCTCAGTCCCCGACGAGCAGCAGCAGGGCCAGCTGGGCGGCGCCTCACCCGACGCGGCGGCCTTGGCGGGGATCGGCCCCGTCTCGGCGCCCTCGGCGCTCTTGGGCAGCAGCGCCAGCCTGTCAATGCCCTCCTCCTCCTCGTCGCTGTCGCCCCAGGCACGGCTCCGCTCGCCCTCGGCGCTCTCCGGCGAGTCGCCCGTGTGGCGGCCGGGCACGGCGCTCGACGGCGTCGCGCGCTCGGCTTCTGCGGCCGCCATGACGCAGTCGCCGTCGTGGCAGCGGTCACGGGTTTCGTCAGTGTCAGGCTTGGCGGGCGGCCCGCTCGTCTGGAGATCGGCGTCCGCAACAAGCCTCTTGGCTGGCAGTCGAACGTTCTCGGGCGGCGAGGAGGGCCCCGCCACGTTCCACACGCAGAGCTCGCTGATCGGCGCGCCGCCCATCTACGAGGAGGAGGGCCTGGAGGGCCAGTCGGACGACGGCCGCGGCGTGGTGGCCGAGTGGGAGGCGCTGGGCGCGGGAGGCGAGGCGCCCGACGGCGGCGGCGAGATGGACAGCGGGGGCAGCGCGGGGCTCCTGTGGCCGCACGGCCGCGGCAACGACGCCAAAGCGCGGATTTTTGGGGAGAGCAGCCTCCGCGGGCACAGCCTGTCGGGCATGCTCGGGCTGCCGCCTGCCGCCGGCGGAGGTGGAGGTGGAGGAGAGCCTGCGCCAGGGGAGGGCGAGGGCAGCCCACCGCCGGGCCGGCGCCGCAACAGCATTGACAGCAGCTCCGTGGGCCGCGCCGGCGCCCCCGCCACGGCCGCAGCCGCCGCCGCCCTGTACGGCTCGCTGCTGCCCCCGCGGCCCGCCACGGTGGGCGGCGGCGGCGGCGGCGGCCCCGGCTCAGGGCCCGGAAGCCCGCTGGGCGGCGGGCGCGGCGTGGGCGGCGGCTCGCTGCGTGCGCGCCACCTGGAGCTGCGGCAGAAGCACCAGCAGCTGGCGGCGACGGCGGCGCAGCGCCGCGCCGCCTCGCCGGCGCCCGCGACCGCCGCGGCTGGCGGCGGCGGCAGCGGCGGCGCGTCGCCGGCTCGCACGTCGCAGGCCGGCAACGCACGGCTGACGACGACAACAGCAGAGGAGCCCGCCGCCCGGAGCGGCGGGAGCCTGAGCGGCTGGGCTGGCCAGCAGCTGGGCGGATCCGGGCCCCTGACGCACCTCTCGGCTGCCGTCGGGAGCATGTCAAAGTCCGCGGGCAGCCTCCTGGGTCGGGCGTCGGAGACGTCGCCGGACCGGGCGGACGCCGCGCTGCAAGCGTCGCGCAGCCTGCAGGCGTCGTCGTCGTTCGGGGGCGCGCCGCTGCGGCAGCCCACGCACTGCTTCTCCGGCGGCCTTCCGCCGCATGCGCCGCAGCAGCAGCAGGCACCGGTCGGCGGGCGACAGAGCGCCAGCGGCGGGGGCGCGGCGAGCAACCTCAACAGCACGGGCCAGGGCGTGCACCCGTGGGCGGCGTGGATGCACCGGTCGGCGGGCGACGTGCAGGCGCTGCGGGCGGCGGCGGCGGCGCAGCAGCAGCGCTTTGCGCACGCCAAGGTGCTGGCGGCGCTGGCGCGGCAGGGCGCCGCCTCGCCTTCGTCGCAGGCGGCGGCCACGCTCTTTTTTGGCACGCACCTCCCATCGCCGCTGAGCCTC
>VFQP010003629.1_pt1 | contig 15475 bp, 29 predicted proteins | sample 3512351 | NCBI WGS metagenome assembly VFQP01 (sample SAMN10412372, study PRJNA504923) | tailings metagenome | isolation source: Relicate 1 Philex TSF1 revegetated site | place: Philippines: Tuba, Benguet | collected 2017-08-29 | reverse complement strand
CACCAGTTGAACCAGTTTGACCTGCTGCTCCAGTGGCACCTGTTGAACCTGTTGCTCCAGTAGCGCCTGTTACACCAGCAGGTCCCGTTGGTCCTGTCACACTCATGGTGTTAATCATGCAAGTGAGGACACTACGTAACTCTGCTGCACTAACACCGTTTTTTCCGTAAGGGAGGGTAGCTAAACAGTTATCCGGATCACCAGGAAGAGCATAGATAGCTTTGGTGGTTATGATTCCAATTGATACAGATAGAATTTTTTTTACGAAACTATTCATTTTATATTTTGATTTCCGCTGTAAACATGATCGCTTGCCAAGTCGGCACATGTTGTAATTTTAAGATGCTTGCTAAGGGATCCAACTCTGATAACTGGGGCGTTTTCCCAAAAAACCTCTGATAATTGACTAATAAAGAAACGTTAGAAGTAAAGTCAATACCGATCCCGGACTGTATATTTGGCATCCAAGTTTGGCTAGTTACAACATCGGCTCCGCTTACCATTGTATTGAGATAAGCTGCGCCTCCCTTGGTTTCAATAAAAATTGTTTTATAAAAGTTATATTTTACAGTTAGCAACAAATCAATTGGTGATTTTATAATTAATGTTAAAGGTAGAGCATTAGACCACAAAGTCTGCGTGCTGGCCTCATTCATCAACATCTGCATACCAGTCTGAAAACCAGCCTCTGAACCTAATCGCAACTTTTCGCTGACACGCCATCGTGAGCCTAATCCAACCCTTAACAAGCCAGAAAATGCAGTTTCATATTCAGCATCCTTTAAGTAACCATATCCACCAGAAATAGGTAAATAAAACTCTAAGTGTGAACGTAAATATTCTATATATTGAAGATAATTACTGTCCCCTTGCGTTCCTGCAAATGAGCATGTTGAAGAGAACAAACACGTAACCATTAGAATGGCCCGAGAAATAAGGGCGAGAAGTTTTGTTAGCAATTTTACATCCTTATAAATATCACTTGACTAAGAGATATGGCTTGACAAAATAACAAACCCGTATTGAGTAAATCAATTCAAAAAACACATTAAACCATATCGACAAGCTCTATAACTTTAGTATTGAGCGCGAAAAACACTAACACATAATTATGGAAAAATCACTAGGAATAAAGCTCTCAACTGACTCTAAGGTAAACCAAAATGGCTCACAATCACAAGCCACAATGCTCCAAAAAAAATCAAACAGATTTCTTAACGAACACTCTGAATAGAGCAGATTGTCAGCTGTTGCAGAGCACAGAACAAGAGTGGGCAGATCAGCAAATGAGGCTTGTAGCAGCAAAGCGACGAAACAAGGTACATATTAGGTAGCTAAGTTATTATTGCCAAAAAATATATTGAATTGGAAACTGGTGATCAGGCAAGCAAACCTCCGTTTCGCTCGAACAACTTACGGGTATACAGCAATTAATATCTTGATCATTACAATCACCAATAAAAAAAGCAAATCTAAAGCCTGACGGTTCTTGTACGTCTCTAACAAGACGGATAAGTATCCCATGAATTTCATCCATCTGAATATTTTTGACGACAGATTTTCCCACTATGTAGGTATACTTTCCATTCAACATAAATGGGATATTTTCTTCTGTCGAATATACATTTTTACGATAATGGCTATAGAAGCCACCAGCATATCCAGAATAACAGTTTGATGATGCCAAGTAATGAATGTGAATAGCTGAAATTGGATAGGACATTCCAGGTGCTGATAAAAAAGAAACAAGGGTGTCTGACTCAACAGCATCATTAGTCAGCAGGTCGTGCAAATCAATTTCTGCCTGAGCTGCATAAGTAGTAAATAAAAGAGGTAACATACAAATTAGAAATAAAGGAGCTCCATCTCGTAAATTCAATTTTTCACTCATAAAAAAAAACCCTGTTGTCAATTAAAGTTACAACAGGGGTAAGCTGATTTATTTGTTCTAGTTAGCAAATGCTAATGACTATTCTTCTACAACTTCTATATTTGCAGGTCTGTCAACTAGCTCTACAATAGCCATAGGGGCGTTATCACCTGCTCGAAAACCACACTTTAGGATTCGCACATAACCACCAGGTCGCTTCGCATATCGGGGACCTAAGTCTGTGAATAATTTTCCAACGGCACTTTTAGAACGCAATTTTCCGAATACATTTCTTCTAGATGAAACGGAATCAGTCTTTCCCACTGTAATCAGTGGCTCAATATATTTTCTTAACTCTTTTGCTTTAGGCAAAGTCGTTTTAATGAGTTCGTGCTCGATTAATGAACAACACATGTTTGAAAACATTGCTTTTCTGTGACTACTCGTTCGGCTAAAACCCCGACCGCTATTTCTGTGACGCATGTCTTAGACTCCAATTACTCGGCCAAATTCTTGGGTGGCCAATTTTCTAATTTCATTCCTAACGACAAAGAACGTGATGCTAATACATCTTTAATTTCTGTCAACGACTTCTTTCCTAAGTTAGGGGTTTTTAATAACTCATTTTCAGTTTTTTGAACCAAATCACCAATGAAATTGATGCTTTCAGCTTTTAAGCAATTAGCAGAACGTACAGTTAATTCTAAGTCATCAACTGAACGCAATAAAACAGGATCAAAATCACTTCTTGCTTTATTATCAGTATTTGATTCTTCATATTGCATATCAACGAATGCAAATAACTGGCGCTGTAAGATACTTGCTGATATTCGAATAGCATCTTCCGGATCTATTGTACCATTAGTTTGTAATTCGATTGTTAATTTATCTAAATCAGTGCGATTTTCAACGCGTGTTTTGTCGACAAAGTATGCAACTTTTTTAATCGGAGAAAATGCATTATCAATTTTAAGTTTTCCAATAGATCGCTGAACTTGCTCATCCTCGAAAACACTGGGTGCTACTTCTGATGTATGATAACCAATACCTTTCTCTACTTTGAGAGTCATTTTTAGTTTACCATGCTCATTTAGGTGAGCGATTACCAAATCTGGATTTAAAACTTCTACTCCGTGAGTTAGATGTATATCAGCTGCTTTAACTTGGCAAGGACCTTCTTTGTCTATGGTCAACATTGCTACATTACCAACAGCCATTCGAATAGCTACATCTTTCAAGTTTAGAAGTATATTGATCACATCTTCTTCTACGCCCTCAATTGTACTGTATTCATGCAAGACACCGTCGATGGTTACTTCAGTAACAGCACATCCAGGCATAGAAGACATCAAAATACGTCTTAATGCATTTCCCAATGTATACCCATAACCAGGCTCTAAAGGTTCAAGTACAATACGTGAATGAAATGCATTGTCAGACTGAACTTTAAGAACTTTAGGTGTCAACATTTCGTTAATATCTGTATACATTCAGCTATCTCTCCAATTTTATTTAGAGTAAAGTTCAACAACCAAATTGACGTTAAAATCCGAAGATAAATCAGCCAAGACAGGGAGTCGCATAAAAGTGCCTTTAAATTGTCCAGCATCAATTGTAATCCAATCACAAGTTTGACGTTGCTCGGAAAGTGCGATTGCTGCTTGTATACGACCTTGAGAACGAGATTTTTCACGTATACTAACCACATCACCAACTGAAACCAGGAAAGATGCTATGTTGGTTGCCTTTCCATTCACTAATATTGCTTTATGAGAAACAAGTTGTCTTGCTTCAGCTCGTGTACTGGCAAATCCCATGCGGTACACAACATTATCCAAGCGGCGTTCGAGCAGCGCCATCAGATTCTCACCAGTAGAACCTTTTTGCTTTGCTGCATGCTTGTAATACAAGCTAAACTGCTTTTCCAACACACCATAAAAACGTCTGATTTTTTGCTTTTCACGCAATTGAATGCCGTACCCACTCAAACGCGCTTTTTTGTCACCATGTTGACCAGGTAGCTTTTCAGATTTGCATTTGGATTTATAATCACGAACGCCACTTTTTAATAGTAGATCTGTACCTTCTCTACGCGATAATTTACACTTCGGACCTAGATATCTAGCCATTATTGCTCCTGAATCTTATACACGACGCTTTTTAGGCGGTTTACAACCATTATGAGGAATACCAGTCACATCAGTAATTTCTACAATTTTAAACTCTTGAGATATTAGCTCTCTAATTGTAGATTCACGCCCAGGTCCTGGACCATGAATAAATACAGCAACTGATTTCATACCATATTCTTTTGCAACAGCTGAAGCCTTCTCCGTTGCGATCTGTGCTGCATACGGGGTACTCTTTCTTGAGCCACGGAATCCAGAACCACCAGATGTCGCCCAACACAATGCATTACCTTGTCTATCTGTAAAAGTTACAATAGTATTGTTGAAGGATGCATGAACATGAACTATTCCATCAGAAACAACTCGTTTAATTTTTTTGCGAGTTTTTTGCTGTTTAGCTTTACTTGTTGCCATCTTAATTTTCCCAACCAAATGAATTAGTTTGTAACACCTTTTCTACGACCTTTGCGAGTTCTAGCATTGGTTTTAGTGCGCTGCCCACGTACAGGAAGACCTCTGCGATGTCTTAAGCCTCTGTAGCAGCCAAGATCCATCAATCTTTTGATATTCATTGTAACTGTTCTACGAAGGTCTCCTTCAACAGTCATCTTAGCTATTTCGGTCCTAAGTTGCTCTAATTGGGCTTCTGTTAGCTCTGATACTTTAGACGCAGGATTTAAGCCAAGTTGCTCACATATTTTCTTAGAGGTTGGTCTTCCAATACCATAGATAGATGTTAGGGCAATCACGACGTGCTTGTGATCAGCTATGTTTACACCTGCTATACGAGCCATTCAATTCTCCGATCATTATTTGCTCTGCCAGAAAGGGACAGAATAATACTTAATTTTTATTTAAATTTCAAGCAAAAAATTAACCTTGTCTTTGCTTATGACGTGCATCTTTACAAATCACACGAATAGTTCCGTTACGCTTAATAATTTTGCAATTTCTGCAAATGCGTTTGACCGACGCTCTTACTTTCATTCCACACTCCAAATATTAATCACAATAAACCAGGTAGCTTGCTACCTTTAAAATTAGCCTTTTTAATCAATGAATCATACTGCTGGGTCATTAAATGAGCTTGTATTTGAGCTACAAAATCCATAATTACCACTACAATAATAAGCAATGATGTACCGCCAAAATAAAAAGGTACATGCCAGGCATATGTTAAAATCTGCGGCAGAAGGCACACCAACACAAGGTATATTGCCCCTACTAATGTTAATCTTGTCATAACTGTATCAATGTAGCGCATAGTTTGCTCGCCTGGACGAATCCCGGGGATGTATGCACCAGATTTTTTTAAATTATCAGCTGTATCTTTGGGATTAAATACCAAAGCTGTATAAAAGAAAGCAAAACATAATATAGCAAAACCGTATATCAGTAAATACAAAGGCTTTCCTGGCGACATAGCTAAACCAATATCAGACAACCAACTCATTCCTTTATTTTTTGAAAAAAATTGAGCAATCGTAGCAGGTAACATGATTAAGCTAGAAGCAAAGATAGGCGGTATCACACCAGACATGTTGATCTTCAGCGGCAAATGACTAGTCTGTGCTGCATAAACCTTGCGACCCTGGGTACGTTGTGCGTAGTTAACACGTATTCTCCGTTGCGCTCTCTCAACAAACACGACAAAACCTGTAACAAGTACTGCCACTATAGCAATAATCAGTACTGTTAATAGCTGCATCTGACCTTCTTTAACTTGTTGGAATAAAGATCCAATAGCAGTAGGTAGACTAGCGACAATGCCAGAAAAAATGATTAATGATATACCATTTCCGACACCCTTTTCTGTCATTTGCTCTCCAAGCCACATCAGGAACATGGTTCCAGTAACCAGTGTAACAACTGCTGTTAAGTAAAAAGACAAATCAGCTGTCAATGAAATATGCTGACCGGCAAGCCACCGAGCTAAACCAAATGAGTGAACGAACGCAAACATTAAGGTCAGGTATCGCGTGTACTGGTTTATTTTTCGTTTGCCTGCTTCCCCTTCCTTTTTTAATTGCTCTAATGAAGGAACTACAACCGAGAACAATTGAACAATAATTGATGCGGTAATGTAGGGCATGATTCCAATAGCAAAAACAGTAACTCGTGATAGTGCACCACCAGAAAACATGTTTACCAAACCAAAAATAGTATTTTGTTGCTGATTGAAGAAATTAGCTAACTTGACTGGATCTAGCCCTGGAACAGGGATATGTGCACCTAGTCTATAAACAAGTATCGCAATCAATACAAAAACTAGCCTAGCCTTGAGCTCAGCCAAACCGCTGAGTGCTTTTATCTGCTGTTCCGGTTTCATAATTAAGCTTCAATCGTCCCGCCGTGCTTCACAATAACTTCACGAGCACCTTTTGTGACTCGCAACCCTTTTAACTTTAAAGCTGAAGATAGGTCACCGGATAAAATGACTTTTACACTTAGAACATCTTTCTTCACAAGCCCATATGCTTTTAGTACATCAATATCAATAATATCAGCATCTACAGTGGACAGCTCAGTTAAAGTTACTTGAGAAATTAATTTCGAAACTCTTGATTTAAAACCCATCTTAGGCAATCTACGCTGTATAGGCATTTGACCGCCTTCGAAATTAATTTTTGTAAAACCACCTGATCTTGCCTTCTGACCTTTGTGTCCTTTACCAGATGTTTTACCAATTCCTGATCCTATACCACGACCAACTCTTTTACGAGAAGGTCTAGAACCAAAATCAGGTGAAAGTGTATTTAACCGCATTATACTGACTCCTCAACTTCCACTAAATAATTAATTTTGTTAATAAGTCCGCGAATACAAGGGTTATCTTGATGAGTAACCGTTGCATGCATCTTTCTAAGACCTAATTGATTAGCAATTTCAATATGTTTAGGTAAACGTCCAATTAAACTTTTAACTAATTTAATTTGTATTGACTTTTTCATTTATTGTCCCGCCATTAACTGCTCAACTGATTTTCCGCGTTTAGCTGCCACATAATCCGGTGTACCCATGTTTGTTAATGCAGCAATCGTAGCTCTTACAATATTACTTGGATTCGTCGAGCCAATGCTTTTAGCTAAAATATTTTGGACGCCTAACACCTCTAAAACAGCTCGCATTGCACCACCAGCGATAATACCCGTTCCTTCGCTAGCAGGCTTCATGAATACTTTTGAAGCACCATAGTCCCATGTAATTTCGTGATGAACTGTTGTACCTGCAAGCGGGATGTAAACCATATTCTTACGAGCTTGGTCCATAGCTTTCTGTATTGCGACAGGTACTTCTCGAGCTTTACCACGCCCGTATCCAACTTTTCCTTTTCCATCGCCTACAACAACCAGGACGGCGAACCCGAATACTCGTCCACCCTTCACTACTTTTGCTGTACGTGTTACTGAAACTAATTTCTCTTGGTAACCTTCAGTTTTGTTATCTTCGAATGCCATAATGTTTCCTTAAAAATCCAAACCAGCTTCACGAGCACCTTCGGCAAGTGCTTTGACACGACCATGATACTTGTAGCCAGCTCTATCGAAGGCAACTTGACTAATTTCTTTTTCCATAGCGCGTTTCGCTAACAAACGTCCAACTTCGATTGCTTGCTCTACTTTATTACCTTTGAGCGATGATCTTAATTCTTTATCGACTGTAGAGGCACTAGCCAGTACTAAATCTCCGTGTTCTCCCTGAACGATAATTTGCGAGTAGATGTGGATATTAGATCGATTAACAACTAATCTTGGTCTTTGAGAGCGAGACGTACGAATAATTGCTTTAGTTTTTTGTGCTCTTCTTTTGCGTGCATTAAATTTATTCATTTGGATTACCTATTTCTTTTTAGCTTCTTTAAGGACGATAGCTTCACCGACATATCTAACACCTTTTCCTTTATAAGGTTCAGGCGCACGAAACGCTCTAATTTCGGAAGCAACTTGTCCTAGCAATTGTTTGTCAATTCCCTTCAAAATAATACTAGTGTTAGTAGGCGTTTCAATCACAACACCTGCAGGCAACTTATATTCGATAGGGTGCGAGTAACCTAAAGATAAACTAATTGACGTTCCTTTAGCTTGAGCACGATAACCAACTCCAACCAATTCTAGAGCAAGCTCAAAACCATTAGTTACACCATGAATCATATTATTCACTAATGCACGAACAGTTCCAGCTTGCGCCCAAGCATTTGGATCATTAGCGGCAGGCCTAAATTGAAGAGAATTTTCCTCAGTTTTCGTTACACTCACCAATTTGTTACAATGCTGAGTGAGACTCCCTTTAGGTCCTTTAATGGTAATTTCGTTTTTACCGATGCTAATTTCAACATTTTTTGGCAGTACGATATCTGCTTTAGCTACTCTTGACATTATTAATCCTCGTTATCGTTTGACGCTTATATATTCATCAAGCGACTTCACAAATTACTTCACCGCCTAAATTTTGAGAACGGGCAGTAGAATGAGTCATCACACCTTTCGAAGTTGAAAGAATAGACACACCAAATCCAGGAACAGCAACAAGTTCCTTAACTGATTTATAGACACGCAACCCAGGTTTGCTAATCCGTATGATACGAGCAATAACAGGTTTTCCTTGAAAATATTTCAAATCAATTGTCAAGGTTTTAAGATTATTCTCTAACGATTCTATAGAATAGTCACTGATATAGCCTTCCTCTTTTAAAACATGTGCAATTCGCTCTTTTAAAGTAGAAGAAGTCATGCGCACTTTGGCATGTTTAGCCTGTTGGCCATTACGAATTCGTGTTAACATATCCGCAACTGGATCTTGCATACTCACTGTCGTTCTCCAAATATTTAATACTTACCAGCTAGATTTTCTTCCGCCAGTCACGTTGCCTGACATCAGCTGCTGACGCAAACATATTCTACATAGACCAAACTTACGGTAAACAGCATGAGCTCGTCCACATTGTTGACATCTCGTGGTATGTCTTGATGGGCAAGAGTTTATTGGGAGCTTGGCCAATTTGGTTTGAGCATCCATAATTGTATCAAAATCAGTAGATGATTTTATGAGTGCTTTTAGTTCTAGCCGTTTTGCCAAATGCTTTTTAACTAGTTTAGCTTTTTTGTTTTCTCTTTGTAGAATAGATGTCTTAGCCACAATATAACCCTTAATTAATTTTTATCACGTAACGGAAAATTAAATGCTTGCAAAAGAGCTCGCCCTTCTTCATTTGTTTTCGCTGTTGTTGTAATGCAAATATCCAAACCACGAATTACGTCAATTTTATCAAAATCGATTTCAGGAAATACAATTTGCTCACTCAAACCAAAACTATAATTACCGGTACCATCAAATGACTTGCTGTTTAGACCACGAAAGTCACGTACACGAGGCAAAGTAATTGTAATCAAGCGATCCAAAAATTCATACATACGATCATTACGCAAAGTTACTTTACACCCAATTGGCCAACCATCGCGTATTTTAAAACCAGCAATTGATTTGCGAGCAAGTGTTACAACAGGCTTCTGCCCAGATATTCTTGACATATCTTCCAACGCAAAATTCATTACTTTTTTATCAGCAACAGCTTCACCCACACCCATGTTCAATGTGATTTTCACTAATTTAGGGACTTGCATCACACTTGTATACCCAAATTTTTTCATCATTGATTCAATGATCGTGCTTTTGTACTGCTCTTTCAGTCTTACCATTTCTGCCACCTAATTAAACAAGGTCAACGAGTTCGTTATTAGATTTGAAATACCTAACCTTGTGATTTTTTCCATCTTTATCAACAAATCGAAACCCCACACGGTCTGCTTTTTGAGTTGCTGGATTGAACAAAGCAACATTTGATACATGTATCGAAGCTTCTTGTGTCTGGATGCCACCTTTTTGGTCTAACTGAGGGTTAGGCTTAACATGCTTCTTGATTAAATTAGCGCCTTCAACCCACACTTTTTCATCGAGCACACGTAGAACCTTTCCTTGATGATTTTTACTTCTTCCGGAAAGAACAACTACGGTGTCGCCTTTTTTTATACGTTTCATAATCAACCCTTCTTACAATACTTCTGCGGCAAGAGAAATGATTTTCATAAATCTTTCTCGCAATTCACGCGTAACTGGCCCAAATATACGAGTACCAATTGGTTCGTATTGATTATTCAAGAGAACAGCAGCATTGCCATCAAAGCGGATGAGAGAACCATCATCACGTCTTACACCTTGTGCAGTCCGGACAACAACTGCGTTCATCACAGCGCCCTTTTTTACTTTACTTCTTGGAATGGCATCTTTAATGCTTACTTTGATTACATCGCCAACACGTGCATAACGACGATGTGAACCACCTAGCACTTTGATACACATAACTTTCCGTGCACCGCTATTATCAGCGACATCGAGCACTGTTTGCATTTGTATCATGTTCTTCTCCAGCTCAAAATCGGCCTAAAAAAGGCTGCTAATTATATCAGGGGACTTATCGATTGAAAAGTAGTGAATTAAGAAATCACTTCATCCAACACCCAACTTTTCATTTTAGAAATGGGTCTTGATTCACGAATTTTAACAATGTTCCCAATTTTACAAACTTCATGCTCATCATGTGCATGTAATTTTGTTCTACGACGCAAAATCTTTCCATATTTAGGATGCTTTACGCTTCTTTCAATCACAACAACAATTGTTTTTTGCATTTTGTCGCTTACAACCTTGCCAATCAAGGTTCTGCCTTTTAACTTACTGGTTTCCATGCTAATCACCTTTTTCAGTCATAAGTGTTTTAATGCGAGCAATGGCTCGGCGTACTTGTGCAAAAACATGGGTCTTATCTAAACTTCCATTCGCTTTTTTCATACGAAGATTAAACTGTTGTTTACGTAGAGACATCAACTCTGTTTGCAATTCGTCTAGTGACATTGCTCTTAAATCTTTGGTTTCTTTCATCACATCACCTTGCGTTCTTCAAAGGCTACCTTAAAAGGAAGCTTAGCCTTGGCTAGATCAAATGCTTCGATAGCAAGCTCTCGTGTAACACCTTCCATCTCGAACAAGACCTTACCAGGTTGAATTTGTGCAACCCAATATTCAACGTTACCTTTACCCTTACCTTGTCGAACCTCAAGCGGTTTTTGAGTGATTGGCTTATCAGGGAATACACGTATCCAAATTTTTCCACCACGCTTAATGTGGCGCGTCATTGCTCTACGTGCTGCTTCAATTTGTCTAGCTGTCAATCTACCACGCTCTAAGGCTTTTAAACCAAATTCACCGAAGCTAACTTTACTACCTCTCAGCGCAAGACCTCGGTTACGGCCTTTCATTTGTTTACGAAACTTTGTTCGTTTTGGCTGCATCATTTTAGATAATCCTCATTACTTACTGCTATCAGTTTGACGATTTTTTTGTGAAGCCTGCTCACCTTTAAAAATCCAAACTTTGACGCCAATGATACCATAGGTAGTTTTTGACTCAGCTGTACCGTAATCAATATCCGCTCTAAAGGTATGTAATGGAACTCGACCTTCTCGGTACCACTCACTGCGTGCAATTTCAGCACCACCTAATCTTCCGCTAACGCAAATTTTGATGCCTTTTGCTCCAGCTTTTAATGCTGAAGTTACTGCGCGCTTCATGGCTCGTCTAAACATTACACGTTGCTCTAATTGCTGCGCAATGCTTTCTGCTACAAGAGTTGCATCAAGATCTGGTTTTCGAACTTCTTCAATGTTTAAATGAACGGGTACGCCAAGCTTGGCTGCGATTTCAGCACGAAGGCCTTCCATTCCACCACCTTTCTTACCAATCAAAACGCCTGGTCTTGCTGAGTGAATTGTAACCACTGCATTGTTTGCTGGTCTAGAAATTTGAATACGGCTTATAGCAGCAGACATTAATTTCTTCTTTAGTTCTTTACGCAAGTTGATATCTTGATTAAGTAACTCAGCATAGTTATGGTTTGCGTACCAGTTTGAATTACAATCTCGATTAATTCCCAGACGTATCCCAATTGGATTTACTTTTTGTCCCATGGTTATTCCTCGTCAGACACTTTAATGGTGATGTGGCAGTTACGTTTTGAGATTCGGTTTGCACGACCTTTTGCTCGAGGGCTAATTCGCTTTAACGTCGTTGCCTCATCAACCAGTATGGTATTGATTCTTAATTCATCAATGTCAACACCATTATTGTTTTCAGCATTTGCAATTGCAGACTGAAGAACCTTTAACATCAGCGCAGCACCCTTTTTAGGCGTAAACTTTAGCACATCAAGCGCACTCGATACGTTCATGTTTCGAACCATATTTGCTACCAATCTGCATTTTTGTGCAGACAATGGCGCATTTTTCAAACTTGCAGTAACTTCCATCATCGCCTCTTATTTGCCTTTGGCTTTTCTATCGCCGGAATGACCTTTAAACGTACGTGTCATAGCGAACTCACCCAGTTTATGTCCAACCATGTTGTCTGTAACATATACAGGCACATGATCTTTACCATTATGAACAGCAATCGTAAGGCCGATCATATCTGGAATAATCGTTGAACGTCTTGACCAAGTTTTGATTGGTTTTTTGGATTTTGCCGATATTGCCGCTTCCACTTTATTCAGAAGGTGTGCGTCAATAAAAGGACCTTTTCTTATCGAACGAGCCACTATTTTATCCTCTCAATTATTTCTTTTTACGGCCTCTGACGATAAACTTATCGGTACGCTTATTACTGCGGGTTTTGTATCCTTTAGTTGGAACACCCCATGGCGTAACCGGATGTCTACCACCCGAAGTTTTCCCTTCACCACCCCCATGAGGGTGATCAACTGGGTTCATTGCCACACCGCGAACGGTTGGTCTAACACCTCTCCAGCGCTTAGCCCCAGCTTTACCAAGCTGACGCAAGCTGTGCTCTGAGTTACTTACTTCACCTATAACGGCTTTGCAAGTTAAAAGCACTTTACGCATTTCGCCTGATCTAAGTCTTAACGTTGCATAGCTACCTTCTTTTGCAACGATTTGCCCACCAGTACCTGCGCTACGCAACATTTGTGCGCCTTTACCTGCTTTAAGTTCAACACAATGTATTGTTGTTCCTAAGGGTATGTTTTTAAGGGGCAATGCATTACCAACGGCGATGGGTGAATTATCACCACTCATTACTGTTGCGCCCTTTTCAAGTCCAGCGGGAGCGATAATATACCTTCTTTCTCCGTCAAGATAAACCAATAATGCAATTAAAGCTGTACGATTAGGATCGTACTCAATTCTTTCAACACGCGCAGGAATACCATCTTTATTTCTTTTGAAATCGATAATTCTGTATTGCGAGCGAGTACCACCACCAATGTGTCGAACGGTGATTCGACCAGCACTGTTTCTTCCACCTGTTTTGTTTAATTTTTCAGTCAAAGCAGCATGGGGTTTGCCTTTATGAATGTGGTGATGTACCACACGAATCTCACCCCGTTTACCTGGTGATGTTGGTTTAGAGATTACTAATGCCATGTTAATTCTGCCTTATTCTGTCACGGTAAAATCAATATCGTATTCAGGGAGTAAAGAAACGATCGCTTTTTTCCAATCACTTCTTTTGCCTTGAGTTTGTTTAAAACGCTTATGTTTTCCTTTGACATTTGTCACAGTCACATGATTTACTTTGACTTGAAACATTTGTTCTACAGCTTGCTTTATCTCGCTTTTAGTCGCTGTTTTCAAAACTTTAAACGTATATTGTTTGCATTTATCTGCCAAAATGGTCGACTTTTCAGACACGTGTGGCTGTCTGAGAACCATCAAGATTTTTTCAGCGTTCATTGTAAGTGTTCCTCAATTTTGCGTATCACATCTTCTGTCATCAAAACTTTTTCGTAGCTAAGAAGTGAAACAGGATTGATGGATTCAAAATCGCAAACATCAAAATCAATCAAGTTTCTGGATGCGAGATACTCTTGCTCTCCAATTTCGCCCATAACAACTAGAGCATTGCTTAACTCAAAAGCCGACATCATTTTAATGAAATCTTTTGTTTTGGCAGTCGAACATTGAAAATCGCTGACAACAATTAGATTACCAGAACGATAAAGTTCGGAGATTATACACCGTAATGCAGCTTTGTACATTTTTTTATTGAGTTTTTGCGAATAATCACGTTTTTTAGCAGCAAAAACCACACCACCAGAACGCCATAGGGGACTACGAATTGTTCCAGCACGCGCCCGACCGGTACCTTTTTGATTCCAAGGTTTTCTTCCGCCACCGCGAACTTCAGCGCGAGTTTTTTGCGCGCTATTACCACTTCGAGCGTTGTTCATAAAGGTGACCACGGCTTGATGGACTAGACCTTCATTGAAACCACAGTCAAACACTGATTCATTAACATCGATCAGTGATTGAGTATCTTTAGTTGTTAATTGCATTATTCGCTCCCCTTCGCTTTTTTAACAGCAGGTTTTACTTCTACCCTTGCACCGGGTGCACCAGGTATAGCACCTTTAATCAAAAGCAAATGACGATCAGAATCAACACGAACAATTTCCAATGTTTGAACAGTACATTGGACATTTCCTAAATGGCCAGCCATTTTTTTGCCTTTGAACACGCGACCTGGTGTTTGATTTTGACCAATCGATCCAGGAACTCGATGAGAACGGGAGTTACCATGTGTGGCATCTTGCGTTCTGAAATTATGACGTTTAACTGTACCAGCAAATCCCTTACCTTTGCTTGTAGCTGTTACGTCAACATATTGGCCTTCCGCAAATATGTCATGAACTGAAATGGTTTGCCCACATGTAAAAGAAGCTGGTTCATCAACACGAAATTCACAAAGCATATCACCTGCTTCAATTTCTGCCTTTGCAAAATGTCCAGCTAAAGGTTTACTTACCCGACTAGCTTTCTTGCTTCCAGCTGTTAATTGAACAGCAGCGTAACCATCGGTATCCATTTGTTTAATTTGTGAAACACGATTTGGTTGGACTTCTACAACTGAAACAGGAATAGAAATACCATCTTGAGTAAATACTCGTGTCATGCCAACTTTACGACCTAATAAGCCGATCCCCATTCTAACACCTCGTTATGTTCCTAAACCTATTGGTTTTTATGGATATATCAATCATCTAAACTAATTTGTACATCAACCCCAGCAGCCAAATCGAGTTTCATTAATGCATCAACTGTTTTTTCAGTTGGATTAATAATAACAACCAGACGCTTATGTGTACGCAATTCATACTGGTCTTGCGCATCTTTATTTACGTGTGGCGATATCAACACTGAAAATTTTTCTTTACGAATAGGAAGTGGTATTGGGCCTCTAACTTGCGCACCAGTCCGTTTAGCCGTTTCAACAATTTCGCGCGTTGACAAATCAATCATTCGATGGTCGAATGATTTAAGTCTTATCTTAATATTCTGATTAGTACTCATAATAATTACTCAATGATTTTTGCAACAACACCAGCACCTACTGTGCGGCCACCTTCACG
>VFQP010003628.1_pt1 | contig 15477 bp, 4 predicted proteins | sample 3512351 | NCBI WGS metagenome assembly VFQP01 (sample SAMN10412372, study PRJNA504923) | tailings metagenome | isolation source: Relicate 1 Philex TSF1 revegetated site | place: Philippines: Tuba, Benguet | collected 2017-08-29 | reverse complement strand
GTAAGGCTAGACCCAAAAAAGGCGAGAGACATCTCGCGCAGCATGGCCAGGTTGGCGGGGCCGTTGGACGACACGGACACGCTGGCCAGGAAGCGCCGCAGGTCCGACTCCTCGGCAGGGTTGAGCGAGGCCGAGCCCTCGCGGATGGCAAAGCTGCCGCTGCTGCCTGCGGGCAACGGCGGGCGGCGGGCACGAGGCAAAAGCGAGCTCGTCGTTCCGCGGCGCGGCGAGACAGGGCAGTGGCACAGCAGCGACGACGTGAGCAAGGCGGCGGAGGGCGCACCTGCGCTGAGCTCCAGGCTGCTCTGGGAGGAGGCGGCGCCCGCCGCCTGCAGCGCAGCCGCCAGCAGCTCCTGGAAGGCGCCCGCCGCCGCCGCCGCGCCGCCGCTTTCCGCCGCGCCGGTGGCGCCCGCAGCGGGCCGCGGCGCGTCTCCGCCGGCGCCCTCCGCCGCGCCGCGCTCCTGGCTCGGGCCCGCCTCCACGGCGCCCGCGCCCGCGTCAGCGGTGTAGGCAGGGCCCGCCAGGCAGTTGAGCAAGTCGGCGCCGGGAGGAGGCGCTTGGTCCGGCGACGCCGACCGCGACCCGTCCACCTCGTGCGGCACGTCCCGCGCCGCCGCAGTGTTGAGCGGCGGCAGAGGCACGCCAAAGCCAAACGGGTCCTGGCCGCCCGCCGCCCCGGCGGCGCCGCCGTCCGCCGACGCAGCCGGCGGCGCAAAGCCCCCCATGGAGGTGTTGGCCGCCCACTGCGCCCCCCCCGCCGCTGCCGCTGCTGCCGCCGCCGCCGCCGGCGCGTCGAACACGGGCGAGGGCACCGGCTCGCCGGCGTCGTTGAAGAGGCGGCGGTACGGCGAGCGCGGCGACAGCGGCGCCGTCGCCCTGGGCGTGCCTCCGCTGCCTCCGCTCGCCTCGGGCCATGTGTGCCCCGCCGGCAGCGAGCCGCTGCCCTGGCGCGGCGGCGTGGGGTTGTCCAGCAGCAGCGAGGGCGGCGGCGCCGCGAACGCCGCCGCCGCCGCCGCCAGCGCGTGCGCGTCGGCGGGCGCGGTGGCCGAGCCGGCCGAGGCGGCGTCGAGCGGTCCGGCGGCGCCGTCGTCGTGGCCCAGCATGGCCGTCATGGCCTGGGTGGCGGCGTCGGCCGTGGCGAGGATGTGCTGCGCCGTGGCGGCGTCGGGCGCCAGCGCGGCGCACTCGGCCGCCAACGCACGCACCTGCGCACACATTCCATGTTCAGCAGGAGCAGTCGCCGTCATGAGCGCCAGCGACCGCAGAGAGAGGCGAGCTGCCGAAACTGAAACGGCCCGGCACCGCACGCCAAGCGGAATGGGCACGGCCATGCCGACAGAGCGCGTGCGCGTGATGAGGATGTGCAGCAGCACTCGCACCTGGTAAGCGGCGCGCCTGGCCGCCGCCGCGCGGTGCACCGACGCCGGTGCCACGGGCTTCGTCGGTGACGGCAGCGGCGGGCCGCCGGCGCTCGAGCTCGACTGCAGCAGCGACCCGCCCGCGCCCTCGCTGCCCTGGCCTGCCGCGCCACCGCTCCCGCCCAGCCCCAGCGGCGTGGTGGACGCCCGCCCGGCGATGGGCGACCCCGGGTCCTGCGCCGCGCCGCCAGTCAGCGCGTGCTGAACCCAGGGCGACACGCCGGCGCCGCTGCCCTGCACGCTGCCCGCCCGCCCGCCCGCCGGGACGCCGCTGTCCGCCCGCAGCCGCGGCGGCGGCGGCTGCTCCGCGCCCGGGTTGAGCAGGCTCAGCTGCGGCACGCCCCGCGCCGCCGGCGCGCATCCGCCCGCCGCCGCGTACCAGCTCGACGAGTTGGACGACGACGCCACCGACTGCGCCTCGGACGTGCTCGCGCGCGGCTTGAGCCTCGGTGTCTCGGGCTCCTCGTCTGCGCCGCGGGAGGAGGACCCCGCCAGCTGCTGCTGCTGCTGCCGCTGCGCCAGCGCCGCCGAGCTCGCCGACGCCTCAATCAGGTCGGCCATCACGTCGCCAGACAGCTGCTCGCGGAGGTTCTGCCGCTGGTTCTGCGAGAAGAAGCGGCTCAGGCTGCGCTGCCCGGCGGCGGACGCTGCCGCCGGCGGCAGCGGCGCGCCGGCTGGCGCCGCCGCTGCCGCCGGCGCGGTGGAGGGCGCGGCCATGGAGGCGGCGCGGCGCGCCGGGCCGCCAGCCAGCCCGAACTCGTCCCAGGCGCTGGCGTCGCGCGGCGCGGGTGCGGCGGCGGCGGCGGCGGCGGTGAACGAGGCGCTGGCGCCCTTGCGCGGCGTGGCGGCGGCCGAGCCGGCCGCCGTGGTGGTGCCCGACGGCGAGAGGTGCTCATTGAGCTCTGGCAGCGGCGCCAGGTGGCCGTTGCTGGGCAGCGAGCGGTGCATGCCGGCGGGGCTGGGCAGGCGTGCGCGCGGCGGCAGCCCTGGCGGCGCGCCGCCCACGGCCAGCGCAGGCGGCGCCAGCGCCGCCGCCGCCACGGCCGCGCCGCCCGGCGCGGGCAGGTGCACCGACGGCGTGCGCGAGCTGCCTCGCGACAGCGGCCCGCCGGACCCTGACGTGCGAGCGGGCGGCTGGCCCGCCGCGCCGGCGCCGCCGCCGTGCGCCTGCGCGGCGGCAGACGACAGCGAGCGCTGCCGGCTGCTGGCGCCGCCCGACGATGCCGCGCCGTACGCCGCCGAGCCCTCGCTGTCGACGCTGTTGGCGCGCATCCACGCCGGCTCGCCCTCCGACGCACGCGACGAGGAGCCCGCCGCCGCGTCGCCGTAGACAGCAGAGTTGTCGCGCGCGAGCAGCGCCTGGAAGCCCACGCCATGCGCCAGCGTGGCGCCGAGGCCCTGCTGCGAGGAGACGGAGCCGTCGGGCGCGAAGGGGTTGGGCCGGTCGTAGACGCTGGTGGCAAAGGGCGACGTGACTGAGTTCATGGCCGAGAGGCGCGAGGTGGGCGTGGCGGGCTGCGAGTCGCCGTGCGTGCCGCCAGAGGGGCCGTCCCAGGCCAGGTTGTTGGCGCCCGCCGTCACCTGCAGGCGAACACAAGGTAGGCGTGGGCGCCCTTGGTCCATACTCGCACGCCGTCCTCTCTCGTGGCCCGCGCCGGTCGCGCAAGGTTGCATGCAAAGCGCCAAGCCCCAATGTGAGTCCAGTGTGAGTCAGGGAAGCAGGACTCGCCTGTGCCAGCCTGGCCATGAGCAGGTCGCTGAAGTCGGCGGCGCTGCTCTGCGAGGTGCCGGGGCCCGACGGCACGCTGGGCGCGCCGGGCGCAAACGGGTTGGGCCGGTCGTAGTGCGAGGTGGAGAAGGGCGAGGTGGCGCCGTGCAGCACCGACATGCGCGAGGTGGGCGTCTCGGGGGGCGCCTGCGCGTCCTCGTCGCCTGCGGCGCCGGCAACAGAGCAGCAAGGGAGCCACAGGAGGCATGGTGGTTGCGAGCGTGTGCGCCTCTGGGGCCGCCAGCGGCTCACTGCCGGGAGCCAGAACAAGAGCAGAGAGCAAAGGCGGGAAGGAGCTCGCACCTGTGGGCTCGCGGTAGCTCGCCGCCATGGCCTCCAGCTCCGCCACACTGGGCCCGTTGCTGGCGGCCCACAGCACCTGCTCGGCGCTCACGGCGCGCGGGCTCGGCGGCGGCAGCGCCAGCGCGCCGCTCGCCGCCCGCGACGACGTGCGCGTGGCCAGCAGCGCCGGCGACGCCGACGCGCGCGGGCTCAGCGGCGGCACGCCCACCACGCTGCCGCTGCCGCTCGGCTGCACCGCCGCCGCCAGCACAATGGGCCCCGCCGATGCCGACGCCGCGCTGGCGTGCACGAACGACGAGTTGCCTGCCGAGGCAATGGCGGCACTCCACATGCGCGCGGGGTCCGCCTCGACCGCCCGCGGCGTGCGCACGCTGCGCAGCGACCCCGTGTGGCTCCCGGCCACGCTCGACTCGCGCGAGAGCCCCGCCGGCGGCGGCTGCGTGGTGCTGCCGACGCGCTTCCACGACGCGCTGGCCGCCGAGGCGGCGACAGCGGGGAGCCACTCGCTGCCGCCGGGCGCGACGCCGCTGGCGCTGCCGCTGCCGCCAGGCGCGGCGCCGACGCTGCCCACGCTGCGGCTGCCCAGGCGCTGCACGGCCAGCGCGGCGGCGTGGAGCAGCTCGGCGCCGTCCTCCGAGCCCGCGGCGGGCGGTTGCTGCGGCGGCGCATCCGGCGCGGCGACAGCGGCCGAGGGCCGGGGGCTCAGCGACACCTCGCGGAGGTCGGGCATGTCTCCGGCGTCGTCCTCCACACCCAGGCCCCACTCGTGCAGCTGCGCGGTAGACAGCCCGGCGTGCGCCGCCGCCGCGGCCTCCGGGGCATGGCCGGCTGTGGATGCGACGGCGCTCGTGCTGGCGCTGGCGGCCTCTGCCGACGGCGCAGCGGCGGGCGCCGCCAGGCTGGCGGAGGCGGCGGCCGCAAGCACAGCGGCGTGGTTGCCATTGCCCTGCTCCTCCGCTGACGCCTCTGCCTTAGCGCCCTGCTCCCCCGTCGCTGCCGTCGCCGCCGCCGCCGCCGCCTTGCCTCGCTTCCGCCGGCCCTTCTTCCCGCCGCCCACCGGCTTCTGCGCGGGCTGCGCGGCGTCCGGCGCCGAGGCCACCGCCGTGACATCTTCGATGAGCGGCAGGCTGTCAACGATGGTGCCCGCCTGCTGGCTGCCGGCCGGCGACAAGGTCATGACGGACAGCTTGCTGCTGCTGAAGGAACTACCTGCCGACTCGTTGTGGTGGTGCTGCTGCTGCCGCGCCGGCGAGCCCAGCAGGTGCGCCGCCGCCGCCGCCGTCTGCGCCGGCGCGCCCAGCATCAGCAGCGCGGCAAAGTGCGCAGCGCCGCCGCTGCCGCCGCCGTTGCCCAGCGCGCCGCCGCCGCCGGCGCCGCCGCCATTGCCGCCGCCGCCGCCGCCGGCCAGCGAGCCCGTCAGCACGGCAAAGTGCGCGGCGCCGCCGCTGCCGCCGCCGTGGTGCAGCGCCGATGGCAGGTCGCCCATCCAGCCGGCGACCGAGATGCGCACGGGGGGGTGCTGCGTGGGCGAGCCGCTGTCCGACCGGCCCCACGCGCGGTCGCTGCGCGTGGAGCTGCTGGGCTGGCTGTTGGAGGGGCTGCCGGGGTCGCTAGAGTAGCGCTTGGTCACGGCGGTGGCGCTGCCCGGCTGCTGCTGCTGGCCCTGCTGCTGCAGCTGCGCCACGGCGGGCGACGGCGCCTGCACCGTCAGGCCAGGCATCAGGCCGCTGCCTGGCGCGGGGAGCGCGGGCTTGGTCGGCGAGGGCAGCCACGCCGGGAAGGCGGGCGGCGCGGCGGGCGAGGCGGTGGCCGTCGCCGGCGACGACGCGCCGCTGCCGCCGTCCGCCTGCGCCGGGGAGGAGCCCAGGGCCAGGCGGGAGGGCGCCTGGTGGAACAGCTGCCTGCCCACCGGGGCCGTCGCCGCCGCCGCCGCCGCCGCGTTGCTCACAGGCGTGCCACTGCTGCTGCCCGCGCTGTGCCCGGCGGGGCCGAGCAGCGGCGGCGGTGACGGGAACGCCGCCGACGACAGGCTGCCGCCGCTGCCCGGCTGCGGCGGCGAGCCCCACGCCGCCGCCGCCGCCGCCGCCGTCGCGCCGCCGCCGCCGCCGTTGCGCTGCGAGGAGCGCGCCGGGCTGCACGTGCTGCTGTTGGAGAAGCGGAACTCGAAGCTGTCGCGGTTGAGCAGCGGGGCCGAGCGGCTCGACAGCTCCACGCCGCCCGCGCCGTGGTGCCGCGCCGCGTTGGACGGAGTGTGCGCGCCCGAGCTCGCCTTGCTGCCCTGGTCCTGGTCGGCGCCCGCGGCGGGGCCGGCGGCGGCGCCGTTCGCATGCGGGCGCCGCGCGGCGTCCTGGCGGTCCGAGGCGTCCGAGGCGCTGCCGCCGTCGTCGCTCTCGCTGTGCACCAGCCAGGGCTGCTGCATGCGCGCGGCGGCGGCGCGGCTGGCGGCCCACATGTGCGCGTCCGACTCGCTGCGCTTGGTGGGCGGCCCCCCGGGGGGCCGCGCAGCAGGCGCCGCCGACGCCTGGCGCGCCCTGCCGCCCGGCGGCGCCGCCGACGCACCGGCCGCGGCGCCGGGCTGAGCGGAGGAGGACGCCGCGCCGGCGGGCGGCAGAGCCGGCAGCGGGACGGAGGGCGGCGGCGCGGCCACGTCCTGGCTGCCGCTGCTGCGCCCGCTGCCAGGCCCGTTGGCCGCTGCCACCTGCTCCAGCGCCGTGTACAGCAGCCGGTGGTCTACCTGGTACGCGTCCGCACCGCCACCATCACCCACTGCCGCCGCCGCCGCCGTGGCGGGCGCGCTGCCGGCGCTGGCGCCGGCGTCGGCGCCTGCCGGCGCCGCGTCGCTGGTGGCCGCCCACGTGCTGTGCGCCAGCTTGAGCCGCAGCTTTTGCGCGCGCCGCTCCAGCTCTGGGTCGTCCACAAAGCTGCTGCCGCTCGTCAGCGACCCGCCGCCGCCGCTCTGCCCGCCCGGCTGGCGCGCCGGCCCGCCGCCGCCATTGGCCGCCACCGGCCGCGGCGGCGGCGCCGAAGTGTCGGCCGCGCCGGGCGCGCTGTTGTTGCCGTACGGCGCCGACGCAGCGCCTTGCAGGTGCTGCTGCTGCGGCGCGGCGGCGGAGGCGCTGCTGGGCAGCCCGGACAGCGAGGTGTCTGCGTTGGAGCCGGCGCTGAAGAGCACGTGGTTGCCGGCGCGCAGCGTGCGCTGCTGCGGGCGGAAGGTGCCCTGCGCCGTGCCGTGCGAGGCGGGCGAGCCGGCCGACCCGGCGGCGTGGCGCGAGCTGGACGGCGACCCCGCCGAGCCCTCCTGCAGCGAGTGCTGCGCGTGCGCGACGGCGGCGTTGAGCCCGTGCGGCCGCGCGCGCCCGTGCTGCGGCGCCGGCGAGGAGAGGTGCGGGCGGTGCGGCGCCGGCGACGACTGGCGCGGCGAGCTGGCCGACGCCACCGAGGACGAGGCGGCCAGCGAGCTGGCCACGTGCGCGCCGCTCACGGCGCCGAGCAGCGCCGCGACGAGCAGCATCTGCTCCATCGGGGGCTGCTGCTGCTGCTGCTGCGGCGGCGGCGGGTGCTGCTGCGGCGGCGCTTGGTGCCCGGCGGAGCGGAGGTGCGGCGCGTGCGCCGGGGCCCAAGTCGTGGTGAAGGGTACGCTGGAGGCGGGCGAGGGCGGCGGCGGCTCGGCCGGCGGCTCGATGCGCGGCGACTGCGCGGCGCCGGGTTGCGAGGGCGTGGGCGACGCGCCGCCGGGCAGCAGCAGCGCGGCGCTGCCCAGCGTGGCCAGCGAGGTCTGCGTGACGGCGTCGGCGACGGCGCGGCGCGGCGCGCCGTGCGCGGCCTCCGCCGCCGCGGGCGTGCTGGCTGCGGGCGTGTGCGCGGCGGTGCTGTGCGGCGAGGTGAAGGAGCGCGGCCCGACGGGCGTGCCGGCGGCGCCCGTGCCGGCGGGGCTGGGCGCGGCGAGCAGCGCGGCGGCGGCGAGGTTGCCGAAGGGCGAGGGGCGGTGCAGCAGCGCGGCGCTGTGCTGCGAGCGGTGCAGCGGGCTGCGCTGCGAGGCGCCGCTGCGGGGCGTTCCCGAGGCGGGCGTGGCGGCGCTGGCGCGCGCGCCTGCTGCCGTGACAGAGGCGGGGCGGTGGTAGGGCGCCCATGGCTCCACGTCCTGCACGCACAGGTGCCAGCGAACCAGCAGCACGGTTGCCTTTGCGCCTCACTCACTCGCGCAAGGGCACCGCCTGGCCAGCGGTGCCGCTAACTTTGGCCGAGAATCAGACAGGAGCAACGCGCGCCCAGTGACGTTTCCTCCCCCAAAAACGCCCGGGTGCAGCACCTCACGCCTGCCATACCAAGCAACCAACCGACGTGGCGCGTGACAAACCCCCCTGTCCTGCAGCACCGCTGCATTCAGTCTGCTTCTGATTAACCTGAAGTGAGACTGCAGCGAACGCCATGCAACGACGACGACGACGACTCGCGCAATGTGGAGGGCCTGAGCTCCTCTGCAGTCTTGCGCACGCGAACGGCGGCAGCTCAAACAGCCCAAACGCGCACCTGCGTGGCGCTGAACACGAGGTCCCAGGGGCTGCTGCCCCCGTGCCCCGCCGCCGGCGAACCGCCCAGCGCCACCACGTGCGTGTGCGTGTGCGCGCCGCCGCCGGCACCACCCGCCGCCGCCGCCGCCGGTGAGCCCTCGCCCCGCGCCACAAAGCCGCCGCTCCCTGGCAGCCCCGTCACGCTGGCGCCGCCCGCGCCGTGGTGCACGCGCGGCGACCCCGGCAGCGACCCCGCCGCCGCCCGCCCGACCCACGAGCCCCGCCGCGCGCCGCCGGCAAACAGCCCCGCCCGCCCGCCAGGCAGAGCCCTGCTCGAGGGCGGCTGCAGCTGGTAGTGCGCGTGCGCGTGCGGCGACTCGAGCCCCGAGTGCGCAAAGGTCCAGGGGTGGTGCCGGGGGCTGCCCGACAGCGCCACGGCCGCCGCCGCCAGCGCCTGCTGCTGCTGGTGCTGCTGCGCGTGCGTGGCCGAGGCGGGCGAGTGCTGCGGGTAGCCGGCGCTCGGCGCGGCGGCAATAGTGCTGGCGGTGCTGGGGCGGCTGCCGAAAAAGTGGCGCACCACCACGTGCTGCATGGCGGCGGCGTCGCTGCACTCAGAGTCCGTGTCCGACGCGTAGGTGCGGGGCGTGTCGAGCAGAGAGGGGAAGGCGGCGGCCGGGTGGAGGTGCGGCGCGTGCGCAAACGTCTGGCTGGTGTGCGCACTCAGCGGCGGGCGCAGCGCCAGGGGGGGCGCGGTCGAGGGCCTGCGCGCGGCGCGTTGTTTTGGGGGAATGGAGAGCAACAGCGCGTGCGTGAGTGGTGCGCTCTCCGGAGCCCTCGTGCGGGAGCCGCTGCGAGTGCCTGTGGGGCGGCCTGGCAAGGGAGTGAGGGCGGGCCGGCGCACGCTCACACGCACCTGGAGGGGCCCAGGTGTGGGCCGCCCATGCTGTGCCGCAGCGACAGGCGCCTGCCGCCGGCGCCGCCGTCCCCACGCGCCGCCCGCCGCGCCATCTGCAGCCGCGAGCGCAGGCACACACACACACAGCGCCCACGCTCGCCATATCGCAGCACGCTTCTCGTCGCTGCAGTACGGAACCAGAGGAGCTGAGCTGAGCTCCAGCCCCCCGGCCATCGGGTTCGGCGACGGCTCTGGGACTCGCCTGCGTGACGAGGTCCGCCGGGCCGTTGTGCTGGTGCAGGTGCGGCGGCAGCGGCGACGCGCTGCTGCCGCCGGCGCTGTGCGGCTGCCCGTAGCCCGACGGCGGCGACGAGGGCGGCGGCTCCTCCCACGCGGCGTCCTCCATCACCTGCCCCGTGTTGCGCACGGCGGCGGCGGCGTCCTCGGCCGCCATGACGGCCGCGTTGTTCAGCTCGTCAGCCATGTGCTCCGACGAGCCTGCACGAAGCGGCAGATGAGAACTCGCACGCTCGCCACGACCCGTGAGCTGCTCTGGTCTGGCCGAGCCCCGTTCCGCCGCTGCGCCGCATCCCCGAAGGCACGCCTGGCCCTGGGTGGGTGGCAGGGGAGCAGGCGAGGCGGCGAGCGCATGCGCACCTGCGTGCGGCCCGAGCAGCAGCGCCGTGCCGGCCACGGCCGCCTGCGCCAGGCTGTGCCCGCCGCAGCCCTCCACCAGGCTGTTGCCCATGACGGTGACCTCGCAGATGCGGTAGAGCATGGGCAGCTGCCGCGCGTCGTCCACCAGCAGCACGTCCATGCTCTCGTCTGCGCGCGGCATGATGCGTGACCCAGCACACGACGTTGACGACCGCCCGGCCTGCATGCACGTTGCTGCCTGAACTGGCCTCCTTCCTCTCCGACGCCACGGCGCCCCTGAGAGCGCCTGCCCCGTCCCTGTGCGACGCCAAGCCCAGCCCCAAGCCTGCCGCTGCCCCCGGCGCTCACATTCGGCCACATCCTGCAGGCTCCACAGCGCCACCTTGAGCCCCATGTCTCCCACCAGCAGCGCCGCCACCTCGGCGCACCGCCCCGAGTCCTGCGGCACCACCACCGTCACCAGGCCCGGCAGCAGCGGCCGCAGCTGCAGGTGCAGCCGCGCCACCACCTCCTCCTCGCCGTGCACAGTGTTGGCCGCCAGCCACGTGGGGCGCCCAATCAGCGCTGCGTAGCGAAAGGGCACGCAGGCACACCACCTGTTCAGCTCGTCATACGTCCGGCCTCCGCAGCCGCCCACACGCCACGACCACAGGTGATCCAATCCCAGGCCCAGGCCGCCGACCCGCCCCTCGTGCGCGTGAGCAAGCAATCAGGGCTGCAGGGGGGCGCACGGAGGGCGCGGAGGGCGCACCTTCGCGCAGCTGCAGCAGCTCGAGGTCGGCGGGCTTCCACAGGTGCCACACGCTGCCGCCCATTTGCGCGGCGTACTTGAGCTCGTTGCACCAGCCGGGCATCTGCCGCATGCTGGCGCCAAAGATGCGGAAGCGCCCCACGTCCACGTCGCTCTGGGGTATGATGAGCGAGAACTTTTCGAGCACCTCGCCCAGCGTGCGGCGCGTGTGCCGCTGCGCGTGCCACCGCAGCAGGTCCTTGGGGTCCATGTGCGCGTTGATGAGCGCCAGCCGCACCTGCAGGCACGCCACGCACACACGCGCGCGGGGTGTGTGCGAGGGGTGGTGGGCGCACAAAGGACGCACCGTGAGGGCACGGGCGCTGTTGCCGCCTGCCTGCCGGCCCCGCGCACGCCAGGCCCCACGCCAACAGCACGTACCTGGAAGGCTGCGGCCAGCAGCACGAGCTGCGGGTGGAAGGGTGAGTCCTGCGCGTGCGCAAGGACGAGGCGGGGAAAGCGTCAACGCACCTGCACGCGGCACGCTCGCCCACGGCCCTGCTGCTGCTGCTGCCGCCTGCGCCTTGCTTCCCAGGTGGTCTGCTGCGCACTGCTGCGAGAGCGAGCTCCTCCTCACCACGAGGATGCCGACCGTGGGGCGCCAGCGCCGCATGAAGAGGCTGACGCACACGGCGTTGTCCAGCGGCACCACTTGCACGAGCACCTGTGGAGCCGTGGCGTGAGAGGGAGCGTGTGGCAGCCCCAACTGTTACCATCCTGGGCGCCCGGCATCACGCGCTCGCCGGTGCACGGCGCGAACCCCGGGCCGCTCTCACCCGCTGAGGCAGAGAGGTGCGCAGCATGTTGTAGGCCTCCACTGAAGCCGTGGTGAGCATCACGGCCACCTTTTCGTTGTATTCCTGCGCGTGCAGGCCAGCCACCAGCTTCCCCCGCTTCAGTCGCTTCCCCCCCCGTGCGCGAGTGCGTCTGCTCAGCGCCGTTGCTCACGCACCAGCAGGCACCGGAAGAGCACGGGCAGCGCCACGGCGCACTCTCCTGCGCAGCGCGCGCGTGCGGGGCATCACACAGACCGTGAAAGGCCGGCAACCCTGGGGTGCAGCACCTCCTCCTGCCCACACGATGCGGTGCTGCGCTGCATCCACACTGCGCTGCTGCTGATGGTGCTCGGTCGGCGCGCTCGTGCTCTCTCGCCCTCTCTACAGCTCTGGTCACCGATGGTCGACGCGTGGAACCAGATGAGCGGCCCTGGCGCCCGCACGTCGAAGGAGATGCCCAGACGCTGCATCTGCGTGCTCAAGTCACGACGCGTCAGGGGGGGGGCACCGCTCGCCAGGGATGCTCGCGTGCGGCCACCGAGCACCCAGCACGGCGCGCCCACACGCAGCAGCGCTCGCTCACCGCGCTGCTGGCAGTCTCCGTGCCCCTGTACTGCCTCCAGGCCAGCAGCGCGGCGTGCACGGGGAGGGAGCATGTCGCCTGCGGTCATCACGGCGATGCACGACGGAGACCAGTGTCCCCCCGCACCCGCGATGGCGCCGATGGCAGACACCAGGCGCACGGTGACGCCAACAACTGCGAGCTCGCGCGTCGTGCTGGCCCCCATCGCGGCTGCTTGGCCCCAAGCGCTGCAGTCGTTTGGTGCACGACACAGCGAGAAGGCTCACCCTGAGCGTGCTGCTGATGCTCTGCACGCTCTGAAGCAAGCCGCCTCCCCCCTCTGCACGGGCACTGCTGGGCGCCGTAGTGGTCATCTCGCCAAGCGGCCGTGCGTCAAGGCGCGCCGGCCCTGGCCATCGGCCCCGCGAGAGCACGACCGTGTGCAGTGCGCATCTCTGGCGCGCGGTGCTACCTCCTATAGTTTAGAGCGTGGATGCTCGAGGTGAAATGGTCAAAGCCCTCATTGGCCGTCGCCATTGCAGCGCAGGCAGCAGCCCAGCAGCAGCACGACGCCGCAGGGGACCACAGGGAACAGGCACAGGCCCACGCACGAGGGGCTTCATCTACAGGATCGCGAACCAGAGCCGCACACGCGCGCTCGTTGGCGCTGGGGGAGACAGCGCACAGTGGGGAAGACTCTACACGCCCGTGAGTGGGAACCGCTCGTGAGCAGGAGCACCCAGGATTCCTGAAACCAACACCCCGCAGGCGCCCGCGGGGCACGCTGCCCCACCCAAGCACAAGCAACACCACTCGCCCGAACGATGCACCACCACTAAAACCGGAAAAAGAGAGGCTCTCTTTTTCCGGTTTTGCTTTTTAGCTACAAGCGTCAGTCAGCATAGCCCCCTGCGCAGTCCAGCGAGCCGAGGTCCTCCACGCCAACCAACCCAAAAAGAGGGACGTCGCGGTGCTCAATGAGCGTACGTGTGCCATGGCACGGCACAGCTGTGCACACCACGGCGCAGCCACCGCCGCCACGTCAGGGGCTCAGCGAGAAGCACACGAGCAGGCTGGCCCCGCGCTCTTCCCCGCCTGCCGCGCTCAAGCCGTGCAGCGCGCTCTGTGAGGCACTCGCATGGCTCACGAACTCGCCACCCGTCGCACGCTCAAAAAGGCTCCAGCATCCCCAGGTCCCCGACCTGCCCCATGCCCACCAACAGCAGCTCCTCCTCCCCCTCCTCTCCGGCAGCGACAGAGTGGTGGTGGTGCTGGTGCGCGCCGCCGCGCACCGCACCCCCGCCCCCCTCCACGCCCCGGCTCAGTGGTGCCAGCATGCCCGCGCTGCCGCCGCCCACGCCCGCGCCGCCGGCCGCCTCCTGGCCGCCGCCGCCGCTGCCCGACGCCACCGCCAGGTGCGACAGCTCCAGCGGCGCCAGCGCCGGGTCCTCCTCCTCGCCCACCGAGCCCCGCATGAGGGTGGAGGGCAGCAGCAGCCCCGCGCCCTGCGGCCGCTCGCCCCGCACCTCCCCACCAGGCCCAGGCAGCAGCGGCGGGCCGAACCGCGCCCCCAGCGCGCCGCTCGAGCCCAAACCTCCGCCATGCGCCCCTCCAAAGCCGCCGGCAAAGCTAAAGCCGCCCGGCTTGGTGGCCGGCTTCTTGCCCCCGGCACCGCTGCTTGACCGGCCCGCGCTAGAGCCCGGCGCCCCGGCGGCAGCGGCGCCGGATCCGCCCGCGCCCGGCTGCGCAGAGTCCACGTCCATGTCGCACGGCGGGGAGCTGGGCCGCGATGTGGGCGCCGTGCGCTTGCCGCGCGGCCGCTGCTGCTGCCCCCCCGGCTGCTGCGCCGGCTGCCATGCGCCGTCGGCGGGCGCCGGCGCGCCGCCCGCCGCCGCAGCCGTGTGGCGCGCCGCGGGCTTCCCGCCGCCGCTGGCCACGCTGAAGCTGGCGGCCTTGCGCGCGGCCGGCCGCGCGTGCGCCGCCGCCGCCGCCGCGTGCGCGCCCGCCAGCCGCACGCCCAAGTTGCCCGTCGTCTTGACGCGCACCACCACGCGGGGCCGCCCGCCGCCGCCCTGCTGCTGCTGCGCCGGGGCGCGCCGGGGCAGGCACAGCGGCGCCTCGTCGTCCTCCACCTCCTCGCCGTCCGCCGACATTGCCGCCGGACCCTCAAACGCGCTGTGCGAGCGCTGCAGCGGCGGCGGCGCCGCCGCCGCGTCGCCGCCCAGCAGCGCGCCGCCCGGCTGCGCAGAGTTGAAGCGCGCCAGGCGCCCGCCGGCGCGCCGCAGCTGCCGCCGCAGCAGCAACTGCGAGCCGTCAGAGTCGGCCCCACCGTCCAGCTCCTCCACCCCCTCCTCCTCATCATCGTCGTCCTGCTCCTCCTCCTCGTCCTGCTCGTCGCCGATGCCGTCGGGCTCCAGCGTGGTGCTGCGGGTGCCCGCGCTGCGCCGCCGCGACAGGCCGCCGCCGCCGCCGCCCCTGGATGCCGGCGGCTCGGAGCCACCCAGCGCCGCTCCGCCGGACGCGAGGAACGGATCGAAGCCGCCGCCCTGCCGCGGCTGCAGCCCTTGCTGCTGCTGTTGTTGTTGCTGCTGCTGCTGCTCGAGCTGCGCCTTTTCCTGCGCGCTGAGGAAGCGGCCGCCGGGGCCGCGCACCCGCCGCTGCGCGTGGTCGTGCCGCGACTGGTGCAGGTAGGGCTGCGAGCAGAACAGGCAACGGCGCGCACATGGCAGCCACGTGAGGCAGAGACGGGTAGCAAATGGCAAGGTGGAGAGCAAACAAGCGAGAGAGCGCACCTTGCGGCCCCGCGCCGCCGCGGCGGACGCGCCGTACGCCGCCGCCAGCTTGGCCCGCTGCTCGCGCCGCCGCAGCACCGCCGCCACGCGCCGCGCGCTCACGTACACGGGCCCCTGCGCCGCCGCCGCCGCCGCCGCCGCCGCCGCGGCGCCCTTGCCGCCCTCGTCGGCCGCTGCTGCCGCTCCCAGCGCCCTGGGCGTAGCGGGCGGCAGCGCCAGCCGCAGGTTGGGGTCGATGTCGCAGGCGGCGGCGGCGGCGGCCAGCAAGTCCGCCGTGGAGGTGCTGGTGCCCGTGCCCGGCCCGCTGCTGGCGGCGTTGTCCCCCTTGCCCTTGACGCCGCCGCCGCCGCCGCCGCCGCCGCCCACGGCGGTGCTGCTGCCGGCCCGCGCCGGCCGCGGCCGCGCTTTACTCGGGCCAGCGCCCGGCGGCGGCTCCGCCGCCGCCCCGCCGCCGCCACCCCCCGCCGCTGACGCCCTGGCCGGCGCGCCTGCGGCCTTGGCAAAGGCGCTGCCGCCCCTGCCGCCGCCGCCGCCCGCGGCCGCAGCGCCCTTGCCCTGCTGCTGCGGCGGCGGCGGGCCCATCCCTGTCGCCAGCGCCGGCAGCGCCAAGCCGGCGCCCGTCCCCACCGGCGCCAGCGGCAGCCCGCCCAGCACGCCCAGGCCTGTCGTGGTGGCCGACGAGGACGACGAGGGCGGCGGGCCCATCCCCGCCGCCAGCAGCGCCGGATCCAGCGGCGCCAGCTGCTGCGGCTGCTGCTGCTGCGGCAACTGCCCCGCCGCGCCCTCTTGCCCGTACGCCCCCTCTGGCTGCAGCGCAATGTCCAGGTCCAGGGCCAGCGGCAGCAGCGCCGCGTCGCCACCGTCCAGCAGCGCCGCCGCTGCCGCCGCCGCCGCGCCGTGCGGGTCGGCGCCGCCGCCCAGCGGCGGCGGCGCATGCGGCAGCGCGCCGCTCGCCGCCGAGGGGCCCCCCGTGAAGGCGTGCGCGGACGGCTCGCCCGACGAGGC
>VFQP010003627.1_pt1 | contig 15482 bp, 12 predicted proteins | sample 3512351 | NCBI WGS metagenome assembly VFQP01 (sample SAMN10412372, study PRJNA504923) | tailings metagenome | isolation source: Relicate 1 Philex TSF1 revegetated site | place: Philippines: Tuba, Benguet | collected 2017-08-29 | reverse complement strand
TCAGCCGCAGGCCCAGGGCCTTGGCCCACTGGCAGGCGATCAGGCCCACGCCGCCGGCCGCCGCGTGGAACAGCACGTGGTCGCCGGCTTGCAGACCCTCGACCGGGCGGGCCTTCTTCAGCAGGTACTGCGCGGTCAGGCCCTTGAGCATCATGGCCGCCCCGGTTTCGAACGAGATGGCGCCGGGCAGGCGGCACACGTTCATGGCGGGCATCACGCGCACCTCGCTGTAGCTGCCCGGCGGGTTGGCGGCGTAGGCCGCGCGGTCGCCCGCCTTGAGGTGCGTCACGCCCTCGCCCACCGCCTCGATCACGCCTGCGCCTTCCATGCCCAGCGCCAGCGGCATGGGGAACGGGTACAGGCCGGTGCGCTGGTAGACGTCGATGTAGTTGAGTCCCACCGCGTGGTGGCGGATGCGCACCTGCCCCGGACCGGGTTCGCCCACGCTCACGGTGTCGACCACCAGTTGCTCGGGGCCGCCGGGGGCGTGGATGCGCACGGCGCGGCTGCTCTGTTCGCTCATGGGGTGTCTCTCCTCTGGCAATGACGAAAGGGGCCATGCTGCCACGAAATCCGGGCTCGTCGTTTCGGGGACGCAGAGCATCCCCAGCCGCGGGCCGGGCTTGCCACGCGGCTACAGTGCTGCCATGTCCGAGCCCGACCGCCCCCGCCTTTCCCCTGGCACCATCCTGATGTTGATCACGCCGCCTTTGCTGTGGGCCGGCAACGCGATCGTGGGGCGCGTGATGCAGGGCGTGGTGCCGCCCGTGACGCTCAATTTCCTGCGCTGGGTGCTGGCGCTGGCCCTCCTGCTGCCTCTGGCGGGCTGGGTGTTGCGCCCGGGCGCGCGAGGCATGTGGCCGCACTGGCGGCGCTTCACGCTGCTGGGCCTGCTGGGGGTGGGCTGCTACAACGCCCTGCAATACGTGGCCCTGAAAACGTCCACGCCGATCAACGTGACGCTGGTCGCCTCGAGCATGCCGGTGTGGATGCTGCTGCTGGGCAGGCTGTTCTACGGTGTGGCCGTCTCGCGCCGGGCCGCCCTGGGCGCCGCGCTGTCCATGGCGGGCGTGCTGGTGGTGCTCACGCGCGGTGACCTGGCCCAGCTGAAGGCCTGGCAGCTGGTACCGGGCGATGCCTGGATCCTGCTGGCCATCGTGTTGTGGTCCTGGTACAGCTGGTTGCTGGCGCGTCCACGGCCCGGCGAAGACCCGCCTCACATCAAGTCGGACTGGGCCGCGTTCCTGCTGGCGCAGGTGGTCATGGGTCTGGCGTGGTCGGGCCTCTTTGCGGCCGGCGAGTGGCTGACGCTGCCACCGCAGCCCGAAGGCGGGTCGGCCATCCAGTGGGGCTGGCCACTCGCCGCCGCGCTGGTGTACGTGGCGGTGGGCCCCTCGCTGGTGGCCTACCGCTGCTGGAGCGCCGGCCTGACCCGCGTGGGGCCGGCGATGGCGGCATTCTTCTCCAACCTCACACCCCTCTTTGCCGCACTCATGTCGGCCACGCTGCTCGGCGAGCCGCCGCGCCTGCACCACGCGCTGGGCTTCGTGCTCATCGTGGGCGGGATCCTGGTGTCGTCGCGCCGCTGATGCGTCAGAACGTGCCGGGGTAGGCGCCGCCGTCGACCAGGATGTTCTGGCCCGTGATGTAGCCCGCGTGCACGCTGCACAGAAATGCGCAGGTGGCACCGAACTCCCGGGGATCGCCAAAGCGTCTGGCCGGAATCGTCTTGCGCCGCACATCGGCGATGGCCTCGGCAGGTTCGCCGCTCTTGCTGGCCGCACCCGCAAACAGGTTCTTGAGCCGGTCGGTGTCGAAGGCGCCGGGCAGCAGGTTGTTGACGGTCACGCCCTGCGCGGCCAGCGGGCTGCGCGCCACGCCCGCGATGAAACCGGTGAGGCCACTGCGCGCGCCGTTGGACAACCCCAGGATGTCGATCGGTGCCTTCACCGCGCCCGAGGTGATGTTGATGATGCGACCGAAGCCGCGCTCAGCCATGCCGTCCACCGTCGCCCTGACCAGTTCGATGGGGCTGAGCATGTTGGCGTCCAGCGCCTTGATCCAGACCTCGCGGTCCCAGGTGCGGAAATCGCCCGACGGCGGACCGCCGGCGTTGTTCACCAGGATGTCGAACGCCGTGCCCGGCCCACCGGCAACGGACAGCGCCGCAGCGCGGCCCGCAGGCGTGGTGATGTCCGCCGCCACGCCCAGCACCGTCACCGCGGGCGAAGCCGCGCGCACGCCGGCCACTGCCTCGTCCAGCTCGGGCGCGCGGCGCGCCACCATCACCACATTCACGCCTTCGGCCGCCAGCGCCTGCGCGCAGCCCAGCCCCAGCCCCCGGCTGGCCCCACCCACCAGTGCCCACTTGCCCTTGATGCCCAAGTCCATTTGTCGATCTCCTCAGAAAAATAGGTTCACTTGCTGGCGGCCGCAGCGCCGAAGCGCGTCACCAGGAACACGCCCGATAGCACCAGCACGGTGCCCGCCACGATCCAGCTGTTGAAAGGTTCGCCCAGGATCAGCACGCCCATGACGATGGTGGACATCGGGCCGATCATGCCGGTCTGCGCGGCCAGCCCTGCGCCGATGCGCTCGATCGCCATCATCACCATCACCACCGGTGCAAACGTGCACAGCGTGGCGTTGAGCAGCGAGAGCCACAGCACCTCGGGCGCCACCACCGCCGCACTCCAGGGACGCAGCAGCGCGAACTGGACGATGCACAACACGCAGGCCACGCTGGTAGCCAGGCCCACCAGGCGCATCGAGCCCAGGCGCTTGACCAGTTCCCCGCTGTAGACAAGGTAGATGGCGTAGCTGATGGCGCTGGCGAACACCAGCGCCGCGCCCAGCAGCGCGTTCGGCCCCTGAAAACCGGCCTCGTGGCCGAACACCAGCAACACGCCGCCATAGCTCACCGCCATGGCGATGGCCTGCAGGCCGGTGATGCGCCGCTTGTAGATGATCCAGCCCAGCACCAGCACCAGGGTGGGGTTGAGGTAGAGGATCAGCCGCTCCAGGCTGGCGCTGATGAACTGCAGCCCCCAGAAATCCAGGAAGCTGGCGAGGTAGTAGCCGGTGAAACCGAGTCCGATCACGCCCAACCAGTCGCGCCGCTTGAGCGTCAGGCGCTGCGCACCCTGGCCACCCTGCCGGTAGGACGCCCACCACGCCAGCGCCAGAAACAGCGGCAGCGAGAACAGCATGCGGTACATGAGCAGCGTGACCGCGTCCACGCCATAGCGGTAGGCCAGCTTGACGATGATGGCCTTGGCACTGAAGGCGATGGAACCGGCGATGGCGAGCGCGAGGCCGGTGGCGAGGTGGGGGCTGGGATAGGGCGCGGAAACGGACATTTGCCCGATTATCGGGACATCCCATTCCCCCTACGGCATCGTCTGCCCAGTCGCCGCGCCGTTCAGTCCTTGTAAACCCCGACCAGCCGATCCAGGATGCTGTCGTGATCCTCGAAGAACTTCCCTTCCATGCCGGACAGATCACTGATCGGAATCCACTTCGCTTCCTTGGCGTCGTCGGCACCCTTCACTTCAGGCATATGAGCCAGCCGCCCCAGATCGAAGCGGAAGGCCATGGACACGATGCCGCCACGGGGGCTGCGCAGTTCGTGGTCGAACACGGCGGACTCGCGCAAGGCGGCCTGCAGCGTCGACGGCAGTGGGGCATAGCCGGTTTCTTCCCTGAGTTCTCGAATGGCCGCCTGCAGGAACCGTTCGCCCCGGTCGACGAATCCCCCAGGAATCGCCCAGAGGCCATGCCCGACCTTTCCGCCTCGGCGGATCAGCAGCACATGGTCGTTGGCCACCAGCAGCGCATCGGCCGCTAGGTAGTGCGGCGCCGTGTATTTCCGGCGGATGGCAGCGACTTCACGGGCTTCCAGGCATCGCCGGTCGTACTCGGGAAGGTTCGCCCAGGCTTGCAGGTACCTGGAGGTGCTCGGGTGGACGTACGGCGCCAGGATCGTCAGGGCCATGCCGACGTCTTCGCTCTCGAAGTACAGCTTGCGCAGTGCCGTGGCGTCCAGGCCCTCCAGTGGTTTTCCGTTCACTCGCTTCCAGTGAGGGAAACGGTTGAGATAACCACTGGTGGCGTCCTTGATGTGACCGATCAGCGCAATGCTTCGTGTATCACCCACTTCCGCCTTGACCTTGGAATGAACCGCGGCAGCCCAGCGATCGTCGTCGTAGTAGTCGCGCACGGGGATGAAACGGATGCGCTCGGCCTGGTCCGGCAGCATCGCCAGGATCATGTCGCGCCGTTCTTCCCAATTGAAAGGGTTGCGCGCATCGCGCGAACGGAAAGAAGAACCGATCACGACGACCACCTTGGGGGCGGCCTCCAGTGCGGCCTCGAACAACCTGAGATGGCCAAGGTGGGGAAGTTGCCAGCGGCCGATCACGACCGCGACGTCTGCTTGCGCAAGGGTGGGCATGGGGTCTTTCAGAAACAGTGAGTTCGAAGGAGTTCACACAGCGGCGACCGCCGCAATCGGCATCTGGCGGCCACTGCCGAAGGCTCGGGGTCGGACGCGCAGCACCGGCGGGGCCTGGCGCCGCTTGTATTCGTTGCGCGCGATCATCCGGGCCACCCGCCGCACCAGGGCGCGGCCCTCATCCGACTCTTGAAGATTCGCCACGAAGGCTTCAGCCCTTTCCTTCTCCCACGAGGGAAGCCTGTCCCCCTCGATCAGGTGTTTCAGGATCTCGTCGAGCACCTCATAGGGCGGCAGGCTGTCGGTGTCTTTCTGATCCGGAGCGAGTTCGGCAGAGGGCGGCTTCTCGATGATGCTCACAGGAATCAGCTCGCTGTTCGCCAACCCGTTGATGTGCCGCGCCAGTGCGAACACCTCGGTCTTGTAGAGGTCTCCAATCAGCCCCAGGCCACCATTGGTGTCGCCGTACAGCGTGCAATAGCCCACCGACACCTCGGATTTGTTGCCGGTGGTCAGCAGCAGATGCCCGAAGGTGTTGGAGAACTCCATCAGGATCGTGCCTCGCACACGTGCCTGCAGATTCTCCAGAGCGAGTCCCTGGAGGGTGCTGCCAAAGGCAGGCGCAAAGCCCTCTTCATAGCTCGTCACGATATCCCGGATCGGGTATTCCACGAGTTCGATGCCGAGGTTCTGGCACAGCCGCGCGGAGTCCGACACACTGCCTTCGCTTGAGAAGCGCGAGGGCATGGTGATGGCCGTCACGTTCTCCGCTCCAAGTGCGGCGACCGCGAGAGCCAGGGTCAAGGCGGAATCAATACCTCCTGAGGACCCCACCACCGCCTTGCTGAAGCCGCAACGCCGTGCGTAGTCCTGCAGACCCAGGACGATCTGCCGGCGGTAGAACTCCATGGTGCTCAGGCCTTCCGGCTGAACCGGCGCCAGACGGTTGCCTTGGGCATCCTGGAAGGTCTGGCTCATGGGATCGAAGCTCAGGGTAGCGACGTCCTGGATGAAGCGCTGCGCCTCGAACACGACGCGCCCCCCCGCATCCACCGCAAACGACGCGCCGTCGTACACCAGTTGATCGTGGCCTCCCACCTGGTTGACATAGAGCAGGGGCAGCTTGTGGCGTGCACATGCCTTGCTGAACACCTGGTGGCGCTGCTCGCGCTTGCCGATGTTGCTCGGGCTCGCGTTGATGGAGACCACGAGGTCGGGCAACACCTCGGCGAGTTGGCTGAACGGGTTCACAAGGTAGTCGGCACCTTCGTCGTTCCAGCCGTCCTCACAGATCATGAAAGCCACGCGCGCGCCTTCAATGCGAAGCGTGCGTACTCCGTGCTCCGGACCGGGTTCGAAGTGCCGCCGTTCATCGAAGACGTTGTAGGTCGGCAGCAGCTGCTTGGCGTACTGCAGCAGCACTTCACCGTTCTTGATGACCATCAGGGCGTTGTAGAAGGCCTTGCCCGGGCCATCGCGGCGCAGGGGCGCGCCGACCACCCAATGAATGCCGGGAACTTCGCGGGTGGCCAGCTTGAGTTGCCGGATGCCTTCCTCCACGCGTTGCTGGAAGGGGCGTTCATCGAGCATGTCGCCCGGGTAGTAGGCGGTGAGGCTCATCTCGGGGAACACCACCAGGCTGGAGCCGTCCAGACGGGCCTGGCGGGCCGCATCGAGCATGAGGGCGATGTTCCCATCAATGTCGCCGATGGTGGGGTTGATCTGGGCACTGGTGATGCGCAGCATGGGAGTCCTTGGAAAGAAGTCAGGCGGTGATGCGAAACACTTGGCGCAGGTAGGCGAGGAAGGTCTCGTCGTCGCAGATCGTCTTGCCCGGGGAATCGGACAGCTTGGCCACCGGCTGCCCGTTGCAGCTCACGAGCTTCATGACGATGTTGAGCGGGCGCAGTCCCATGTCGTTGGTCAGGTTCGTTCCAATGCCGAACCCGGTCTGGACACGATCGGCAAAGTGCCTGTAGAGGCTCAGCGCGGTCGGAATGTCCAGGCCATCGGAGAACACCAGGCGCTTGGTGTGGGGATTGATCCTCAGCCGCTCGTAGTGCGCCAGTGCCTTCTCACCCCATTCGACGGGATCCCCGGAATCGTGGCGCAACCCGTCGAAAAGCTTGGCGAAGTAGAGATCGAAATCGGCCACGAAAGCGTCCATGCCCACGACATCGGTCAAGGCCACGCCCAGGTCGCCCCGGTACTCCTGCACCCAGTATTCGAGCGCCGCCTTCTGGAAGTCCTTGAGTTGCACACCCATGGCCTGGAAGGTCTGCAGGTATTCATGCGCCATCGTGCCGATCGGCACCAGACCGTACTTCTTCGCCAGATGCACGTTGGAGGTGCCCTTGAAGAACTCGGGCACCTCCTTCGCCAGCGTGGCCACCACCTCCTCTTGCCAGGCGGCGGAGAACCGGCGGCGCACGCCGAAGTCGAAGAACTCGAAAGGATGGGAGAGGGTCCCGCCAGCAGCCCCGGCGTCGCGCAACCATGTGATCTTCTCCTGCAATCGCCGCCGGCCTTCTTCCAGCACCTGCGGGGTGACCATTCGCCTGAAATAGATTTCGTTGACGATGGCCAGCACGAAGATCTCGAAGAACATCACATGGATCTGCGGACCCTGAGCCGCGATGCTGAGTCGATCGCCCTCTGTGGTCACCGTGATGTAGCGTCGCTGGAGTTGGAAGATTCGCAGGAAGTCGATGAAATCGGACTTCAGGTAGCGCAAGCTGCCCAGGTACTGGAGCTCCTCTTCGGTGAACCGCAATGTGCAGAGGTGCTCCAGCTGGCGCTCGACCTCTTCACGTATCTGACTCAAAGGATATTCGGGCTCGTTCCGGCATAGGAACCGGTACTCGGCCTGGTTGGCTGGCATCGAGTGCAGCATGGGCTGCAGCATCGTGAACTTGTAAAGATCGGTCGCCAGCAACGATGTGACGACAGGTATGAACGCGTTCACGGTTCGTCCGGCATTTGCGATGTTGGTGTCCATGGTGCTTTTCCCTTAAGCCATCCGAGCCGAGAGTTCATCGACGCTCAGCACCTGGGTGCCGGCGGCGCGTGCTCTCTCGAAGAGTTCGTTGGCCAGTTGCTCGAAACCGGGTACAGGGCTCATGCAGTCCTTCAGCAGCACCACCGACGGCGCGCGGGTCGGTGACTGCGCCAGAAACCGAATGAACTGGTCGTAGCTGGCCGCGACACAGTGACTGGATGCCTGGCCTGCAATCACGATGAGATCCGCATCCGAGGCAAGCGACGAAGCCAGCGCGTGGTTGAACTGCGTGCCTGGCACAGAGGCGACGGGGGCATCTGCCTCGAACACGCCGAAGTGCTCAGTCAGGGGGTACTCGCCCTTGAGCACCTTGGCGACCGCGCGCTGATGGGTCATCTCCCAGCCGGCCAGGCTCTTGGCGAGTTCGCTGTGGATGTTGTGGCCCCAGGTACCGGTCACGCAATGCACGGGCCAAACCACCATGCCACCCTTGCCGGCGGCGGCCAGTTGCCTGAGCATGCCCACAACCTGGTCAGTCAGGCTGGCGTCCCTGGGCTGGTATTCACCCGCACTTACGTCCTCGGCCGTGATGAAGGTAAAAGGATCCACCGGCTTGCCCTCCCGAGTCAGCCAGAAGGTGGTGCGCTCGACCGCCACACTCGCGTGCGAGTCCAGCGTGACGGTGATGCCACCGATGCAATCGTTGTGGGAGGCAATGAAGCGAGCAAGACGCCGCAGGTCCTGGTCTGCTCCAGCCACTGGCAGTGCCGCGCCTTCGATGTCGCAGAAGTCGTTCTGGGGATCAATGATCAGGAACTTGGTGCGCATGTCGGTCCTTCAGTGTGGAATGTCGATGACTTGATCATACACACTAAAATTCATTTTGAATCTTTCTTGAAAGGCAAACTTTTAGGCAAAATTCCGACATTTAAGAAATTCAATGCAATATGCATCTAACTAATGCATTTTCTGCAATCTCCGCATGACCACCATCTTGACCGTTGATGCCGTCCTGCTCACCCTCGTCGAGGACGAGCTTCATGTCGCACTCTTCAAGCGCCAGAACGCCCCTTTTAAAGGCCTCTGGGCACTGCCTGGTGGCTATGTTCATGAACGTGAAGACGACCACGCGGGCTCGGCAGCCGCACGCGTGCTCAAGGAAAAGGCCGCAGTCGCCAGCCCGTATCTCGAGGAGTACGGCACATTCTCCGGCCCCGGCCGCGACCCACGCGGCTGGTCCCTGACCGTTGTCTACTATGCGCTGGTGCCCGCCCATGTCATGGGGGAGGCCGTCACGCTGTTCCCGGTGGCCCGTTTGCCCGCCCTGCCCTTCGATCACGCCGAGATCATCGCGAGCGTCGTGACACGCGTGCGCAACAAGGCCGCCTATTCCTCGCTGCCGGTGTTCCTGTGCGACGAACAGTTCACCATCCCGGAGCTTCATGCCGTCTACGAGGCAGTGCTGGCGGAGCCACTGAACCTGCCCAATTTCCGGCGCAAACTCGACGATCTGGGGATTCTTGAGGAGATACCTGGCGCTACGCGACTCACTGGCAGGAACCGACCAGCGCAGCTCTACCGGATCAAGAAGCAGTTCCGTTCGCTTTTGAGCGTGCGAGATCGCGGCCTCTGATCGCACGCTCGCGAGGCAACGATCTGCTCACCTCGGCGCGCTCAGCGCCGTCCGCCCCGCCGCCCCGGCTGCAACACCACCACCAGCAGCAGGCCAATCGCCGCCATCAGCAGCAGGGCCGAGACCGGTCGTTCCATGAACACGAACCAGTCGCCGCGCGACAGCTGCAGCGTGCGCCGCAGGTGTTCCTCCAGCCCGGGCGCCAGCACGAAGCCCAGCAGCAGGGCCACACCCTCGCATCCCAGGCGTTGCAGCACAAAGGCCAACAGGCCCAGGCCGATGACCAGCCAGACGCCCCAGCCGTGGGGACCGAGGGCGAGCGCGCCCAGGCCGCAGGACACCATGAGACCCGCCAGCAAGGCGCGGCGAGGGATGCGCAGCACCTGCAGCAGCGCCGGCTGCCACCAGCGTGCCAGCGGCAGGTTGAGCAGGATCAGCAGCAGGTTGCCGACCCACATGGACACGAGCAGCCCCCAGAACAGCGCGGGCTGCACCTTCATGACCGACGGGCCGGGTTCGATGGCGTGCAGGCCGAGCGCACCGAGCAGCAGTGCCATCACCGCGTTGGGTGGCAGGCCGAGCGCCAGCATGGGCAGGTAGGCAGTCTGCGCGCCTGCGTTGTTGGCGGCCTCGGGTGCGGCCACGCCGCGCAGGTTGCCTTCGCCCAGTGGCGGCGTGCGCTGACGCGAGACGACCTTCTCCACCTGGTACGCGGCCAGCGAAGACAGCAGCGCACCACCACCAGGCACCACGCCGAGCACCACGCCCAGGCCGGTGCCGCGCAGCAGGGCGGGCACGGCGTCGCGCCATTCTTCCCGGCTGGGGCGGTCGTCCATGCCTTGTGATTCCTGGGGGGCGGGCGCCTGGTCCGTCGCCGGTGCCAGGGTGGACAGGCCCGCCAGCTCGGCCGCCACCGGTGCCACCACGAAGAAGCCGAGCGCGAGTCCGATGAAACCCACACCGGGGGTGAGCCCGTGCTGCCGGCCCATCCACGGTTCCAGTGCCTCGGGCACGAAGCGGGCCGTGCCGGTGTGCACGTCCCAGCCGGTCAGGCCGAGCAGGATGCCCAGCACGGCCATGGCGAGCGCCTTGAGGAAGGATCCCGATGCGAGCACGGTGGCGCCCATCAGCCCCACCACCAGCAGCATGAACCGCTCGGCCGAGCCGAACTGCAGGCCGAGCGACACCACCGGCAGCGCCAGCGCGGCCACCACTGCGATGCCCAGGCAACCGGCCGCGAAGGAGCTGACGGTGGCCATGGTCAGCGCGGCACCGGCACGGCCCTGGCGCGCGAGTGGGTGGCCGTCGAGGCTGGTCATCACCGACGACGCCTCCCCCGGCTGGTTGTGCACGATGGCGGGCAGCGAACCGCCGTATTGCGCGCCGTAGTACACGCCGGCGAGCACCAGCAACGCAGGCAGCGGCGGCAGGCCGAGCGTGGCCGGCAGCAGCAACGCGATGGCCGTGACCGGGCCCAGGCCAGGCAGCAAACCGAAGACGCTGCCCAGCAGCACGCCCACCGCGATCAAGGCCAGCGGTTGCAACGCCGCCAGCGCGGCAGCGCCCAGCACCAACGAGTCCCACCAGGAAAGCGGCATGGGGTCTGCGCCTTCCCGTCAGCCCGCGCCGGGCCCCGGCCACAATGGCACGTTCAGCCCGAGCAGGCCGACCCAGACAGCGCTGACCACCACCGCCAGCAGCAACGACCACCAGGCCGCGCGCGCACCACCGCCGACGGCCACCGCGAGCAGCAGGCCGGCCACGCCGATCACGAGGCCGAAGGTGGGAAAGCCCGCCAGCGCAGGCCCCACCCACGGCCATTGCGCGGGACCGGTGCACAGGGCCAACCAGAGCAGCCCGCCCAGTACGCGCAGGATGGGCACGGCGCCCCACCGCACCACACGCCCGCCGCCCAGGGCTTCGAATGTGAGGGCCTTGAACAGGATGAGCACGCCCAGCAGGCCGAGCAGCAAGCCCATGAGCAAGGGAAAAAAGCCGGGGCCCATGTCGGCGGTCGAGCCCAGCGGGTGGCGGCTGGCGGCCCAGCCGAAGCCGACGCCGAAGGCCAGAAACAGCAGGCCGGACAGGAAGTCCTGCAGGTTCTTGATCATGGGCCCGCTGGTGTCAGTTCACTGCACGGGAGGCGTGCAGGCCAGCACTTCGTCCATGGTGGTCAGGCCTTCGGCCACGCGCGCGGCGCCGCCCAGGCGCAGGGGCCGCATGCCGTCCTGCACGGCCTGCCGGCGCAACGATTCCAGGTGCGGTTCGCGGCTGACCTTCTCCTTGAAGCCTTCGGTGACCACGAGCAGTTCGTAGAGCCCCATGCGCCCCCGAAAACCGGTCATGCGGCAGTCCACGCAGCCCACGGGCTGGTAGGGCCGGTAGCTGCCGCTCACCTGCCAGGGCTTCACCAGCGTGGCCAGCGTGTCGCGCGAAGCCGCGGTCTCTTCCTTGTCCAGCGGCTTGCGGCACGCGGGGCACAGCGTGCGCACCAGACGCTGCGCCAACACGCCGAGCACGGTGGCGTTGATGAGGTAAGGCGGTATGCCCAGCTCCATGAGCCGCATGATGGCCGCGGGCGCGTCGTTGGTGTGCAGCGTGGTGAACACCAGGTGACCGGTGAGCGCAGCCTGCACGGCCATTTCGGCGGTGGCGAGGTCGCGCACCTCGCCGACCATGATGATGTCCGGGTCCTGCCGCATGAGCGCGCGCAGGCCCTGGGCGAAATCCAGGTCCAGGTGCGGCTGCACCTGGGTCTGGTTGAAGGCGGGCTCGATCATCTCGATCGGGTCCTCCACCGTGCTCACGTTCACCTCTTCGGTGGCCAGGCGCTTGAGCGTGGCGTAGAGCGTGGTGGTCTTGCCCGAACCGGTGGGGCCGGTCACCAGCACGATGCCGTGCGGGTGCTTCGTGAGGCCTTCCCAGCGCTGCGCGTCGTGCGCCGCGAAGCCGAGCGCGGCGAGGTCCTTCACCGTCGAATCAGGATCGAAGATGCGCATGACGAGCTTCTCGCCGAACGCGGTGGGCAGCGTGGACAGGCGCATCTCCACTTCCTCGCCCCGCGCCTGTCCCACGCCGGGCCGCAGCGTCTTGATACGACCGTCCTGCGGGCGGCGGCGTTCCACCACGTCCATGCGGCCGAGCAGCTTGATGCGCGCGGTCATGGCGTTCATCACGCCGATCGGCATCTGGTAGACCGGATGCAGCACGCCGTCGATGCGGAAGCGGATCACGCCCTGCTCGCGGCGGGGCTCCAGGTGGATGTCGCTGGCGCGCTGGTCAAAGGCGTATTGCCAGAGCCAGTCCACCACCTGCACCACGCCCTGGTCGTTGGCATCGAGCTGCTTGTTGGCCTTGCCCAGTTCCACCAACTGTTCAAAGCTGTTGAAGCCTTGCGCGCCCGTCTTGCTGGCCGCGCGCACCGACTTGGCGAGTGCAAAGAACTCGGCGGTGAAGCTGCTGATGGCCTGCGGACTGGAAAGCACCAGGCGCACGGTGCGGCGCGTCTGGCGTTCCACCTCGGGCACCCAATCGCGCACGAAGGGCTCGGCGGTGGCCACCACCACCTCGGTCGGGCTCACCAGCACCGGCAGCACCTTGTGGCGCTCGGCGTAGGCCGCACTCATCACGTCGGCCACCTTGCCCACATCGACCTTGAGCGGATCGATGCGCATGTATTCGAGGCCGCTGCGCGCCGCCAGCCATTGCGTGAGCGCCTCGACGTCGAGCACGTGGCGGTCGGCCGCGCGCGACATGCCCACCACCGCGAGGCGCTGCAAGGGATGCTGTGAACTGTGTGCCGAAGCGCAGCGTGCGATGGTGCGCTCGGCCTCCTCGGCGGAGATCACACCGTCCTCGCGCAGCCATTCCACCAGGCGACGCCAGTCCAGGGGACCTTCAAAGTGCGCGGAAATCGGTTTCTGCAAGGTCTTCATGGCGCCATCAGGATACCGGCTTGAACAGGCGCAGCCACTTCACAGCGGGTAAACCCCAGCGCTCCTGCACCGCCTCGGCGCGCATCAGCAGCTCGATGCGGCCCGGACGCGCCGTTGTTCGTTGGGCCAACACCACAGTGTTGCCTTCACGCGTGGGCTTGAAAGCCCACACGGCGTCCTCGCCGAACGCAGCGCAGAGGCTCTGCAACGAACGCTCGTAGCTGGCGTCGCGGCCAAAGAGGTTGACGGTGAGGCAGCCGTCGTCGCTCAGCGCGGCACGGCAGTCGGCATAGAAGTCGGGGCTGTCGAGCACGGGCGCGGCTGCCTCGTGGTCGTACAGGTCCACCTGCAACGCGTCGTAGGCCCCCAGGTGGCCGGCGCGGCGGATTTCCTCCCCGGCATCGGCCAGCAGCACCCTCAGGCGCGGGCCATCGGCCGGCAGTTTGAACCATTGTCGGCACACCGCGAGCACCTGGGGATTGATCTCGATGGCGGTGGTGTCCATGCGCAGCTTCTTGAAGCAGAACTTGGTGAGCGCAGCCGAGCCCAGGCCGAGTTGCAGCGCGCGCCGCTGGGTCACGGAACCCGGTTCGACGAAGAGCAGCCAGGCCATCATGCGCTGGACGTAATCCAGCTCGATGTCGAACGGCGCATCCAGCAGCATGGAGCCCTGGATCCATTCGGTGCCCAGATGGAGGAAGCGCACTTCACTGTCTTCGGAAATGGTCACTTCCGGCAGGGGTTGCGGGTTGCGCCGCTTGAGGGCAGCGGCGTTGGCACCGGCTTTCATGTTGCTTGTCCTTTGCGAAGAATTCAAACCTCAGCCGCCTCAACCAGAAACCGGACCCGCCGCTGCCCTTGCCACTCATCCGCGTCCAGCCGGAACGCGATCTTCACGCGCTCGGGCAGCGGCTCCGTGTGGCTGAACCAGATGCCGTCCACCGGCTCGCCCTGGTGCTTGAGCTTCAACGCCAGGTGCTTCTCGCCCACCAGCCGCTGCGAGACCACCTGCACCTCCTCGCAGAACACCGGCGGTGCAAAGCCCTGCCCCCACACCTCCAGGTGCAGCGTGTCCACCAGATCCGGCCGGCGGTACTTCGGCTCCAGCGGCCCATCGGCCTCGATGCGGCGTTGCAACGTTGCAGCGTCCAGCCACTCGTGCGCCACCTGCTGCAGCGCGGCCTCGAAGGTCTCCAGGTGCTCCTCGTCGATCGTGCAGCCCGCCGCCATGGCGTGGCCGCCAAAGCGCAGCAGCACCCCGGGGTGGCGCTTGGCCACCAGGTCGAGCGCATCACGCAGATGGAAGCCCGCGATCGAGCGGCCCGAGCCCTTGAGCTCGTGCTCCTTGCCCTCGGCGCCGCTGGCGGCGAACACGAAGGTCGGCCGGTGCAGCTTGTCCTTCAGGCGCGAGGCCACGATGCCCACCACGCCTTCGTGGAAGTCGGGGTCGAACACCACCAGCGCGGGCGGGGGCTGTTCGCTCTCGTCGAACATCTCTTCGGCCAGCATCAGCGCCTGCTCGCGCATCTCGCCCTCGATGGCCTTGCGCTCGCGGTTGATGCCGTCGAGCGTGCGCGCGAGTTCGTCGGCGCGCGCGGGATCGTCGGTGAGCAGGCATTCGATGCCCAGCGTCATGTCGGCCAGGCGGCCCGCCGCGTTCAGGCGCGGGCCCAGGGCGAAGCCGAAGTCGAAGCCGCTCGCGGCCTCCACGCGCCGGCCCGCGGCCAGGAACAGCGCGGCCATGCCGGCCGGCAGGGCGCCCGCGCGCACGCGCTTCAGGCCCTGCGCGACCAGGCGGCGGTTGTTGGCGTCGAGCTTCACCACGTCGGCCACGGTGCCCAGCGCGACCAGTGGGAGCAGCGAATCGATCTTCGGCTGGTTCTGCGCGGTGAACACGCCGCGCTCGCGCAATTCGGCGCGCAGCGCCAGCAGCACGTAGAACATCACGCCCACACCCGCGATCGACTTGCTCTCGAACGGGCAACCCGGCTGGTTGGGATTCACGATGATGCAGTCCTGCGGCAGCGTGACCTCGCCCTCCTTCATCGCCGGCAAATGGTGGTCGGTCACGATCACCTGCAGGCCGAGTTCGCGCGCGGCGCGCACGCCCTCCACGCTGGCGATGCCGTTGTCCACCGTCACCAGCACGTCCGCGCCCTGCGCCTTCACGCGCTTCGCGATCGAAGGGGTCAGGCCATAACCGTCGGTCACACGGTCGGGCACGAGGTAGTTCACGCGATCGAAGCCCAGCGGCGCACCCAGCAGGCGCAGGCCACGCAGGGCCACCGCGCAGGCGGTGGCGCCGTCGCAGTCGTAGTCGGCCACGATGCAGATCGCCTGCCTCAAAGCCATGGCATCGGCCAGCGCGCGCGCGGCCTGTTGTGCGCCGAGCATCTGCGTGGGCGGGATCAGGCGCGCCAGCGCGTCGTCGAGCTCGTCCTTGCTGGTGATGCCGCGCGCGGC
>VFQP010003626.1_pt1 | contig 15483 bp, 16 predicted proteins | sample 3512351 | NCBI WGS metagenome assembly VFQP01 (sample SAMN10412372, study PRJNA504923) | tailings metagenome | isolation source: Relicate 1 Philex TSF1 revegetated site | place: Philippines: Tuba, Benguet | collected 2017-08-29 | reverse complement strand
CTGGCGGGCTGGCACCACGACCGCGCACAGGTGCCACCCCCATCCTCGGCGCGCATCCACCCGCCACACCACGCGAACAGCGAGACGAATACTTGATGGCCCAGATGCGCGTGGTTTGCGGGGTGATCCCTCGTGCGCGTGCGGGCTGGGGGCCCGTCGCGACGTTCACCCTTCCCGCTGACTGGGGGTCCCTCACCAGCGCGCAATGCCCAGCATCTTGAGTGTCTTCTTCAGCTCGTTGACCGTCAATCCCAGCGTCTCCGCTGCCTGCTCTCGCGGCTGGTGGAAGGCCTGCGACGGAGAGTCGAGGAGTTATGATGGCCTCGGGGGCATCTGCCACCGGCGTCGTGGGGGGCAATGCCGAGCGTTCTACTCACCCCGCGCAGCACGTCCATCGTCATGATGCCCGCGCTGGTCTGCACCGCGTGCTGCCGCGGCTGCGCGGGCGCTTGTGGAGGCTGCAGCGGAGGCAGTGGCTCGAGTCCAGACGACCCAGGGCCCATTTCAGCCCAGAGACGTCCGCCTGACGGGGCCGTCAATCGCGGTAAGCCTATGTGTGTCCGTGTCCGCTGTCAGATTGGTCGATCCGTGCGCGCTCGGGGGTTGCCGAGGGTGGTCGTCCTGCTGCCCTCATCGCATGCGTACGACACCCTCGTCGTGATCTGGGTCCTCAAGATCTGCGTCGACGCCACACCGTGGCTGACCGCCACATGGTCAGCTTCACATCGTGGTGGTGAAGAGCGCGATCCTGGCCGCGACCGGCCCTGCCGCACCCGAGGGCGCACGGCGCGTCTGCACGAGCTGTCAGCTGGCACAGCAAACGACAACCACTTGCACACGCGCCTGCAAGACAGCTGCGTGCACACGGCACCTGCACCACAATGTGGCGGCCCACGGGCACGCTTCACCAGGGGCTGGCTGCCTGCAGCCCGGCACGCGCGAGCTTGCCAAGCCAAGCAATCGCGCACAAAACCCAGAGGCAACCCAGAGACATCAAGAAAAGGACGACCGGGCCGCAGTCGCTGCAGCACCCCCGCACTCACACCGAAACGAGGAGTTCACGCCATACGTCGGAGCAGGGCGTCCACAAGGCACAAAAGACCCGGGCGCCCAAGCATGAAGCGGCTACTGCTGGATTCCCTGCCCTGGAATGTGGGAAGAATGCGCTGCTGTTGCTGATGCTGCTGCTGCTCCTGACCCAGATGACTGCACGCGCTGCAAACGGTTCGCCAAACGCCCTCACGGCCTACAAGCCGCACCCTAGCAGCAAACGCAAGCGGGGCCGCACACCGCCTGCTACCGCACCCCGCCCCCTCCCTCGCTCACGCTCGGCGGCACACGCTTCACTACCACCTGACCCGCCAGCACTCCAGGCCAGGGCACTCCCACGCCTCCCACTCCTCAGCCCGAGCCTGCTCCGCCTCACCACCGCACCGCATCTCGCCACGGGCCTCGCCACGCGATCCACAAGGCAACGACGCCCCCGCTGCCTCAAGCCTGCTTCGCACGTCCACGCTCTCCGCGCCGAGCAAACTCCACTCTTGCCAGCCAGGCAGCGCCGTCAGGCGTACAGCTCCCGGAGCAGCCGCGCCGCCACGCGCGCCGCCAGACGCTGCGCCAGCTCCGGCAGCACCTGCACCACAACGGCGCACCACACCGGGACGGATGGGCGGCGGGTCGGCAGGGAGGGGCAGCAGGGAGGGGCGGCAGGGAGGGCGGCAGGGAGGGGCGGCGGGCGGCAGGGAGGGCGGCAGGGGGGGGGGGGGGGCCCCCGTCAGCAACGCGCACAACACAGCCTTCCCCGCCGCCGCGTGCCAGCGTGCCGGCGCCCCACTTCCGCTCCGATGGCAAAACACGTCGATCGCCGTGCGAGCGAGCTCAACGCAGGCCTGGGCGACGTTGCGTCCAACCAGGAGCAAAGCAGCGTTTGGCAGGTGGCCGCGCACCTCCTGGGCCACGGTGGGCAGTACCGGGAGCAGCTCCGCCACCAGCGCCAGCGGCGCCTCGGCGCCACCGCCCCGGGTGAGGAAGGCGACCACCTTGACGACGCTGTCCACCACGCGCCGGTCCTCCTCGCTGACGGCGGGCGCCAGCGGCAGCCACTGCGTGCGGGCGCCCGGCAGCAGCACCGGCAGCCGCGCGCCGCCCAGCCCTAGCTGCATGGCGAGGGCGTGCGCCTGGTCGCGGGTAAGCGCGTCGATCGAGCGAGCCAGCTCGTCCATCACGAAGGAGCGGAACCACGCGCCTGCGTGCCGTCGTGCAGACGGGGCGAACGGCCACGCTGGCCACAAGGTGGTGCGGCTCACCGTGCATGGCACCGCGCCCTTGCCGTGTTGCGAATGCATGCGGCCTGTGATGCCATCATCTGACATAACGCCTCGCCCCGCCTCGCTCGCTGGTCCGTTCCTCCTCCGCCGCCGCCGCGCTCGTTACTCACGTTCCGTGTGCTCCTTCCACCCGCGGCCCACGCTCACCTTCCGGCGACAGCATGAATCGCAGCGCCTCCCGCGCGCCGCCGCCGCCCACGCCGCCGCCCGCGCCAGGCGCCAGCGCCGCGCCGACCAGCCCGCCCGCCGCGCCCACGCCACCGCTGCCCGCCGGAAACGCCGCTGCCGCGCCGCCCGTCATGGCCGCGGCGAACGGCGCCAGCGACCCCACCAGGCCCGAGGCGCCGCCAGGCCAGGCGCCGCCGCCGCCCGCCGGCGCCCAGGCGCCGCCCACCGCCAGTGCGCCCAGGGAGCCGGCGAGAAGCTGCCCGACCGGCGACACGCCCAGCATCGCCGCCGCCGGCGCCGGCAGCGGCAACGACGAAGACGAAGGGAAGGGGAACGGGAGCGCCGCTACCGGCGGGAAGGGGAAGGACAGCTGCGGCCAAGCACCGCCTGCTGTCACGCCGGGGGGCGGCGGGGAGGCTGGGGAGGGGCCCAAGGGCTGGGAGGGCGAGGGCGAGGGTGAGGTGGCCGTGGCGGCGGTGCCCGCGTCACCCATGGCTGAGGTGGAAGCCACGTGGTAGTCCTCCAGCGCCGTGAGAAGGTCGATCAGGCGGTCTGCATGCATGCACACGCGCGCCGGGCGACCGCTCGGCCACTGGGCATCAAGCCCTGCACTCGGCGGCGGGACCGCCGAGGCTCCGCACGCCCCCGGCGGGGGAGCGAAACGCAAACGTCTTGTCGTGCCCCTGCACCCGGCGTCGCTGGTTGGTTGCCTCAGGCCAGCGTTGTGAGCGCTCGTCAGCACGCCCGTGACGCGCCGGCGTCGGCCCCCAACACCCTGCGTGCGCGTAAGCCCCCTGTCGCGCTTCAGACAGCGAGGCGCACCGGCGTCGAGGACGTCGGAGCGCCCGTACAGAAGGTAGCGCAGCGCGCCGCGCAGGCGGGGCGACGGGTCCGTCAGCAGCCGCCGCGCCAGGTAGGGGTACGCCTCATCCACCAGCTGGAACGCCGGGTTGCCCACCAGCGCAATGCCTGCAGAGCACGCGGCGCGCGCACCACAGCGCAGAGCACATACCCAGGGGGAAGCCTTTAGCGTGCGTCCACTAGGCATTCGCGCCCGCTGCGATGCGGCGCCGGGCGCGGACGCCACGCGCGCAGGGGCTTCCGTAAGCCCGGTGCGGCCCAGAGCTCCCCACTGCTAGGGCACCTTCGAGGACGGAGATGGCGCGGACGATGAGGGCGAAGTAGGGCGGGATGCGGAACGGGTAGGCCAAGGTGATGCGCGCAAGGTCCGACGCCAAGTCCTGAATCAGCACACGCAACATGACAATGTCGTTGGCCGCTCGCCCTGCGCCGTACGTCCAACGCCCCGCACGCGGAACGGCGCGGCGCAGCAGCGAAGCGGTGGCGCGTCGCTGGGAGCAGCGCGGCCAGGCGGCGGGAGGCGGGAGGCGGCGCACGTTGAGGTTGATGTTCTTGGCGCCTCGGCCCCCGAGCGCCGCGTCGAACACGCGCGTGAGCGCTGGCAGGATGGGCCGGAGGTCGGTGCCTGGCGGGATGAACTGCAGCGTCACAAAGTCCTGGCAGGTGGCCTCGTAGTCCCTGCGGGGCACGCCGGACCGACCATGTCTCCTCGCACTGTGAGGACGCACGCCCGCAGCTGAGTCAGGGCGGAGGAACGGGCCCTGCTCCTGAGCGCCCCGGCGCGTGGCGCAGCACGCCCAGCGCACGTTTGGTCGTGCAGCAGGCTGCGCACCAGCATGCCTGCACCTGCCTGCCTACCTGCCTACCTGCCTACCTGCCTACCTGCCTGCCTGCCTACGTGCCTACCTGCCTACCTGCCTGCCTGCCTGCACCTGCCTGCCTGCCTACCTGCCTACCTGCCTACCTGCCTACGTGCCTACCTGCCTACGTGCCTACCTGCCTACCTGCCTACCTGCCTGCCTGCCTGCACCTGCCTGCCTGCCCACAGGACAGGACGAGGGAGCGCGCGCACCGGTGGATGAGGTGCGCGATGGCCTCCACCATGCCAAACTTGATGCCGTCGTCCACCTGCCCACAGCGCGCGCACACACCCACCGCGCACACCGCGGATCGCCGCGCAGCACCGCCGAGCAGCGCACCGCCCGCCAAGCAGTGCCCAGCGCCGCGTGCGCAGAGCCAGACGCACACAAGGCACGGCGCCGCCGTCGCCGAGCAGCGCACCGCCCACCAAGCAGGGCCCAGCGCCGTGCGCAGAGCCAGACGCACACAAGGCACAGCACCGCCGTCGCCGAGCAGCGCACCGCCCACCGGCCAGTACCCAGCGCCGCGCGCGGAGCCAAAGAGCACACACCAGGACGAGGTTCAGGGCGCCGCGCCGTGACAGCGACGCAAGCGACACCGAAAGGGCGCACAATCACCTGCAGCATGAGGCCGTAGTCTAGGATGGCCAGCCTCCCGTCGGGCGTGCGGATGAGGTTGCCTGTGCGGCACACACCGCCAGGGCCACGCACCGGTGGGCGGGAAGCCTAGGCAAAGCCCTGGGACTCAGCGGGTCGCGTCAACTGCGCTTGCCCTCATGCCGCGAGTCTTGAGCCGCACCCACCGGGCGTGCAAGACGAAGCCCGTGTCAAGCACCTTGCCCCACCCCCCTGAGCCCCAAGCCATGCGCAAGCCCTCACCGGGGTGCGGGTCGGCGTGGAAAAATCCCGTCTCGAGCAGCTGCTTGAGGTAGCAGATGACCCCCACGCCCACCAGCTGGCTCACGTCCGACGCCTTGCTCTGCAGGCGCCACGCGCACGGGGCGGGGGAGGAGACGCTGTGGGAGCCGCGCCGCCAAGGCACACACACCTCGTACCCTTGCTCGCGGCTTGGTGCAAGCAGGGTTCGCGTGGCCCGGCGGGGCCAGCGCGACAGGCCAGCGGCCAGAGGGGCCACGCTCTGCACAGCGATCTGCCACAAACTGGAGACCTCGCGACGCGACGTCACGCCTGTACAGTAGGTGCACCCAGCGCGTTCTGAGTTGAGCCCGCGCTCTGGCCCAGGCCGCACCCCCTAGCCGCAGCGGAAAAGCAGCTGAACAAGGCACCACATGACACGACACGACGTGACATGACGTGACATGACATGCGCAAGGCGCGTGCGCACCTGGCTGAGCTTCTCCCCCTCGATCCACTCGGTGGTGAGCACGCGGCGCGAGGTGTGCTCGGCGTAGGTGCGGGGCACCACCACCTGCGCCCGCACAGGCGACGGTACGCACGCCCTCTCTTTGGCTCGCGGCGGGCGGCGGGCGGACTGGGCCGTCCCGCTCAGGGCACGCTGCGCTGAGCCGCCAACGCGCCGCAGGCTGCAGGACCCCAGGCGCAAGCCGTTGTGGGAGGCTGAAGCTTCGGAGGGTCACAGGGCAAAACACCGTGTGTCGTCGTCTCTGCCCCACACCTGGGGCAGGTCGTCCCTCATCTGCTCGGCGAACTTGGTGGCGTTGCGCCCCTCGCGCACGTAGTCGAGCTCCTCCATGAACCTGAACTCGGCAAGGAATCAAGCAGCGACGCATCTTCACTGCCATGCGTGCGTGTGGTTTGCGCGTGCAGGGCGCGGCAATGCGTCGCAGAGCCGCCTCTCGCGCGTCAGGTCGCAACGGTCCATGTGCAAGGAGGCAGCACAGCACATGCAGAGCACGCACCGGCTGGCCCACTCGTCCAGCAGCGCCACCACGTCCGCCCGCTTGGCCAGCTCGGGCGCGAAGCGCCTGCTCAGGCGACGCCACCCCCCGGGAACGCACACTCAAGCACCTCTCTGCTGCGGCGCGTCCGCTCCGCCGGCGCCGCCCACCCGCCCTCGCGACCGCTGCAAACGCTGTGGCGCAGGCATGCAGCGAGCGCCAGAGGTCCAACGCGGGCGCGCGCACCGGATGGCCATGCCGAGCGAGCGGATGATGAAGAGGTCGACGGTGACGGTCTCGAGCACGCCGGGGCGCTGCACCTTGACGGCAACCACCTCGCCCGTGCCCCGTAGCCGCCCCTTGTACACCTGTACGTGCACAGCGCACGCGCCCAGCGTGCCCTCAGCTTCCACGGTGACCAAGCTGCTGTCATCGCGCTTGTGTGCACGACTGTGTCAAGACGCTTGAACTTCCTGCTACGCCGAGCGCCACCTAGGCGAAGGCTAACGCAACACGACGACGACAGCGCACGCAGCATGCGCGTGGCGGGCAGGTGGGTGCCTGTCCTCGTCGTGGAGCCGGTGGCGCACAGCGCCTGGCACCCCGGCGAGCCCCAGACCGCGGGGGGGGAAGCGTGCGCGTGAGTGCATGCGTCGACGGAGCGGCGCCGCGTGGTGCCAGAGCTCTCACCTGGCCCAGCGAGGCGGCGGCGATGGGCTCGGGGGAGAGCTCCTCGTAGACGTCCTGCCAGGGCGCGCCCAGCTCGTCTTGCAGCACCTGCGAGCGTGGGCCGCAGGCAGAGGACAGGGGTCGCGGCGCAGCGGGCAGCAAGCAAGCCCCACCAGGGCGCACACGTCCCGCACGATGTTACGGGGGCAGCATCGCGATCACGACGCGGCCCCACAGCAGAGCAGCCGATGCCTGCCAGACGTCCCGTTCGTGCGTCCAAGGCCCGGCTAAGCTCTCACCTGCATGGCGATGGGCGTGGGGAAGCTGGGCACCTTGTCGCACAGCTTCTGCAGCTCCACCATGGCGGCGGGCGACAGCAGGTCGGGCCGAATGGACAGCGCCTGGCCCAGCTTGATGTACGCCGGCCCTGCAATCAGCAAGACAGAACAAGAGCAACCTGCCCAGCTTGATGTGCGCCGGCCCTGCAGTCAGCATGGCTGACATGACAGAACGAAAGGCCAAGAAGTCCTGGCCAGCCTTGACGTACGCCGGCCCTGCGTGCCATCCTGCAGTGGGCGGCCGCACGCCCTCAAGCCTGAGCAGTCCCTTGCGCTCTCCCGGCACCTCGAGCAGACCTCACGTCTGCTGGACCCCCCTCGCGTGCGCTCGGCAGCGGCTGCCCAGGCGCTCCGACCGTGCCCACGCGCGGTGCGGTGCACCGCGTGGCGCCTGCGGTTCTCTCCTCTGGGGTCGATCCGCACAGCACGCGCAGCGCGCACGCACGAGGAGGACGGCGCACCTAGCTCAGTCATGATCCGGCGCAGCTCCGCGGCCCGCGCCACCTCGGTCTCTTTCAGGCGGCCGCGCGCCCAGTCGTACGCCAGGCGCCCCAGGAACCCGCCCGCCGTGCCTGCGCGCGCGCAGCGGCGGCGGCGGCAGCGACACGCGACGCTCACCGCGCGCACACAGCTGCTCCGGGGCGCGACGGAAGCCTTAGCGCGCAGCGGCGGAAGCTGCACGCAGCCGCTCTGGCAGCGGCCTGCGAAGAGGGCTGTGCCTGCGCTGGGCCGCTGCTGGGTGCCGGGCGCCGCGGCGCGCGCTCGCTCTGTGCGTGGCGGGGGTGGCACAAACTGTCAGGGACGCGTTGCCGCCGGCACGCCGGGCGTCCCGCGGAGAGGGCGCGTGAGCGGCGCTCACCCAGCAGCTGCGTGACGCGCGCGGCGACGCTGACAGGGCGCCGCTCCCAGAAGCGCTGGATGGCGTCGGGGTCGTACGAGAGCGGCAGCCGGTCCGCCTCGCCGCCGCCCGGCTGCGCCTGCACGTGTCGTGTGCGACAGCACGCCGGCACTCCCACACGCGCACCGCTTGGGTCATTTGGTCCACGCAGTGCAGTCGTTGCAGCAAAGGTGCTGGCGGCTGCGGGCGCTGCGCGGTGGCTGTGGAATGGATGCCCACGGCCAGGGCAGCCGCCCTGTGAGCCGTGTGCAGCGCTGCGAAGTCCCCCGGCCGGTCGCTTGCCTCAACGAGGTTCATCTTGACGGTGTCGGCCTGCCAGTCGCTGCTGTCCATGTTGGCGCCGCGCAGGCCCACCATCAGCACCTGCACGCGTGCGTTCCAGGGAGGGCACGCTGCGTGGTGCGTTCACGTGCCGTCGGGCGCGATCTGTCGTCCGTCGTCCGGCTGCGAGCGTGCCCCACCGAAAGCTTGGGATCGCCGCGCTCCAGCTGCTGGCGCAGGTCCTTGACGGTGTCACTGACGCTGGCGCTGCGAGCCTGGAGGCGCACACGCCCGACGTGCCTTGCAGGCGCACGGGTGCGGGGCGCGCGGGCCCCCAACACCCCTGGGGACGACGCCAGCGCCATCTGTGCTCTGTCCTGGTTGCCACGGCTTGCTGTAAACTCCCTCTCTGCGCTCCTCTTCCCGCTCGCTCTAACTGCTCTTTGGCGCAAACGCGCGCCAACTCCAAGCTCCCCCTCGTTCCCACTGCGCTCGCCCAGCGCTCAGCAGCTCCTCTCCACTCGGACGACCCGCGCCCTCCTGCCGGATTCGGACTCGCTGCTCCCTGTGCTGCATGGGCATCCGGGCTTTGGGAACTGTGGCGGCAGCTCGTGCCAGCCCCCTGCGCCCACAAGGTTATGCTCAGCGCCTCTGTACGCGCCAGCGCGCCAGCGACGTAACAGGCTTGCACCTTTTGCTGCGCGCCCCTGGGTGCCGCCGCAGCGAGGCGATGCTGCGTGGAGGCCAAATCAGCCGGCGCGCAGCCATCTTCAGCGGCGATGGCAGGCTGGTTGTGGCGCCCTGCGCCAACGAGGTCCGCGCCTACGCGGTCGCCACGGGCGAGCAGGTGGCGTCGCTCGAGGGGCACACCGCCGAAGTGACCAGCTTAGCGCTCTGCCCTGGAGAAGACCTGCAGGTCAGCACCGCGTTCTGATGGTCGTCGTGCTGCTGCCGGTGCTGGTGGAACACGCTTCACTCGTGCACGCAGCCATCACGGCCATCGCGCAGCGCGCCGCCTCAGCGCTCCCCCCGTGTTGCGGCGCTCGTGCAACACCTGCTGCAGGTGTACAGCGCCTCCCTCGACGGCACGCTGCGGCTCTGGGACCTCTCCACGCGGGCGTGCCTGTCGGTGGCGCACGTGCGCGAGGCGGTGCAGCACATGGCGCTGCACGCCAGCCTCCGCCTCGCCTACCTCAGCATCGACTGGCGCGACGGCGCGTCGGGCCGCGTCATCAGCTGGCACCTGGACAGGGGCCGGGCGGGCGCCTCGGCGCTCAAGACGCGATCAGCGGGGCCCCTGGCCATGAACAGCAGAGGTGAGCGGCGCAGCGGGTGGAGCACCGTGCCTTACCGGGACCCTGGCCATGATGGCCATAGCTGCTGCAGGCGGCTGCTGTGTGCGGCGGCCGCACTGTGCCACACCGACGACTGCAAACGGCTCACCTGCCAGCGCCGCTGGGAACGCTGGCGGCCGCAGGGGCGCTGGCGGCGACGATTGACCGCCACTCGCTCTTCCTCTGGCGCGTGGGCCCGGAGATCAGCCAGCCGCTCAACCTGACGCACACCAGGCCCTACACGGTGCGCACCTGACGAGACTTGCGTGCAGCAGCGGCGTCGTTCGTGGCGGTGGCGGGGAGCGCAGGCGCGGCGCAGCCGCAAACAAGCGGCAGCCGCGCTGCGTTGCTCGCAGCGATGCAAGCGGCGCGTGCGTGGGATGGATGGCGGCATCACACACGCATGTGCACGTTGCCGCGCCTGGTTCACGCTGGCCGCAGTGCGTGGCACTCAGCCAGGACGACACCGTGCTCGCCGCCGGCGACATCTCGGGCCGCATCCTCATCTGGCGCAACCCGGCGGAATGCCTGCCGCACCCCTCACGTGCCGGCGGCGGCGGCGGCGGCGGCGGCTCCCACCAGCAGCAGCAGCAGCAGCAGGGCGAAGGAGGCGGGGGCGGCGGGCGGGTGCCGCCGCCGGTGCCCTGCACCACGGTGCACTGGCACGCAGCGCCAGTGGGCTGCCTGTCCTTCAGCCCAGACAGCGTCTACCTAAGGTCGGGCGGCCGCGAGGGCGTGCTCGTGTCGTGGCACCTCGAGACGCTTAAGCCAGCCTTCCTGCCTAGGCGAGTGGTTGGTCGATTCTTCGTGGGCGGGCAAGACGGGCCAACGACGGCTCAATGGCCGGCCGGCTCGCCCGCCGTGCGGTGCCCGTCGCGGCATCACCCGCGGGACGGGCCTGCTGCGGCGCCACGCCGCCCCGGGCGCGTGTGCGCGCTTTGGACTTGGCGTCAGTTTGGACGCCTCGGCGAGGCTGGAGACGGGGTGTCGTTGCATCCGACGTCTCGCAGCACAAACGACGAGCGAGCCAGCTAAGTGGGGTTGTGCGTGCGTGCGTGCGTGCGTTGCCCGCATGCAGGCTTGGCGGCGCGCTGACGGGCATGCGCCACTGCGCCGCGCAGCCCTCGCACCTCCTGCTGCGCCAGGCCGACAACACGCTGCGCGTCATCAACCTGGGAACCAATGAGGTGCGTGGTTGAGCGCGTGGAAACGCGCTCCTTGGAACGAGGAAGAGAAATGGAGGGTGCGCCGGAGCGGGCCGGGCCACTTCTTCCTCCGCGGCGGCAGGACTCGCTGCGTGTCTCTCGCGCCCGTCCCTCGCCGGCCCCTTTGATGCCTCCTCGTTTCCTAGGAGCCGGGAGTGAGTGGCGTTGGCGGCGGCGTTCGATGTTGCGTCGCCGAGCGCAGGTGGCGGTGAGCGTGCTGGGCCTGCGGCCGCCCGTGCCGCATGTGGGCAGCTGGGGCAACGCGCCGGCGACGTGCCTGCGGCCGGGCGCGGCGGGCCCGCTGCTGCTGGTGCCCACGCACAACGCCGTGCTGCAGCTCTACGACGTGGGGCGGGAGAGGCACGTGGCGCTGCTGCAGGTGCGTGCAAGGTTGGGGGAGGGGGCGGGAGGCGGGAGAGGCATGTTGCTGCCATGAGGGGGGCGGGAGAGGCACGTGGCGCTGGTGCGGGGACGGGAACGGCGGAATGGTGCGACTCTGGGTGCTGATTTGCGACGTGCTCCCCTGGTACAGAGCCCCTGGCGTGGTGCAAGCTGATTTGCGACGTGCGGCTCCCCGATGCGCTCCTCTCCTCCGCAGGCGGCGCCGCGCAACGACGTGACGGCCGTGCATGACGTGGCGGCGCCCGGGCAGCGGCAGGGCGCGGCGGCAGCGGCGCAGGGTGCGGCGGCGCCCGGCGTGATTGTGAGCCACGCGGCCTTCACGCACGACGGCTCGGGGCTGGTGACGGTGATCGCGCGGCTTGAGCCAGGTGCGCGCATGCGAGCGAGCCCAGGCGAGGCGCGTTCAAGCGTGTGCATTTGCGGGCTTTGCTGCGTGTGCTCTGGAATCGGGAAGGGACGCCTGCCAGGCTGTGGGCTGTCGGTGGCGCAAAGTGCGCCTGGAGCTGCTGCTGCGTGCCGTTGTCGTCATGCGCAGGGGGCCTGGGCGGCGCCGGCGTGGAGACGAGCGTGCGCTTCTGGGACGCGCTCCCGTCGGCGCAGTGGCAGGCGCAGCAGCAGGCGCCCTTCTCGCTCAACACGCTGGCGGACGACCCGCACACGTGAGTGGCGGCGCCGCAGCGCGTTCGTCGCCTCCTTGTGGACACTTTGGCAGAACCAACCGCTCGATTCTTCTCTCCCGGAGCAAGGACCTCGGTGTCGTGTAGAAGGTGGGCGCGAACGAACGAGCCATGGGTCGTCGTCGCAACGGCCGCTCTGTGTGTTTGTGTGCGTGCGCAGGGGCCACGCTGTCGCCGCTCTGGCGTCACACCCCAGCCGGCCCATCGTGGTGACGGCGGCGGGCGTCACGGGCCCCGCCGCCGCGCTGCTGCACGCCGCCGCCGCGTCGGCGCCGCACGCGGCGGCGCTGACGCTGACCGCGCCAGAGTTCAAGGTGCGACGCCGGCGCCGCGCGCTGCCCGCTGCCTGCCTCCCTGGCCGCGCTTCGCCCATGCGCCCCGCTGGCCGGGCACCACACGTGCCATCGTTTGCCAGACGCCCACAAGCACGCCTTCGCGTGTGCTTGGCCTCGCCGACGGTCCGAAGGGCTGCAGGCCCCGCTTGTCTCCTCACGCGTTGTTTGTGTGGCGGTGCTGGCGTGTGCGTGCGTGCAGGTGTGGGAGCGCCTCCCGCTGCACAGCCGCCCGGGACAGCAGCAGCAACAGGGGCGCAAGGGCGCGGCGGCGGCCCAGCCGACCTGCTGGAGCTGCAGGTGCGAGGCAGACACAGGGCGCGGTCTGCGTATGTGTGCGTGTGCGCGCGGGCACGGCGCCGCGCCCCCTGCGCCCCCTCTCGCCGGCAGCGCTGGCGTCGTCTGCCGTCCTTGGTTCCTGGCCCTGTGTGCGCCGTGAGAGGGCTGGGCGCGGCACGGTTTGCCTGCGCTGCCCTGCACGGGTGCGCAAAGCGACAGTCGAACAGTCGAACAGTTCCCCTGTTCTTTGTGCTTCTAACAATTGTGTGCAGGAGCGTGGGCTCGTACCAGGGCATGCCCTTCAGCGCGGCGGCCTTCAGCCCCGACGGCTCGTTGCTGGCGCTGGCCGCCGGGCCCTGCAAGCTCACGCTGTGGGACGCGCTGTCGTGCAGCCTGGTGGCCGTGCTGCCCTCGGCGCCAGAGCTGGCGATGCCGCCGCCGCCGGCGCTGCCAGAGCACCTGCGGCGCACGCCCGCCGTCAACGCGCTGGCCTTTCTGCACGGCGCGCCCTTCCTGGTGAGCCACGGAGCACACCGCACACCATCCTTTCCTTTTCCCCTTCAGAGCTCTGGGCCAGGTTGCGCCACCCTGTCTCCCACGCCGCGGCGCAGCCCTTCCTCGACTGTGCACAGCGGAAGAGAAGAACCGAGCGTCCGCGGTGACTGTGGTGGTGCTGCTTCTCGCCCTTTGCGCAGGTGGGCAGCAGCGGCGGCGGCCTGGCCGTGTGGAACCTGCTCACGGCGTCGGTGCACTGGGCGCTGCCGCTCGCCGGCGTGGAGAGCCTGGTGGCGGACCCGCTGCAGCCTCGCTTCGCCGTCACGGTGCCGGGCTCGGCGCCGCGGCCGCCAGGCACCCAGCAGGGGCAGCAGGGCGGGCAGCAGGGCCAAGGGAAGAACGCGCAGCACCATCCTGGCCGGCGGCCCGAGGGCGCGGCGGCGGGCGCTGCGCAGGACGGGCAGGAGGACGGGCAGCAGGCAGCGGCGGCGGCGGCGGCGGCGGCGCTTCGGGGGCGTGATGCGCTGTGCCACGTGCTGCGCTTTGAGCCGGCGTCCGCCGTGCCGGTGCAGGCGGGCACGGTGCGCGGCACGCGCAGCGTGCAGCTGCTGCACCCGCCGGGAGCGGCGGGCAGTGCCGCTGGCGGCGGCGGCGACGCGCCGCTGCTGCTACTCACCGGCGAGCGCGCCTTTGTGCAGCTCGGCGGGCCGGACGTGGAGGTGCAGGGCAGTGCTGAGGAGCAGGCGGCGGCAGTGGCGGCGGGCAAACGCGGGCGGCCCGAGCTGTCGGCGTTTGAGGCGGCGTTCGGCGAGCTGGCGCCGGACACGCGGGCGACGGCGGGCGAGGCGGGCGCCGACGCGGCGGTGCCGGGCGGCGTGGGCGAGGACGCCGCGCTGCGGCAGCTGCTGGACGCGCCATCACACCTGCTGCCGCCGCCCAACGCGCTGGCGACGGCCTTCCTCCGCCTGCTCACCGAACCCGCGCACTGAGACGCGTTTGCTCTCGCCTTTCCCTTGGCGGTCTTCTTCTCAGAGCCCTTCTTGCGTGCTCTCGGCGTGCCTTGAAACCTTTTCAGCGTGCACTCATGACAGCGGCGTGCGCACGAGGTCCAAGGCAAACACCTCGGCAAAGGCGTCGAGCAGCGCAAAGCTGTACTCGTCCAGCAGCTCCTCCCGCTGCAGCCGCTGTGCCTCCGCAGCCCCATCCTGCGCCACCGTGGTGCCGTGGTGCTGCTGCAAGGGGTGGGCGCCGCAGGGGAGGGCCAGCAGGCGCTGCACGCTCGTCACGCCGCGGTCCTTGATGCCGCACGGCACGATGCCGTCAAAGGGCGCCAGGTCAGGGCACACGTTTAGCGCCAGCCCGTGGAACGTGACCCACCTGCCCAGGCACACGTGCATGGGGTGGTGACGACTGCGGCGATGAGGCAGCGTGCTGGGGCGCACCACTCGCACCACAGGCCGGCAAGACAGGCAGGCCGCTGGCGACAGCTGGGCACGCACCGCTTGGCGCGCACGCCGATGGCCGCCACCTTCTCGTCGCCTACCCACACGCCCGTCAGGCCCTCCACGCGCCGCCCCTCTATCCCCGAAACCTGCGTCGCACGCGCACGCACGCACACACACGCACACACCTGATACGCCCGGTAGCTGGGCTCCGGCTTCGCGAGTTGCCCACAACAGATGCAAATCCAACGCACAGTTCCGCTGCCCGTCAAGCGCGCCAACACACTGTCACTCCCGCTGTGCTGCAGCGAGGTGCTCAGGTTCAGGTGCTCAGCAGGCCCCTGCGGGCCTCACCTCCCACAGCGCGCGGATCACCACCTCCTCCAGCTGGCGCATGTACCAGTGCAGGTCCTTGGTGTGTTGCGCCAGGTCCAGCAGAGGGTAGAGCACCAACTGCACATCACGGCGGCGAGAGAACGCTGGCGCTGCTGTGAGCCCAGGCACACACGTCCAGCAGGAGAAAGCAGGCGTCGACAAGCAAGGCGCTCGCGCGTGTGCCCTGCGTGCAGTTCAAGCGCCCACCTGTCCAGGGCCATGGTATGTCACCTCGCCGCCCCGCTCTGTGCGCACGACGGGGATGTCGGGCGGGGCGCCGCCAGGCCCCTGCACGCCGCCCCCTGTCCCTGCTGCCGCCACGGCGGCTTGGACACCTTGCTGGAACAGGATGTTGTCTTCGGTGCTGCCGGCGCCGAGGGTGTAGATGGGCGGGTGCTGCAGGATGATGACCTGGTCGGCGTCGCCGCTGACGCCTTGCTGCTGCTGCGGCGGCGGCGGGGATTGCTGGGGGTGCGCCGCGGACGCCGTCATGCTCGACACGATGTCCCTCTGCCACTGCCACCCCTGCAGTCGGCGCAGGGGCCGCGCAGAGGTCGGTTGGCGTTGCCCGGCGCCCGCTGTTGACAGAGCGAGTGGCCAGAGCCAGCGCACCGTGTGGTAGGGCACGAGCTGCCCGTGGTGGTCGTGGACGATGCAGCGCCTCTGGCGGCGGCGTGGCGGTGGGTCGCTCGCTGCGTGGG
>VFQP010003625.1_pt1 | contig 15483 bp, 19 predicted proteins | sample 3512351 | NCBI WGS metagenome assembly VFQP01 (sample SAMN10412372, study PRJNA504923) | tailings metagenome | isolation source: Relicate 1 Philex TSF1 revegetated site | place: Philippines: Tuba, Benguet | collected 2017-08-29 | reverse complement strand
GCCCCATCGCGAATGCACTTCAGCAACTCCGGCCCCATCATCGACAAGTACTGCAGCAACTCCAGCGTCGACCGCTGCTTCCCCGTCGGCCGGTAATCCAGCATCCCCGCCTCCACCTTCCCGCAAAGGTGCAACAGAATATGCACCTCACTTCTGCAAACACCCGATCAGTTCATCTTTCGAAAGAATCATAGCCCGCCCAGCATAGCGCAAACGCTCTCAAACCCCCCCCAAGCGCAAAGCTGCTTCTCTCAGCGGCGCTCCACACGGACGGAACGTCCAAAATCAAAATGATCTTTTCTATTAGGCAAGAATAGAATAATAATTCTATTGAATTAATTCCTACAATATGCAACCCTATTTCAATAGAAACCATGTCCTCCACCGCAACCCACCCATCCACCGGCCCAAAAACCGAATCCGGCAAATTCCAAAGCTCCAAAAACGCCCTCAAACACGGCCTCACCTCCGAATCCATCGACCGCTTCCCCATTGAAATCCGAGAAGCTTACGCGGAATTCCTCGCCACCCAATACGCCGAATTCAATCCGGAAACACTAACAGAATCGGATTATTTAGAACAGTATGCCTTTAATCGTTTCCTCCTAAATCGCGCCCAACCCATGCTTGCCGCCGCCATGGACGCTCTTGCCGCCGACCCCGACAACGAAATCCTCGAAAAACGCTACACTCGCCTCACCCGCCACGTCCGCGCCCTCGAACGCTCCGCAAAGTCCGCCCTTCAGGAACTCCGTACCTTCATCTCCGACCGTCTCCTGGCCGCCGAGCTCAGCGCCCAGCTCCACGAACAATTTGCCGGCAAAATCCCCGCAGCCCAGCTCACCCTCCCCGTCGCCTTCCCCTGCCACCGCCTTCTCGACCCCAAACACATCAAGCGCGCCCTCCCCGACCTGACACTTCGTTTTGTACAACAACGAAATCCTCACGCCCAACCACTCGCCCCAAGCTAAAATGTGAGCACCCACCTCATGCTCACCCGCCGCGCCGCGCTCGCCGGCCTCGCCTTGCCGCTCGTTAAAGCGCAAACGAAAGGCCCCAACATCCTGCTCCTCCACACGGACGATCAGACCTGGAACACCATCCGCGCCTGGGGCAACAAGGAAATCCAAACCCCCAACCTCGACAGGCTCGCCACCCGCGGCCTGAGCTTCCGCAATTGCTACAACCAGGGCGGCCACGTCCCCGCCGTCTGCATCGCTTCCCGCGCCATGCTCATGAGCGGCAAAAGCCTCTTCCGAGCCACCTCCACCAATGGACTCAACACTCCACTCCTCCCGGAATACTTCCGCGAACAAGGCTACGACACCTTCTTCACCGGCAAGTGGCACCTGGGCGCTCCTCTCCTGCAACGCGCCTTCCAGAACGGCGGCCTCGTCCACCTCGGCGGCATGGGCCCCCAAATCAACCCCCCGCTCTCGCAATTCCCGAACACGGAAAAATCCACGGTCGAAGGCCGAGCAACCAACTTATTTGCAAATTCTTGCCAAGACTTTCTCAAGTCTCGCAAGAACCAACAGAAACCCTTCTTCGCCTACTGCGCCTTCACCGCCCCCCACGATCCCCGCGAAGCCGCCCACCTCGCGCAACAGCTTTACGGCAACCGCGACCTCACCCTCCCCCGCCCTTGGTTCGAAAAACCCACCCGCGACAATGGCGAACTTACCATCCGCGACGAGATGGTCGTCCCCGCCCCCCGCTCCCGCGTCCAAAACGAGAAAGAACTCCGCGACTACTACGCGCTAATCACGGAAGTAGACACCAACATCGGCAATCTCCTCAACACCCTAGAGCAACAATCCCAACTAAAGGATACGGTCGTCGTCTTCTGCGCCGACAACGGCCTCGCTATGGGCGCCCATGGCCTCATGGGCAAACAGAACATGTACGAACACTCTCTTAAGGTTCCCCTCATCATCGCTGGCCCTGGCGTCAGCTCTGGCTCCGAATCGAAGCCCATCTTCCTCTACGAACTCTACCACCGCCTCGCCAAACTCTCCGGCCTCCGCGCACCGGGCTACACCGAAATCACCGGCCCGCTCTACTTCGCCTACCGAGACTTCCAGCGCTCCCTCCGCCTCGGCGCACGCAAGATCTCCTGGGCGAAGCACAATTCCGGGACCACCATCGAAGAGTACGATCTCGCCAAGGACCCTTTTGAAGAGAATAATTTACACGGAACATCTCAAGCATCTCCGCAAGCATCTGTCAAAGCCACTCTAACCACTGTCCGCGCCCTCTACGCAGACCCCCACCCGGACTTCCTGGCATGAGCAAAGCATGAGCGAAGTCCAATTCCGCCCCGCCTCCGAGTCCGCCCTCATGGTCGACTTCAGCGGCAGCCTCGGCGGCGACATCCGCCTCGAAACCGTCCAGAAAGTCCATCGCCTCCTCGCCCTCCTGGACCGCGCCCACCAACCCGGCATCCGTGAACTCACCCCCTCCTACTCCAGCCTCCTCGTCGAATTCAACCCCCTCGAAATCACCATGGACGACATCGAGTCTCACGTGAGATTTTGCCTGGAACAAGTTGGTCAAATAGAACTTCCACCATCCGACCAGATCGAAGTACCCGTCTTTTATGGCGGCGAATACGGCCCCGACCTCCCCTGGGTCGCTGAACGCCTCAAACTCACTGCCACTCAACTCGTCGAGATCCACTGCGCTCAGATCTTCACTGTTGCCTTCTTCGGCTTCCTCCCCGGCTTCGCCTACCTCGAAGGCTGGCCCTCCAAATACGCGGTCCCGCGCCTCGACACCCCCCGCCCCCAAGTCCCCTCCGGCAGCGTCGGCCTCGCCGGCGCCCAATGCGGCATCTACCCCCGTGAATCCCCCGGCGGCTGGCGCATCCTCGGCCGCAGCCCCCTGCCCATTGTCGATCCCACCAGCCCCAACTTCTGCCGCTTCAGCCTCGGCGCCAAACTCCGCTTCTACCCTGCCCGACCCCGATGATCCAAGTCCTAGATCCCGGCTTCCTCACCAGCGTCCAAGACCAGCCTCGCCACGGCCTCGCCCGCTTCGGCCTCAGCGAAGCCGGTCCCGCCGCCCCCTTAAGCTTCCGCATCGCCAACTTCTTGGCCGGAAACGACGCCCCCCAACCCAGCCTCGAAGTCACCTTGAAGCCGCCCCGCATCCTCTTCCGCGCCGCCGCCATCCTCGGCTTCGGCGGCGCCGACTTCGCCTGGAAACTCGACGGCCGCCCCATCGACACCCGCTTCCCCCTCGAAGTCCGCCCCGGATCGACCCTCCAGGGCGACTACTGCCGCACCGGCCTCCGTGGCTACATCGCCTTCCAAGGCGGCCTCGCCCTCCCCCCCTGGCACGGCTCCGCCGCCACCCACCTCCAATCCCAATTCGGCGGCCAACGCCTGGACCGCAACGCCATCCTACCCCTAAATCCACCCACAACCCTCAACCCTCGCCGTCTGCGGGAACAACCCCCTCCCGCCCTCCTTTCCAACCACCTCAAAACGCTTCGAGTTGCCCCCGGCGTCCACCATTCCCTCTTCCCTCCCGAAGCTCTCAGCCTCCTCGGCGGCGCCACCTACCGCGTCACCGAACACTCCACCCGCATGGCCGTCCGTCTCGAAGGCCTCGCCCTCCCCATCGTCAAAGAACCCATCCAAAGCTCCGGTGCCTGGCACGGCGCCATCCAGGTCCCCAGCAGCGGCATCCCCCAAGTCCTCGGCTGCGAACACCCCGCCACTGGTGGCTACCCTATCCTCGCCAGCGTCATCGAAGCCGACCACGAAGTCCTCGGCCAACTCCGCCCCCGCGAAGAGATCCGCTTCGGTATCGTCAGCCCGCGCACCGCCGTCGAACTCCTCAAGCGCCAAGAATCCTGGTGGCAATCCGCCACTGGCCAAGGAACTCCCTCATGACCGCACTCCTCGCAATTCTCCTCTTCGCCCAAGCCCCTGCCAAGCCTACCAACGCCGAGATCCTCCAATCCCTCAAGAGCAACGACCCAGCCGCTCGTGAAACCACCCGCGCCCGCCAACGCGCCTGGGCCGCCTACTGCGACATCGCCGGCGAATCCCTAGCCAACCTCACCGCGAAGTCCCCCTCCCTCTTCAACCTGGACCCCAAAATCCCCAACCATGCCAAACTCATCTCCGAGACCGCCAAGACCCGTGACTTCCTCCACGCCCAGCACTTGAAGACCCTCGCCGCAAAGCCAGACCTCGAGCGCCAACGCGTCAACTACAACCAGGGTCTCAACCAACACGCAGCCCAACCACCATCTATGGCCACCTTCGCCAAGCAACAAGTCTTCGCCTGCAGCGACGGCTTCGAAACCCTCTGGCGCGCCCTTACTCGCTAAACATCGCAGCCAACGGCACGGCCAAGTCCCCTTCGCGCAACACGCCATCCACCACCTCATGGGCAGCGCCAGACTTATGCACAAAGGCTCTCTTCGTCTCTGGGTCCAAGACCCAGACAGTAGCCACCCCAAACGCCACGAAGTCCGCAACCCTTGCCGCGATATCCTCGGCCCGGTCTTCCGGCGACAAGACCTCCGCAACTACGAAAGGCGGCGAAGTGAAGAACCTCTCCTCCGGCAACTCCCCACGGACGATACTCACATCAGCGATCCGGTATCATTCCGGCTTCACCCGCGCCCGGACCGACGGCAGCGCCAGATAGCCGGAATTAGCCAGATGGCAATGAATCAGCAAGTTGCTTTGTACTGTGGAGTGCGCCAACTCGCCCCAAAGACGCTCTCGCAACACACCTTCCAAATACTCCAGGTCCGGACTGTAGCTCGTCCGCAGATACTCATCAAGAGGAACAAGCCCCGCAGCCGCCATACCAGGATTCTACTCCCCGCTTTGTCCCTCGGCACTAGAATGACCACATGCTCGCGGCCATCCTCTTCGCCCTCCTTGCCCAAAGCCCCGCCTCCGTCACCCTCCCCGCGCCCTTCGACCGCGTCCTCCGCGACTACGAATCCGCCTGGCGCGCCAAGGACGCCCAAGCCCTCGCCGCCCTGTTCACCGCGGACGGCTGGGTCCTCCAATCGCAATCCAACTTCGCCCACCGCCGCGCAGCCATCGAGAAGCAATACCGCGGCCAAGGCGGTCCTCTCTACCTCCGCGCCGTCGCCTCCGAATCGAGCGGAGACCTTGCCTACATCCTCGGCGCCTACACCTACAACGCCGCCACCAACCCGGACCAAGGTAAGTTCACCCTCGTCCTCAAGAAGGACAAATCTGGCCGCTGGCTCATCGTCTCGGATATGGACAATTCGCTTCCCATGCCTGCTAAATAAACACGAAGGCCACAACCTTGTTCGCAAAAGGATAGAAGAACTCGCTGAACACCCGCCCCAGCGCAAAGATCGCAATCGGGAAGAACATCCCAATCTGGCTGCGCAGTTCCAGGAAGCCCGGCACGCGCTCCTCGGGCAGGAAGAACAACGCTGTACTGAAGCCGTCCATCGGCGGAATCGGCAACAGGTTCCAGCACGCCAGCAGCAGGTTCTCAAAAGCCATCACTCCCAGAAACACCGCCGCCGCGTCGCTCATGTCGTCCACACCCCGCAGCACCTGATACAGCTTCGGCTCCGTCGAGAACTGAAAGAAGCCCATCGCCATGCCTACCTTGAGTCCCGCGAAGGAAAGGCCACAAAGGATCAAGTTCGCCGCCGGGCCCGCCAGCGCCATCCAAGCCGCCCTGCGAGGATTGCGCACCGCCCAGAAGGGGTCGAAAGGCGCGCTCGCAAAGCCGATCACACCCATGCCCTGTCCGCCCATATTGAGGGCCAGACTGATCAGCGGCAGAATCCCCAACCCAAAGGGTTCCTGTCGAATATGCGGCACCGGGCTGAGTGTAATCTGCCCGTTGTGATAAGCGGTCTCGTCTCCGCCCCATTTGGCCACCAGCGCATGCGCCGCCTCATGGCAAACGGTCGAAAACAGAAAGGCCACGTAAAAGAAAAGGGCAAGCCCCAAAAGCTCGGAATCCATGGAAATCCTAATTGAAATGCCTTACGCGGTCTTGCCCGCGGGTTGTTCCTGGTCTTTGTACTGCAACTGGTAGAGACGCCAGTAGACGCCGCGCTGCCGCAACAGCTCCTGATGCGTCCCCTGCTCCTTCAAATGCCCCTTATGCAGCACCAGAATCTGATCGGCCCGTTGGATCGTACTCAGGCGATGCGCGATCACGATAGCCGTTCTGCCCTTCAACATCTCCTCCAGCGCCGCCTGGATCTTGCGCTCCGTCTCGGTATCCACGCTCGAAGTCGCCTCGTCCAGAATCAGGAAGCGAGGCTCCCGCACCAGCGCCCGCGCAAAGCTCACCAGTTGCTTCTGTCCAGTCGACAAGCCCGCGCCGCGTTCGCGAATCGCCAAGTCCAGGCCTTCCGGCCGCGACTCGATGAAGTCCCAAAGATTCACCCGCCGCGCCGCCCGCTCGATCTCCGCGTCGCTGATCGAGTTGTCTCCCAGCCGTATGTTCTCGCGCAGAGTCCCGGTAAACAGAAAGGGGTCTTGCAGCACCACGCCGAAATGGCTCCGCAACACCGGCGGCGCATATTCCCGCACGTCGCGGCCACTCACCAGCACCCGGCCCCGCTGCACGTCGTAGAAGCGCAGCACCAGGTTCGTGATCGTCGTCTTCCCCGCCCCGGTATGTCCAACGATCGCGACGGTCTGCCCCGGCGTCACTTCAAAGCTCAGGTTCTCCAAGACGTTCTCGTTCTCTTTGTAAGCGAAGCTCACGTCGTCGAACGAGATACTGGCCTCTGGGCCAGGGATCTTCGGCTGCGCCGGCGCGATCACCTTCGGCTGCTCATCCAGCAGTTGGAAGAAGCGTTCGCTGGCTGCCATCGAGCTCTGCAGCGTGTTGTACTTTTCGCTCAAGTCTTGGATCGGCCCGAAGAAGCGCATCGAGTACTGCAGGAAAGCGATCAGAACGCCCACGGTGAGCCCGCTGTGCTCAATCTGCCAACCGCCCCAAGCGAGGATCGCGCCCATCGCGATAAAGCCCTGGAACTCGACCACCGGATAGAACCACGCATAGGCGACGATGGAGCTCTTCCAGGCGTCGCGGTTTTCTTCGTTGATCTTGTGGAAGTCCTGACGCGACCGCGCTTCGCGATTGAAGAGTTGCACCACGCTCATGCCCGAGGTGTGTTCGGACAGGAACGCGTTCAGCTTCGCGATCGCCACGCGTTGCAGCCGGTAGTCCTTCGAAACCTTGGAACGGAAGATCATCGTCGTTGCCGCCACGAAGGGCAAGGCGCAACAAAGGATCAGCGTCAGTTGCCAGTTCAACCGGAACATCGCAAAGAGCACAAAGCCGATGATCATTACGTCGCCCAGGATGGTCACCAATGCGGCCGAAAAGAACTCATTCAACTGGTCGACATCGCCCGTAACGCGAGTCACCACGCGCCCCACAGGGTTGCGGTCGAAGTAGTTCACATCGAGCCGCTGCAAGTGTCCGTAGATCTCGCGCCTCAGATCGAACATGATGCGCTGCCCGGTCCACTGCATCGAAATCTGCTGGCCGTACTCGAAAACCAGTTTCGTGAGCAGCATCAGGCCAAAGATCAGACTAATGAAAGTGAATCCGCTCCAGGTGTCGGCGGGCAGATAGGGATTCAGAAAGGAAAGCAAACCGTCGAAGCCATCCACCTTCTTGGTGATGTACTTATCGATCGCCACCTGCGTCAACAACGGCGTCACCACTTGGGACAACGTCTGCAAGGTCAACAGGAAGATACTGAGCGAGACCACACCGCGGTAAGGCCACGCGTAAGGAAGCAGCCGCTTCAGGATCCTGCCGTCGTAAATCTTGCCTTGGACTTTCTCTTCCACGAATCCTCTATTGTCGCCGATACTCCTTCCACAAACCGGTCACAGGAAATGCAAATAATCCCTAACTCTCTATGAGCGATTGGCTTAAGCCTTAGCAGCCGCGCGCTGGAACCCTCGGTTTCTAGACCTTCCTCTGTATCATCGGGTCGTAACGAATTTGGCGCCCAGCAGTCCAAGCGCCCTAGCTCTTTGAAAATTTGCATAAACACACGAGGCTACTTGAGGCATGTCTTGCCGGGTTCGCCCTTCGGCGGATCCGGCATGGCGGCGCTCGCAATCGATCCATTGCGATAGCATTCCTTTATGGCCAAATTGATGGAGATCCAATGTCCCTGCTGCGAAGCGAAATTGAAGGTGGACATCGTCACCGAATCCGTCATCACCTACGAGGAGAAAAAGAAAGCGCCTTCCTTGGAGGACTTCGAACAGGCCGTAAAGAATCTGAAGGGCGAAGCCGCCAAGCGCGAAGACGCCTTCCAAAAAAGCTTCGCGGCCACCAAGAATCAGGGCGATGTCTTCAACAAGAAGTTCGATGAACTCTTGAAGCAAGCCAAATCCAACCCCGACTCGCCGAAGCCGCGAAAAGCTTTCGATCTCGACTAGTTTCTAGCCCAGCGCTTGCTCCAGATCCCAGCGCAGGTCCTCGATATCTTCGAGGCCAATCGACAAGCGCACCATCTCCGGTTCCACGCCCGCTGCCTTCTGCTGCTCGGGGCTCAACTGTTGGTGCGTCGTCGAAGCCGGATGAATCACCAGGCTCCGCGCGTCGCCGACATTGGCCAGGTGCGAAAAGATCTTCAAGCTATCGACGAACTTGCGCCCCTCGTCATAGCCGCCCTTCAAGCCGAAGCTGAACACCGCGCCGGCGCCCTTCGGGGTGTACTTCTGCGCCATCGCATAATACGGGCTCGACTTCAGGCTCGGATAACGCACCCATGCCACCTTCGGATGATTCTCCAGGTACTCGGCGACGTTCTTGGCGTTGGACACATGCCGGTCCATGCGCAAGCTCAGCGTTTCAATGCCCTGCAGGAAGAGGAACGAATTGAAGGGGCTCAAGCAGGTCCCCATATCGCGCAGGCCCTCCACTCGCGCCTTGATGATGTAGGCGATCGGCCCCAAGGCCTCGGAGAACTTCATCCCGTGATACGCCTTGGACGGCTCGTTCATCAATGGCGTATTGCCCTCGGCCCAATTGAACTTTCCCGAATCGACAATGATGCCGCCGATCGAAGTTCCGTGGCCGCCCATGAACTTCGTCAAGCTATGCACCACCACGTCCGCGCCGAAATCGACCGGCCGGCACAAGTACGGCGTCGCGAAGGTATTGTCGATCACCAGCGGAATCTTCGCCTCGTGGGCGATCTTCGCCACGGCCTCGATGTCGAGAATATTGCCGAGCGGGTTTGAAATCGTCTCACCGAAAATCAGGCGAGTCTTCGGCGTGATGGCCTTGCGGAAATTCTCCGGATCGTCCGGGTTCACAAAGGTTGTTTCGATGCCCAGCTTGCGGAAGCTCACGTCGAACTGCGTGTACGTGCCGCCGTACAGAGTGCTCGCCGCCACGATGTGATCTCCCGCCTGGCAGATGTTCGTGATCGCGATAAACTGCGCTGCCTGCCCAGAGCTCATCGCCAGCGCGGCCACGCCGTTCTCCAAACTCGCCACGCGCTTTTCCAGCACGTCCGTCGTCGGGTTCATGATGCGCGTATAGATGTTGCCGAACTTTTGCAGGCCAAACAGCTCCGCGGCGTCCTGAGAATCCTCGAAGGTAAACGAGGTGGTTTGATAAATCGGCACCGCGCGCGCCTTCGTCTGCGGATCGGGATCATAGCCTGCGTGGAGACTGCGCGTGTTAAAGCCCAACGGCTTTTCAATAGTGGCGGTTTTCATGTTTTTCGATTATATGAGAGGCGGCATCGGAGGATGCGCATCATTCAACGACGCGCGAACTATGCGCTGAACTAGCTCAAATGGCGTTTCTGCGCGAAAATATCTGCTTGGACACTCGTTCGAAAATCATAAGCGCTGTGGAAGCGGAACAACGCCTCCAGTCGGAGCCCGATCTCTTGGCGCTCCACGCGGATCTCGATCCCGTCTATGCTCTGCACGCCAAGGCCCTGCAGTCCTTCCAGCGGCCGCTCTTGATCCTGCTCGCCGATAAAACGGACGCATACCTGAGCCTACAAGCCCGCGCCGAAATGGCGGCTAGCCTCGCCTGCGTCCGCTACGTCGTCACCCAACCCCTCTCCCTGGCCACGGCGAAAGACCTCCGCCCGCAGGAAGCCTCCTGGCGTGCCGGGCTCGAAAAAGTCGTCCTCCACAAGAGCGCCATCCCCGAACGGAAAGCCACCTAGCGCCTTGCGCAAGATCCTCATCGTTCGTCTCGGCGCCATGGGTGACATCCTCCACACCATGCCCGCCGTCGCCGCTCTCCGCGCCTCCGAGCCCCAGGCCGAGCTCACCTGGATCTTGGAGCCCAAATGGTTTCCCCTGTTGGAGTGTTCCGGGCTCGTCGATCATTTGCTGCCCCTCAACCGCCGTGATGCTCTCTCCATCTGGACCGCGCAACGTTGGCTCCAGCGCTGGCAGCCGGATCTAGCCATCGACTTCCAAGGCCTCATCAAGAGCGCACTCGTCGCCCTTTGCAGCACGGCCCCCGTGCGTCTCGGCTTCGCCAGCGATCTTCGCGAAGAAGCCGCCGGCATCTTCTACACCCAGCGCGTCTCCAGTTCGTCCCAACATGTCGTCGAGAAGCACTGCGATCTCATCGGCCTCGATCCCTGCCCTGCTCCGCTTCCCCAAGGCATCGAAGACGGCGCGCTGCCTCCAGGCCGCTTTGTCCTCGCCGCGCCCTTTGCGGGATGGACTTCCAAGCAATGGCCCATCGAACGCTACGTCGAACTCGCCCAACTCCTCGCAGACCGCCACGCCACAACATTGGTCTTAAACGTCGCTCCGAACCAGCAAACCCCCTCCGGCGTCTTCCGCCACGAAAGCAGCATCGCTGGCCTGATCCACGCCACCCGCCAAGCCCACGCGGTACTCGGTCTCGATAGCGGCCCCCTGCATCTCGCCGCGGCGCTCCAAAAACCGGGCGTCGCCCTCTTCGGCCCCACGGACCCGGCCCGCAACGGTCCCTACCGCGCCCCCATTACTGTCCTGCGCCAGCCGAACGCGGAAACCACCTACAAACGCGCCGCCAACATCGCGCCCAGTATGATGGCTCTCAGCGTCCACGAAGTCTACACCGCACTCTCCGCCCATCTCTCATGAGCCAACTCCGCCCGCCCAAGTTCCCCAAGCCCTACGCCGACTTCGTCATGCGCCTTCGCGTCCCCTCGGGCTTCCTGCTCGCTATCGTCTTCGGCTACTTCGCCCAGCCAACGCCGAACAGTATCCTGCTCGGGGCAGCCCTAAGCCTTTGCGGACTCGCCCTTCGCGCCTGGGCCGCCGGCCACCTCACCAAGAACCAGGAACTCACCGTCGGTGGCCCCTACGCCTACACGCGCAACCCGCTCTACCTCGGCACCCTGATCGCGGCCCTCGGCCTTTCCGCCGCCGCGCAATCCTGGTTGCTCTTCGGTGTTACGGTGCTCGTATTCGTCGCCGTCTACCTGCCCGTGATGGAGCAGGAAGAACAACACCTCTTGAAGATCTTCCCCGGCTACCGCGCCTACGCCGAACAAGTGCCCCTGCTCTGGCCCAAGCCGCCTAAGGATTCACCCACCCGGCCCTTCCAGTTCTCGCAATATTTGAAAAACCAGGAGTGGAAAGCCGAACTCGCCTGGCTGCTCGGCCAAGCCTACTTGCTATGGAAAATGTAGCCGTCGTCCTCTCAGCCGTTCGCAATCCGCTCAACATCGGCGCCGCCGCCCGCGCCATGGCCAACTTCGGCTTCGCCGATCTGCGGCTGGTCAACGCCTACCGCGTCGCCACCGAAGAAGCCCGCTCCGCCCCCAACGCCGGCCCCGTCCTCGATGCTTCACGCGACTTCGCCTCGATCGCCGAAGCCACCGCCGACGCCACGCTCATTATTGGCACCACTTCGGCCACCAAGCGCGACGTACGCCTCGAAGTGAAGTCTCTTGCCGATGCCGCACCGCTACTCCAGGGCCAAGCCAAGATCGCCCTCCTCTTCGGCAGCGAGAAGTTCGGCCTCTCCAATGAAGAGATGACCCACTGCCATTGGCTTCTTCGTATCCCCACTGCCACTCAGGTCCCCAGTATGAATCTCGGCCAGGCCGTCGCCGTCACACTCTATGAACTCATCCGCCAGCCGCTCCCGCAGCAAGAACCTTCCACGCACAAAGTCGCCCCGGCAGGCCTCTTGGATGAACTCACCTCGCGCATGCACGAAGCCCTGACCATCTCCGGCTACGTCCATACCGAAAGTGTCGAAGACAAACTCCGCCGCCTCATCCGCCGTATGGATCTCCGCGAATCCGATGCCATCACTTGGCTCGGCATCTTCCGTCAAATACTTTGGAAGCTCAAACGGGAACCTGAGGCGGGTTCAAACGATCGATCAGCCAACTCCGAGTGAAGCGCAATTCACGGTCGATCGTAGCTTTAGAAACTTCCATGATCTCCGCGGTCTCTTCCGCTGTACAGCCGAGAAAGTAACGCAGTTCCACCGCACGTGCCTTCTTTGGATCCAGCGCCTCTAAGTCGTTCAATGCCGTATCCAAGTCGAGGATCTCCGGGCCCTGCGCGTCGATCCAAGCCAACTCCGCCGCCAAGGGCACCTTCTGCGCCGCTCCGCCCCTTTTGTCGCTCCGTACCGCACGGGCATGATCGATGAGGATTCGTCGCATCATGCGCGCCGCGAAGGAATAGAAATGCCCCCGGTCCTGCCAGTCCGCCCGCTTCTCTCCCAGCAATCGCAGAAAAACTTCGTTCACCAAACCCGTCGCCTGTAATGTGTGGCCACTCCGCTCCCGGCTCAGGTAACCTTGCGCGATTCGGTGCAAGTGCTGGTACACCAACGGCGCCAGATTCTCAATAGCCTCCGCTTCTCCTGAAGTCCACTGACGCAGAAGTTGGGTCACTTCCCCGGAGGGAGGCTGCTCCGTTGACATGCATTCGATTATACGGTTTAGACTTGCGGCGGAGTAGTGATCACAATGGCCTTTGCCGTACCATTACCTACACCCCGGTAGCTGTGCGGCACGCTAGAGTCGAAGTAGACGCTATCGCCCTTGCGGAGGATATGTTCCTGCTCCTCGTACAGGATCGCCACCTCCCCTTCGATCACGTGCAAGAACTCGGCGCCCTCGTGCAAGTGCTCATTGGGCACTCCCGCGGCCACTACGGGAAATTCCGCCAGGTAGGCCTGCAAGCTCTTTTCCTGGGTCGCGTAAGCCAAGCACTCGAAGTAGTAGCCGGGAACCGGCGAGTCCGCGTTCTCAGGAAAGCGGATTCGCTCTTCAGCACGCACAACCGAAAAGAGTCCTCTCCGCTTGCGGTCCGTAAAGAAGTATTCGAGACCCACATCGAAGACCATGGCTATCCGGGCCAATGTTGGCAAGGTCGGGACGAGCTTGCCGTTCTCCAACTGGGAGATCATGGAGGCCGAAAGCCCAGTATGCTTCCCTAGGTCCACCAGCGCGATTTTCTTCTGTAATCGCAGGTGTCTCAGCTTCTTACCCAGGTCGTAGCTGGAAAGGATCCGGCGGATCGTAGCCTCAGAACTTTCCGCTGCCCGCAACTGGTTTTTATCGTCACTGGAATTTCGGGAGAAGTTTTCATCACCCATGAAGTCACTTTCAATATTGCTATGAATCATTGCGCAACCCGTGCCATACTCTTTTAAGGATACTTCACTCCTTTACATCCACATGTTCGGAGTTCTTAATATGATACACAATCGCCGTCAAATTTTTCAAGGAACCCCCGACGAAGATCTGGTTGCCCGCGCACAACGCGGAGACCAGACGGCCTTTACCGAACTTGTCGAACGCCACCAGGGGAATGCCCTGAAGCTAGCGCTCTCGATACTTCGCGATAAGGCTGACGCCGAGGACGAAGTGCAGAATGCCTGCTGGAAGGCCTTCGAACACTTGAAGCAGTTCAATCAGGATGCTAAGTTCTCGACTTGGTTCTCACGTATTGTGGTGAACCAATGTCTCATGCGCCTGCGCAAAGCCAAGCGCGCCAAGCTGCTCTATATGGACGATACGCAGCTCGGGGAAGAGACGGTGACGCTCGAGTTGAAGGACGATTCTCCTTCTCCCGAAGACCAGTTGGGTGACCGCGAAGTCGCCGAGGTTTTGGAACACGAGATCAATCGCATACCGCCACTGCTGCGTAAAGTCTTTCTTCTTCGCGACGTCGAAGAAGTGGAGATGCCGGAAGTTGCCGAAAGGCTTGGCATCAGTGTCGCCGCAGCGAAGAGCCGTCTGCTGCGTGCCCGCTTGGAACTCCGTGAGCGCCTGCGCAAGCACCAAAGTAGCCTCGGCGCCGCCAGTCTACTAGCCAGATAAACTTTTTACAATTCCCGGGCAAACCGATAAGCTTAGGAGAGTTCCAGGACTCCTAGGCCTCAATGCCCATCCCAGTCAGGTTTGTAGTCAGTTTTCTTGGCGTCTGCATGCTTCTGACCCCGCTTTGGGGACAGAGATACGTTTTTAAGGACTACCGTCAAGATTCCGGCTTAGCAAATCTGGTAGTGACTGCCATGCTGCAGGACAGTCATAACCTTCTTTGGATCGGCACCCAAAATGGGCTCTTTCGCTACGACGGCGCCAAGATGGAGGTCATCGGTCGGGACGGAGGAATGGGCGGCATCTTCGTGCTTTCCCTTGCGGAGGGGCCCGATGGCACAATTTGGGTAAACTCCCACCAAGGCTTGGGCCGCGTGTACGGGGCAAAGGCCGAAATGGACCGTACATTTTTGGAAGGCACTGAAGAGCTCTTTCTGGGCCTTGCAGTTGCGCCAAATGGAGATGTTTACGCCAGCACGCAACGGGGTGTGCTTGTGGGTAAGCTGACGGGTGCGAAGTTCACCTATTCCTACCATTGGCTCCCTTTGCATCGGGATCAAGTCTCAAGACCCGTAAGACAGATAGCTGTAGATAAACAATCCAGAGCTTGGTTCGGTTGCGGTCTCGGCCTGTGCCGAGTAGCGCCGAAAGGTGACAACGAGTACTTCTCAGTTGAAGCCGGTTTGCCACAGGATGAATATTCAGGAATCCGCTTCGACCACACTGGCACACTATACTTGCGCTCATCCAAAAGGCTGATGCGTTTGGTTGCCGGCACTTCCCAATGGGAGTCTGTTCAGGTTTCCTTCCCATTGCAGGGGCCGCCCTTCCTGGCAACTGGGAGGAACCGAGACCTCTTCGTGCCCTTTGACGGCGGGCTTGCCGCGTGGAAAAGCAAGTCAGGGATCTGGCAGATTGTACGCGAGGATCAGGGCATCCCAGGGGAAAGGCTGACCGCCGTCCTTGAAGACCACGAGAATAGCCTTTGGCTGGGCTTCACCGGCGATGGCGCCAAGCGCTGGCTCGGATACGAAGAATGGGAGGCTTACACCAAGCGAGACGGGCTATCTAGCGATTCCGTATGGTCGATCACCAGGGACGCGCAGGGGGTGCTATGGGCGGCCACCGAGGCGGGCCTGAACACCTTCGACGCAAAA
>VFQP010003624.1_pt1 | contig 15487 bp, 10 predicted proteins | sample 3512351 | NCBI WGS metagenome assembly VFQP01 (sample SAMN10412372, study PRJNA504923) | tailings metagenome | isolation source: Relicate 1 Philex TSF1 revegetated site | place: Philippines: Tuba, Benguet | collected 2017-08-29 | reverse complement strand
CAACCCTTAAACGAGGCTTATAGTACAAACATTTAGCCATATACTTTGCTGATTTTTCCCCTTAATGCTATTTTTATTCGACAAGCCTTTCTACATTCGCACCCAAAACAATATCTTGGCAACCATGAGAGGGACAGTATTAATTATAGACGATGAAAAACAATTAAGGGGATTACTCAAACGGATTGTTGAGCTAGAGGACTATACAGTATTAGAAGCAGGTGATTTAAAAACAGCTTGGAAAATCCTTGAACAACATACCATTCAGGTGGTTTTGTCGGATGTAAAACTGCCAGATGGCAATGGTGTAGACTTTACCTTAAAACTCAAAAACCAATATCCAGCCCTCGAAATCATTGTAATGACCGCCTATGGCACTATTCAAGATGGTGTAAAAGCCATGAAAAATGGGGCTTTTGATTATTTGGTCAAAGGCGACGACAATGAGAAAATTATTCCGATGCTAAGTTTGGCAATGGACAAAGCTAAGGCTACCCAAAATACCTTAAAAACAGATTCGACAGAGGCTACCACTGTGGGTTTTGCCAAAGTATTAGGCAAAGCAAAACCCATAGTGGAGGTAATATCATTAGCCCAAAAAGTAGCCAAAACAGATACTACGGTTTTGCTAACAGGCGAAACAGGTACAGGAAAAGAAGTATTTGCCAATGCTATTCATCAAGAGTCTACTCGCCGAGATAAGGCTTTTGTGGCTGTCAACTGCTCTACGTTTTCTAGAGAAATCCTTGAATCTGAACTTTTTGGCCACAAAGCTGGAGCATTTACAGGGGCAATCAAAGAAAAAAAAGGGCTGTTTGAAGAAGCCGATGGAGGTACAATATTCTTGGACGAAATCGGAGAAATGTCGCTCGATTTGCAAGCAAAACTCCTCAGAGTACTCGAAACAGGTACTTTTATGAAAGTTGGCGATACCAAACTTCTCAAAGTAAATACTCGGGTTATATCGGCAACCAATCGTGATTTGGCCAAAGAAGCCCATGAAGGACATTTTAGAGCTGACTTATATTACCGCCTATCGGTTTTTCAGATTCAACTGCCTCCTCTTCGCCAACGAAAAGCAGATATCGAGCTATTGGCTAAGGCATTTCTCAAAGGTTTTTCAAAACGCTTTCAATTACCTATGCCCGCAATTCCCAAAGCATTTTTAGAAAAACTAGAACAATACGAATGGCAAGGCAATATCCGCGAGCTAAGAAATGTTATGGAACGAGCCTTAATTTTGAGCGAAGACGGCCAGCTAACCCTCGAAAGCTTGCCTTATCATATCCAGTTTCCTTCTTTAGAAAACAGTTCCGATGTGGCTTCATCCGAAGCGACTTCATCCGAAGCGGCTTCATCTTTCAATTTGCAGACTATCGAAAAACAGCATATTCAGAAAGTTTTGCAACATACCAAAGGCAATAAAACCGAAACCGCAAGGCTTCTGAATATTGGGCTTACAACACTTTACCGCAAAATCGAAGAATACCAAATCAAGTAATGGTAGCAAAACCTATTTTCATTTTGACAAAAACCCTTTCATTTTGGAAGGGTTTTTTATTTTGGTAAAAATCCAAACAAAAATCATAAATAACACAACATATTGATTATCAAATACTAACACACAAAATTATATCTTTATTCAGCATTCGGAACGAAGTTTGGCATATACCTACCAAACAGGTTACAAAACTTAAAACCAACTTCAAAATCTCATGCTAACAACTTTTGTGCTTTTGGCAACTGGCATTATATGCTTTGTCATTTTCTTTCGGTCAATTGATTTTTTTGAAAAAATTTAACCTTACAAAAACCATGATGACATTCTTATTTGTGCTGGCTATTGCCGTTTTTGGCTATTTGTGTTACGTTTTATTAAAACCCGAAAAATTCTAGTAAGCTTTTTTACTAAAAGAAAACTCCAATGAATACAGAAATTTTAGGCATCGTTTTTACCTTCGTCCTAACCGTTGCCCTTGCCATTCCGCTAGGAAAATATATTGCCAAAGTTTATGCAGGCGAAAAAACCCTTCTTGACCCAGTATTATCGCCCCTTGAAAAACTATTTTTCTCGATTTCAGGCATCAATATCAAGCAAGAAATGACATGGAAACAGCACCTAGTAGCACTACTTACTATCAACTTCCTGTGGTTTTTTTGGGCAATGTTTATTTTGATGAACCAAGGTTGGCTTCCTTGGAATCCAGATGGCAACCCCTCGATGTCGCCAGATTTGGCATTTAATACTGCTATTTCTTTTTTGGTCAACTGTAATTTACAGCATTATTCGGGCGAAACAGGGATGTCCTATTTGGGACAAATAGCCTGCTTGATGTTTCTTCAGTTTGTGACAGCGGGTACAGGTATGGCTGCTTGTGCGGTAGTTTTCAACGCCATGAAAGAACGTACAACCGACAAACTTGGCAATTTTTATCAATATTTTGTCAAGTCATGTACTCGTATTCTATTACCGTTGTCGATAGTACTAGCCATTTTTTTGGTATTTGAAGGCACACCTATGAATATAGAAGGCAAAGCCTCGCTTGTCACCATGCAAGGCGATACCGTTCAGGTATCAAGAGGCCCAGCGGCAGCGATGATTGCTATCAAACAACTAGGTACTAATGGCGGAGGCTATTTTGGGGTGAACTCGGCTCACCCACTCGAAAACCCCAACTATTTTACCAATATCCTAGAAAGTGGTAGTATTATTCTGATTCCTATTGCTATGGTTTTTGCCTTGGGGTATTACCTCAAACGCCAAAAGCTAGCTTATATGATTTTTGGGGTTATGACTATCGGCTTTTTGCTTTTTCTGATTCCTTCTGTAATTGTAGAAATGAATGGCAACCACGCCATCGAACGCATGGGCATAGCCCAATCGCTAGGTAGTATGGAAGGCAAAGAAATACGGTTTGGCTCGGCAGCATCGGCCTTTTGGGGTATTATTACCACTGTTACGTCCAATGGCTCGGTCAATGCCATGCACGACAGCATGACTCCCCTTACAGGAATGTTTGCGATGTTGGGAATGATGATTAACGCTCTGTATGGTGGTGTAGGCGTAGGTTTTCTCAATTTTTATGTATTTGTGATTATTGCCGTATTTATTTCGGGACTCATGGTAGGTAGAACGCCCGAATTTATGGGTAAAAAAATAGAAGCACGAGAAATGAAGATAGCTTCAATTGTAGCCCTCTTACACCCATTGCTAATATTATCGGGTACGGCTTTAGCTTCGTTTGTCTTTGTGGGCAATCCAGCAATTGGCTGGCTCAACAATCCACAGTTTCATGGTTTTTCAGAAATGCTTTACGAATACACTTCATCGGCTGCCAACAATGGTTCGGGATTTGAAGGTTTGGGCGACAATACGCCTTTCTGGAATATCACAACAGGTGTAGTATTGATTCTGAGCAGATATTTGCCCATTATTGGCCCTATTGCTATTGCAGGAATTTTGGCCAACAAAAAATACATTCCCGAAAGTGCAGGTACACTCAAAACCGACACAAGTACATTTGGGTTGATGGTTTTTGCAGTCATTTTTATTATTGCAGCATTGGCATTCTTCCCAGCCCTCACTCTTGGGCCACTGGCAGAATACTTTACGTGGAAATAATAACCGAGTAGCTTACCCTAATAAAGCTCAACGCCCAACGCATTTTGTTACACAATTCATTCAATTTTTTATATGAAAACGTCATCACCCTCGCTTTTTCAAGCGGATTTAGTGAACGAAGCCTTAAAAGCTTCTTTCGTTAAATTGAATCCCACAATAATGTTCCGAAATCCTGTGATGTTTACAGTAGAACTTGGCACGATTGTCATGCTTTTGGTAACCATCTACAGTTTGAGCCACAACGACCAAGGTTCTTTTGTATACAACCTCACGGTTTTCTTGGTACTGTTTATCACTTTATTATTTGCCAATTTTGCCGAGGCTATTGCCGAAGCCCGTGGCAAAGCACAAGCTGATTCATTAAGAAAAACACGAGAAGAAACTCCTGCCAAAGTTATCCGTCAAGTTGGCGAGGTATATCTCAATGAAATACAAACCATTAGCTCTTCGCAACTCAGAAAAGGTGATATATTTGTTTGTGAAGCTGGCGATGTTATCCCAACCGACGGCGAAATTATTGAAGGCTTAGCCACTATCGACGAATCGGCCATTACAGGCGAATCTGCTCCTGTGATTCGTGAGGCGGGTGGCGACAAATCGTCGGTAACAGGTGGCACAAAGGTACTTTCCGACAAAATCAAAGTTCTGGTAACTACCCAACCCGGCGAAAGCTTTTTGGACAAAATGATTGCTTTGGTAGAAGGAGCTAGTCGCCAAAAATCACCCAACGAGATTGCCCTTACCATTTTGCTAGCAGGTTTTACCCTAATTTTTATTATTGTTTGTGTAACCCTCAAGCCCTTTGCCGACTACGCCAATACACCTATTACTATTGCTGCTTTTATCTCACTCTTTGTTTGTTTGATACCAACAACTATCGGTGGACTGCTTTCGGCCATTGGTATTGCAGGGATGGACAGGGCATTACGTGCCAATGTTATTACTAAATCGGGCAAGGCCGTAGAAACGGCTGGCGACATCGACGTTTTGTTACTAGACAAAACTGGTACTATTACCATTGGTAATAGAAAAGCTACCAATTTTTATCCAGCCAATGGCATAAAACTCGATGCCTTTATGAATGCCGTAGTACTTAGCTCTTTGGCCGACGAAACCCCCGAAGGAAAATCTATTATTGAACTGGCCAATGTACATGGTATGAAAATTGGGGCGTTGCCATCAGAGGCTCAACTGATTAAATTCACGGCTGAAACTCGTTCGTCGGGCGTAGACTTGCCCAACGATAGACGTATTAGAAAAGGGGCTTTTGATGCCATGCGACAACTAAGTGAGCGGGCGGGCAACCGATTCCCGTCGGAAATAGCTGATAAAGTAACGTTTATTTCGAGTAATGGCGGTACACCTTTGGTTGTTACCGAAAACGAAACAGTTCTTGGTGTAATTGAGCTACAAGATATTATCAAACCCGGTATTCAGGAACGTTTTGAAAGATTGAGAAAAATGGGTGTCAAAACCGTCATGGTAACAGGCGATAACCCTTTAACAGCCAAATACATTGCCAACAAAGCTGGCGTAGACGATTTTATTGCTGAAGCCAAACCCGAAGATAAAATGAACTATATCAAGGCCGAGCAGGCAAGTGGCAAACTCGTAGCCATGATGGGCGATGGCACCAACGATGCCCCTGCCCTAGCCCAAGCCGATGTAGGCGTAGCCATGAACTCGGGAACAGCCGCAGCCAAAGAGGCTGGAAACATGGTAGATTTAGATAACGACCCTACCAAGCTGATTGAAATTGTAGAAATAGGCAAACAGCTACTTATGACCCGTGGTACGCTCACTACTTTCTCGATTGCCAACGACGTTGCCAAATATTTTGCTATTGTTCCAGCTTTGTTTATTGCTAGTATTCCAAGTTTGCAAGGACTCAATATTATGGGGTTACATTCTCCCGAGAGTGCTATTTTATCGGCCGTTATTTTCAATGCCTTGATTATACCTGCCTTAATCCCACTAGCACTCAAAGGAGTGGAATATAAACCTATCGGAGCAAGTGCTTTATTAAGAAGAAACCTTTTAATTTATGGTTTGGGCGGTGTAATTATTCCTTTCATTGGTATCAAAATATTAGATATGGCCGTTGGTTTGTTTTTCTGAACAAATAAAACCTAAAACACTCAATATCAAAAGGTTAATACAGTATTAATTCAAAAGATTAGGATAAATAATTTTTAGAAAATATTCCATGAAAACACATCTTTTTCCAGCATTCAAACTTACGGTGTTATGTTTATTGCTATTTGTTGTGGCTTATCCTTTAGCCATATTGGGAGTAGCCCAGTTGGCTCCTAGCCAAGGGAAAGTAGCCTTTATTGAGGTAGATGGCAAAATTGTTGGTGCCGAAAATATAGGACAGACATTCGATTCCGACCGCTATTTTAATACTCGTCCGTCGGCGGTGAATTATAATGCAGCAGGCTCGGGCGGCTCAAACAAAGGGCCTTCAAACCCCGACTATCTCAAAGATGTTCAGGCTAGAATTGATACTTTTTTAGTACATAATCCCACTATTACAAAAGCCAATGTACCTTCCGAATTAGTAACGGCTTCGGGTAGCGGCCTCGACCCTCATATTTCTCCGCAAGGGGCATTGGTTCAGATCAACCGCATTGCTCTTGCTCGTCGTATTCCTACCTCAACACTGGTAGAACTAGTAAAAGAGCATACCGAACAGCCCCTTTGGGGTTTATTTGGCACTGCCAAAATCAATGTCTTAAAGCTTAATATTGCCCTAGATACGCTTCATTAGTCTTGTACGAAAATAGTTGGAATGTTGGATAAAATGGCTATGTTCTTAAAAAGTACACTTAATTTCTATCCAACATCTGAACCCCCACAAGCCCAATACACACCTGATTATCAAACACTTATTACTACCAATAAAACAACATATTTTTCAACAATCTCAAAATCATGAAAACGACATATCTTATTTTGTTTTTAAGTTTACTTTCAAAAAACCTTATTTTCGGGCAAACAGCCGATAAGCCTAGCCTTACATGGACAGCCTATTTGGATACCTATTATGCTTACGATTTTAACCAACCCCAAAACCATGACAGGCCTAGTTTTTTGTACAATCATACCCGCCATAACGAGTTCAATCTTAATTTGGGTTATATCAAGGGAACTTATTCAAGCCCTACTACAAGGGCAAATTTGGCACTCATGGCGGGTACATACGCCCAGTATAATTTGGCAGCAGAGCCTTCTGTGTTGCAGCATGTCTATGAGGCCAATATTGGTATAAAACTAGCCAAATCAGCCAACCTTTGGCTCGATACGGGTATTATGCCTTCGCATATTGGTTTTGAAAGTGCCATTTCGAAAGACTGTTGGACACTTACACGTAGTATTTTGGCCGAAAATTCGCCTTATTACGAAACAGGAGCAAAAATAACTTATACCAATAATCAGTGGACTTTTTCGGGCTTATTGCTCAATGGGTGGCAACGTATCAAACGCCCAGACCAAAACCAAACATTGGGCTTAGGCACACAAATCGTGTACAAACCCAGCAACAAAACCACCATTAATTGGAGTACTTTTATAGGCAACGACAAACCTAGCCAACAAGCACAACAAAGGTATTTCTCAAATTTATATGGTATCTTTCAGCCCAACGACAAATGGGGTATTATCACTGGATTTGATTATGGGCTTGAACAAAAAGCTCCAAGTGCTAACCAATACAATACATGGTTTGGGCCTGTTGTAATTATAAAATATCAACTCAATCAGCAGTGGAGTACCGCTGCTCGGTGGGAATACTACCAAGATAAAAATGGCGTAATTGTTTTGACCAATACCCCTAATGGTTTTAAAACAACAGGGTATTCGCTCAATACCGACTACAAAGTAAACGAAAGTGTGCTTTGGCGAATAGAAGGTCGATTATTACAAAGCAAAGACCCTATTTTTACCCACGATGATAAAGTTGTAAATCATAACTTTGCTTTAACTACTTCCATCGCTATTTCAATTTAACATGCAAAAAGAGCAGTCAGCCGCATATTTTCTTGAACTTATTCGTCAATCAAAACGAGGGAAGTTCAAAATTTACATAGGAATGAGTGCTGGTGTGGGCAAAACCTTCAGAATGTTGCAGGAAGCCCACACCCTGTTACGCAATCATGTAGACATTAAAATTGGTTATGTAGAAACCCATAATCGAGCCGAAACCCATGCCCTGCTCGAAGGGCTTCCGATTATTGCTCGGCGAAAACTTTTCTATAAAGGCAAAGCCTTGGAAGAAATGGATTTGCAAGCTATTATTAATCTACATCCCGAAGTTGTGATTGTCGACGAGCTGGCTCATAGCAATATTGAAGGCTCAAAAAACGAAAAACGCTGGCAAGATGTCATGGATATTCTCAATGCAGGTATCAATGTTATTTCGGCAGTAAATATTCAGCATATTGAAAGCCTCAATGAGGAAATCAAACAAATTACCAACATAGAAGTAACCGAGCGTATTCCAGACTGGGTACTACAACAAGCCGACGAAGTAGTAAACATCGACCTTACCGCCGACGAGCTAATTATGCGTTTGAAAGAAGGAAAAATTTATGATTTGAAAAAAGTAGAAACAGCTCTCAATCATTTTTTCCAGACTTCCAAAATCTTACAATTGCGTGAACTGGCACTCAAAGAGGTAGCTCATCAGGTAGAACGTAAAGTTTTTAACGAAGTCTCCAATTCCAAATTTACCCACGAGCGTTTTTTGGCTTGTGTAAGTTCAAATACCGACATAGCCAAAAATATTATTCGCAAAACCGCCAGGCTGGCCTCACATTATGATTCAAAATGGTTTGTTTTGTATGTACAAACGCCTTCTGAGTCGAGCGACAAAATTAATTTGGCTACTCAACGACACCTTATCAACAACCTAAAGCTAGCCACCGAGCTAGGGGCTGAGGTAATTAGAATACAAAGCGATTCGGTAGCCAAGACGATTGTTGAGGTAGCCGAAAAAAACGAAATTACCACTATTTGTATTGGAAAGCCACATTTCAACCTGTTCAAGATTATTTTGGCTACCAATCTGTTTAATCAATTACTCAAAAAACTCTCATCGGCGGCAGTTGATATAGTTATTCTATCATGAAAATAAAAGCAAAACTTCGTTTAGGTTTATTCTTCCTTTTTGCCGTTATCGTGATGCTGGGCGGTATGGGAACTTATTACCTTGAGCAACTCAAACAAGATTCGGCTGTTATCCTGAAAGATAATAACGAGTCGCTGAGCTATGTAGAGGCCATGCAAGAGTCTATTGATTTACAACCTTTCAATGCCGAAAATCTAGGCAACTTTGAAGCTGCTCTAAAACAACAAGAAAACAATATTACCGAAGTTGACGAACAAGCTGCTACCCAAGCTATTCGGGCTAACTTTGATACCTTTAAACTAAAACCCGACTCGGTACACCTCCAAAAAATACGCACGGCCTTGTTCAAAGTAGCCGAAATAAATCGACAAGCCCTGATTCGTAAAAGCGATATGGCACAACAAACTGCCGAAAAAGCAGCGAGTTACCTAAAAATTATCACGATTATTTGTCTGTTGTTGTCATTTACTTTTATTATAAACTTCCCTGCCTATATTGCTAGCCCAATCAACCAACTAACCAAGGGTATTCGAGAAATTGCCAATAAAAATTACGAACAACGAATTCATTTTAGTTCAAACGATGAGTTTGGTGAACTAGCCGCAGCCTTTAATACAATGGCTCAAAAACTTGATGAATACGAACATTCTAATCTTGCTAAAATACTATTTGAAAAAAGTCGTACCGAGGCCATCATCAATAACCTCAACGATGCCGTAATTGGACTCGACGAAAAGCATAATATCTTGTTTGCCAATGCTGTAGCCCTCAATATACTACATATCAAGCCCCAAGACCTTATCGGAAAGTACGCTCCCGACATAGCCCTATATAACGACCTCTTTAGATTATTACTCAATGATATTAATCCCGAAAAAACCCTCAAAATCTATGCAGATGAGCGAGAAAGCTATTTTTCAAAAGAGGTTCTTGATGTAAAAAGTAATGAAAAAGTATTGGGAAGAGTTATTTTGCTCAAAAATATTACCCGTTTTCATGACCTCGACGAAGCAAAAACAAATTTCATCGCTACGATTTCGCATGAACTAAAAACGCCTATTTCTTCTATCAAAATGAGCTTAAAACTCTTAGAGAATAAAAAAATTGGCACACTTAATCCCGAACAAATACAATTATTGGACACCATTAAGTCCGACAGCCAACGCCTCCTCAATATTACAGGCGAACTACTCGACCTCACCCAAGTAGAAAGTGGCAAAATAGCATTAAGCTTTGAGGCCGTTCAGCCTTCAGCTATCATTGATTACGCTACTTCGGCTGTACAATTTCAGGCACAACAACGCCAAATAGAGATAGAAATCCATTTATCAGACCACCTGCCTTTGGTACAAGCCGATGCCGAAAAATCTGCATGGGTACTAGTAAACCTACTTACCAATGCCATTCGGTATAGCTCGGAACATAGTAAGATTATTATTGCAGCACAAAGACAAACCAATACGGTAGTGTTTTCGGTAAAAGATTTTGGAAAAGGTATTGAAGAGAAATACCTTCAAAAAATCTTTGAAAAGTATTTTCAAGCACCCGATAGCCAAAACGGCACGGGCTTAGGGCTAGCTATTGCCCGACAATTTATTGAAGCTCAAAATGGACAAATCTGGGTTGAGTCGACTATAGGACAAGGGGCAAACTTTATGTTTTCACTTCCTTTGGCATAAAAACCGAGGAGGATGAAGCTCAATAAAGGCTTCATCCTCCTCGGTAATCTACTATTTTATCAATAATCCGCTAGTTTACTTTTCCAGATAATACCATTTTTACTTTCGTATTTATCTATAAAACCTTTTTCATACAAATCAAGTAAGGTTGTATCTGTTTCGTCCATAGGTTTATCGCTCAAAAAAGAAAACTCCTTATTGGTCATTGTCGAGAAGCAACTAAACAAATAAATAGGATCATGGTTTATCTTTTTCTTTTGGGCATCTGGTACTAGCTGACGAATAATATCTTCTAAATATTCGTATTCCTGATACCCTTTGCTAATGATTTGTTGTTCATCCTTGTTCTTGAAAATCAACGTTGGAAAAACTCCCACTTCCATTTGCTGAGCCAAAAGCAAATCATCTCTAAAAGCTTCCTGAGCTTTTTTCTCATAATCTTGAATAAATCGTGCCGAATCCAAACCCACATCAAAAGCGGCTTTTTCTAAATACGCCATATCCACAATATTTTTCTTTTCGAGAAAAAGCATTTCTTTGATACGTCGCAAAAACAAAATCGCCAAGTCGGCATCTTGCATTTGAGCAGCTTTAAAGGCTATCGAAGGCGGATACGACGACGGTAGCGGGTCTTCTAGCCAAATATCGCCATCGAGCGGAATACCGTGTATCATACAAACCTCTTCCCAATGTGGTGCTACGTCGGAAGGTTTAGAAATAGGGCCACGCTGGTAATCATCCCATGAAGGTAGCAAGCCTCCCATTCGGTAATCTATCTGAAAATATTCGCCATATTCCAATTTCAATTTTCTTAACAAGGGCTGAACCACCCAACAAGTAGAACAAATAGGGTCGGTAAAATATTGTACTTGTATTTCTTTATTGGTATTGACATCGGCAGATACCCGTTTGGAAATCAGCGGAATAATCATTTTATCGCTATCCGTTTTGTCAGGATGTAGAAATATATCCTTCATTTCTCGTCCCAAATAGATATGCTTTTCTATTTCTTCTTTCCGAGCATCGTAATATTGCTGGAAAGCCTCCTCTACCGTATTGGTCGACAACAATTTTTCGGTCAGCATTTTGGCATCCAAGATTGCATTGGTAGTACCTGCACTAGTAAAAGGTAAAGCCAAATGAGCGGCATCGCCCATTAAAACCACATTTCCTTGGTGAAAGGTATCCAATAAGCCAAAGTCTCGGGTATTCCAGATATAGCTAGTACCAAAGTCGTTGGTAGAGAGCAACTCACTTACCACAGGCGGAAAATCGGCTAATTGATATTCACAAAACGCCCTTAGTTCGTCGGCAGTACAACCTGCATTACAATCAGCTTCGGCAACACTGTATTGCATAAACCATACAAAATCTTTCTCCGAAACAGGAATCATCCCAAAGCTAACACCTCGTGAATCGCTTTGATATTTTGTAAAAATATTATGATACGAAGCACTTAATTTTTCATTTTGACACAGCCCCACCACCTCTTTTACTTCAATTGGCGTAAAATTAACAGAACCAAGAATGGCTTCTCTTACGGCAGAATTACTGCCGTCTGCTCCTACAACACCATCGCCATATTCAATATCGCCATTCTGAAACTGAGCAGCAACAACTTTTCCATTCTCATAAATAAAATGCGAAAACGCTCGACCTGTTTTGAGAAAAGTAGTAGGCAATAGTTCTGTCAAAAAATCTATTAAATCTTTTCGACGAATACACCGCCAAAGGTTCAGTTTTTGCTTTTTGATAGGTCGACCGTCCTGCCGATTGAGGCTAAATGTACCTATTTCTTGCCCTGGAAGTTTGGTATGGGTATTTTCGTTGAGTTCGCTCAAAATCGACCAGCCATCAATGTGCATCAAAAAAGCATGACCACGGGCTGTCATTTCTTGTAATTTTTCATTGACAACTACTTCAATATTATTTTTCTGTAACAAGAGTCCCAGCGTCAAGCCAGCAACTCCCCCTCCAATAATAACTACTTTCATACATTTAATACATTTTTAGTTTGTGCAAGAGCTTTAGTAAGAATTTCTGTTGACGTAGCAAAACTTAGGCGAATATAGCCATTAGCACCTTCGCCAAACCATTCTTTTAAACCAGGAACAACAGCTACTTGGGCTTGCTCTAAAAGAATCTGATGAATTTCTTGGCTAGTTTTACCTGTTTGTTGGATATTGGCAAAGGCCACATAGCACCCTTCAGGAGCATAACAACTAACCCCTTTGATACTATTGAGTTCGGTCACGCATAGGTTTCGCATTTGGTACAAATGCTCAACAAACGCCTTGAGCCATGCCTCACATTCATTAAGAGCTGTTGAAGCAGCTATTTGGCCTAAAACATTAGCGCCATGTATGGTTGACTGATGTAACGAAACCTTCATGAGCTTGTCGAAATGCCCCTGATTAGATGCCATCACAGCACCAATCCTAAGCCCAGCCAAGCCATAAGACTTGCTATAACCTGTTACGGTTATGGTTTGCTGACGTATCGACTCATCGAGCGAAGCAATACTGGTATAAGTATAAGGCTGATACACGATATCGCTCCATATTTCATCTGAAAGAATAATCAGATTATGCTTACAAGCTATTTTTCCTAAAGCCCAAAGTTCGTCTGGAGTAAACACCTTACCTGTTGGATTTAGGGGATTACACAAGCATATTAATCGTGTTTTGGGTGTAATTAATTCTTCCAGAGCCTCGAAATCTACCTTTTCTGTTCCAGCGGGTATAGCAAAAGGTATGGCTTTGGCTCCGACCGTTTCTACAGAATAGCGAAATAAAAAATCTACAGGGTCAAAAATAATAGCTTCGTCGTTGGGCAATAAAAAGGCTTGACAAACAACATAAATCCCGAATGCTGCACTATCAACGGGAAAAATATAAGCAGGATTGGCAGGTATATTGCGTTTATGTTGAAAAAAAGCACCAACACTTTCTTTGAATACAGGCAAGCCATCGGGAGGCCCATAACACAAATAGCGTTCTTTGACAAACCGACTAAGAGCATCGGCTATTTGGGGTGCACTCGGAAAGTCTGGGTCGGCGGCGGTTAATGGAATCACTCCATCGGGCAAAGTTGCCCACCTCAAGTTATAAGCACGCTGCTTTAAGATTTCTAAATCGACGGATTTATTACTAAACATTAGCTAGGGTATGGGGTTGATAGCAATACTACTTTTATGGGTTGGTAACGAAAGATACTACCATTACGTATACGACTTCATAAGGATAACACCCTTTTATTCATAAGCTGACTTTTCCATTTTTTTTAGGCCTTTGGCAAACAGACTCATGAAATTATTAGCAATTTTACTGAATTTTGTATTTATATGCTAAATATGTACAACAAAAGTAGAAAATACAAGACTATCGTAATTTTATTTATTTACAAGAGTGAAGAAATTCTTTTCTAACAATATTTTTCACTTTTGCACAAAAATGATAAAAATCATTTTTGTGGTTAAATCAGGGCGATTTAAGGCAACACCATTCTATATTCTTGGAATAAAGTTATCTTTGCAAAATTTTTTGACCCAATTATCCACACAAGGGTTTATTCCCCAAAAACATATATCATGGAAGTAAAAGACAGTAACGGAACATTACTAAACGATGGCGATTCAGTAGTTTTAATCAAAGACTTAAAGGTAAAGGGCTCTTCTATTACATTGAAGAGGGGCAAAGTTGTCAAAAATATTAAATTGACCGACGACCCTGAAGAGGTAGATTGTCGTGTAGATAAAATGAGTATTGTTTTGAAAGCATGCTTTTTGAAAAAGGCATAAATGAATGATGAACTGTATTAAAAATCAAATTTTAATACAGTTCATCATTCACTAAATAAAATCACTAATCTATACTTCCCTTTATTTGTAGCTTACCGCTATTGGTAAATAATACGTTTCCTATTTGGATAATATTCTTTGCGGCAGCTTTGTTGTTCAATACCTCTACGGTATGTCCTTGGCTTACGGTAACATCGTCGGTTACAACGGGAAGTCTGCCACACGACCACACAGCAACATTCTGCCAATTACCCGAAGCTACACTATACATCGAATTGTTTACGGTTATGCCATACCCACTACTACTAGCACTTACACAAGAGGCTTCTGTACAGGTAGCGGTAAAAGTGGTATTGGTATTGGGAGTCACAATTTTAGTAAGCCCTGTGCCTCCTACCGACCAGTTTACCACTCCATTACAACCATTTGAAACAAGTTTTAGGCTCATTCCCTCACAAATAGACCCCGTACTAGCATGGCAGTCTTTGATTTTGAGTAACCAAAAATCTGACAACCCTTTACTTGCTTCCGACTTATCGCCAGAAAGTGATGATGCAGAAGCACCACCAACAACAAAATCATTTTCTTTTGTTGTAACAATAGTATAGGCATTATCGTTACCTGAGCCACCCAAAGCAATATCCCAAATTTTAGTGCCATTGGCATCTATTTTTACGAGCCAATAGTCTGTAAGCCCTTTGCTACCCTGCGATTTGTCGCCACTAATAGGCGAATCTGAGCTTCCCGTCAAAACAAAACCACCATCGGATGCAACAGCAATACTACTCAAATAATCATTTCCAGACCCTCCAAAACGCTTATCCCAGATTTTTGTACCAGCACTATCTATTTTTACAACCCAATAGTCAAAACCTCCTCTTGAAGCCTCCGACTTGTCGCCATTAAGGGCTGAAGCCGAATAGCCCCCTATTACAAAGCCTCCATCGGCACTTGTTACTACACTTGTAGGAATATCCTGAGCCGTTCCGCCAAAACGCTTATCCCAAATTTTTGTACCATTGCTGTCCAACTTAACTACCCAAAAATCGCTAGCACCTCTCGAATCTTGCGTTTTATGGCCTCCAATACCCGAAAGCGACTTCCCAACCAATACAAGCTGTCCATTCAACGATACCAATGCAGCAGCTAATTCGTCTTGGGATGTTCCCCCGATAGTTTTATCCAGAATCTTCTGACCATTATTGTCTATTTTGATTACCCAGTAGTCTTTTTGTCCTAAAGATGCCTGCGATTTGTCG
>VFQP010003623.1_pt1 | contig 15494 bp, 11 predicted proteins | sample 3512351 | NCBI WGS metagenome assembly VFQP01 (sample SAMN10412372, study PRJNA504923) | tailings metagenome | isolation source: Relicate 1 Philex TSF1 revegetated site | place: Philippines: Tuba, Benguet | collected 2017-08-29 | reverse complement strand
GGCCACAGCAGCAGCAGCAGTGCAAGCAGCAGCACACACCTACTCACGCCTCTTCCTGCCCTGCGCGTTCCGTGTCCTCTTTCCCACCGCTCCCTCCCTGCCTTCCGCCTCCGCACTCGGACGCGAAGCGCCCCCGCCCCGTAGCCCGCGAGCGCGATGGAATCAGCGCCTCCCGACCCTCATCGCGCCGTGGTCGCCACGCCGGCCTCGCTGCTCGGTGCGCGCGACCGCCGGGTGACGGCCCATTCGCCTCTTCAGGGCCCCGCTGCGTGCACGCGCGTGAGAGAGCGCCGCAGCAACGCGCAGCTCATGCGCACCATTGCTGTCTGCGCAGATCTGCCCGCGGAGGTGCTGGGCCAGCGCGTCCTGGCGCACCCGGACGTGGACCCCGCCGCACGCCTTGCGCTCTTCCGGGCCTGCCACGCGCTGGCACGCACGGTGCTGCTGCACGGACCTGGCACCAAGCGGCGCACGACCGAGGGCGATGCTGAGCAGCCGTGGTCCGCAGCGCTGGCGCACCTGCTCGGGGACAAGTGGCAGCCGCTGCCTCCCGGCTCAGTGGACCTGGAGCTCTGCATCACGTCCAGCGTCGACCTGGGCTCAGCGGCGCCGCAGCCGCACCTCCCTCCTCCGCCGCCCGCCTCCGTCTCCCAGCACGTTGCCCACCTCCACCTCCGCCAGTGCCACCTCACCGTGCCGGACCTGCACGCTTGGCAGCTGCACGACGCGGCCCTGTGGCCGCACCTGCAGCATCTGACCATCGAGGAGTGTGTCCTGCCTCAGGCCCCGCCTGGCGAGGCGCAGCCGCTGCCCGCCATCCCTCACCTGGACTTCCTCACCTGGCTGCACCGGGCGACGCTGCTCAGCGACGTCACCGCGCTGCTGCCGCTGGTGTCCAACGCGCGGCGCCTGCATGTCGCCGGCATGGAGAACGCGTGGCAGGTGTCGGAGGAGCCCGCGCTGCCTCCCCAGCTGCCGCACCTCACGCATGTGGACTTGGATCTGCCCAGCCACCCGCCCCTGACCGAGGCGCTGCTGCGGCACCCCACGCTGGCGCACGTGGCCGTGCGGCGCCTCGACGCCAGGTCCGACCTGGGCCAGCTGCCCTGCCGGTGGAGGACGCTGGACGTCAGCGCAGCGTCGCTCGGGAGCCTGGCGCGCCTGCCTCTGGGCGGCCTGGAGCGGCTCACCGTGCGGGGCGCGTTCACGGGCTCCGCCGCCGCGGGATTGGCCCTGCTGCAGCGGCTGCACGCCGGCGGGCGGCTGGTGCTGCTGCCGTGGGACGGCCGCGACCGCCCCGCCCGGGCGCAGCTGCCTTCTGACGGCAGGTGCTTCCGGCTGTGGCTCACGGCGGGCTGCACGCCTGCGCTGCTGCGCCTGGTGCTGGAGGCGGGCCAGGGCGTCAGCGGGCTGGACCTGGACGTGCGCAGCGCCACGCTGCCGGCGCTGAGGGACCAGCTGGCGCCTTTGCTGCAGCAGCACGGTCGCATCGACACCCTGCATGTCGACCTGACGATCGACCTTTCTCCCGACGCGCTGTGCGCTGGCCTGCTGGGCGCGCTGCCCGCCTGCGTCACGCACGTCGAGTTCCCGGCCCTGGGCGACGACTTCCTCAAGGCGCAGCACGTCAAGGCCTTGGTGCAGGGCGGGCTGGCCAGTCTGGCGCACCCGGTGCAACTGACGCTGGCGGGGCTGCGCGACGCGCCCGGCGTCAGCGCCAGGCTCGAGGCGCAGGTGACGCGCTTGGCGGCGGGCGGCGGGAGCGTGGACGGGCGGCAGCTGCTGACGGTCGAGGTGGTGCGCTGATATGGCGTGCTGTTTGAGGGCGAGACGTGAGGGGGGACCTGGGTGGAGAAGGCGAAAGAGATGAGAGCGACACGTGTGGTTGGCCTGGGTTGGTTGCCTGTTGCGTCGCCTCATGCCCTTCAAGTTGCGTGTGCGTCTTGCATCGATGGGACAGGCCACCGCTCGCGCCAAGCAGGAAGGATCAGCAGCGAGGAAGGATCAGCAGCGAGCCAGATTCGACGCCAGCCCAGGCCAGAGCAAGCGTCACCTGACCGCAAGCCGCGAGCGGCGGAACAGCGAAGCACCCCCACCCAGAGGAAAGGAGAATGGGGGGACGCGTCTGGGAGGAGGGGGCAGAGGGCACTCAGTGACTGAGAGGCGCAGGCAAGGCGCAGCAAGCACGCAGAGGCAGCACCGGCAAAGTGACGTGGCAGGAGGGGAGCACGCGGGGCAGGGACGAACGCCGCCATCAGGCAGGGTGCACGCAAACGTCGGAAGTGATTGCGGGGCGCACGTCACGACGCCCCTTTTGATTCAGCACGCGACGAAGAAGAAGCTAGACCCTCACCCGCAGGCACCTGAACAAGTGGAGCCATCATGCAGGGCAACGACATCACGCTAGGGGAAAAGCGTCAACGGCCAGCAGCGCAGGACCATCTGCTACGAGCACAAACCGCAGAGGACTGCCCGCACTGCACGCTCCCACCAAACTCCCACTGCCAACCAGCCCGCAGGCCCGCAACAGCGCGGCGCTGCTTAGGATGAGGGATCGCACGCTAAGGTGAGCACGCCGATCGCTGCCGCCCCCTTGGAAGCTCAAGCAGTGTCGTCGCCGCCCGCCGCCGCCACCAGAGGCGCCCAGCCAGAGGGCCCCTCGCGCCGCGCGCCACCTCGGCCGTGTTCACTCGGGGATCTGCTCGCTGTACGAGGGCCACGACGCCCACTTGGGCAGGCCGTCCTTGACGTCCACGGTCCTGTTCTTGTACCAGCAGTGGTGCGTGGGCTTGGGGAAGCCCGCCGGCAGCCCCTGGCCCTCCTCCAGCGCAAACAGGGCCACCGGGAACGCCCTGCGCTCCACAGCAAAAGGGTGAACGCACGGTGTCGGACTCCGTCGACGCTCCCAGGCCTCCCGCTCCGGTGAGGATCCGGTGACGTAATCGATCGCGCCCCAAAGGAAATGCGGGCAGGCCTGCCACGGCCTGCCCAGGGCGCCCGGAGCAGGCATGGAGGGAGGCGCGGCGCCCCGCAGCGGCGCTCACTCACCACCCCCACTTGTCCGACGGCGCGTCGTTCATCTGCCACTTGCAGCCGACGGGGCTCTTGCAGCTGCTGCAGCGCAGGCGCACGGTCTTGTGCGTGGGCAGCGTGCGCACGTCCTCAATCAGCTCGCCCGTGAGCTTGAAGCCCTGGCCGGGCGCCGCCTCGTGCAGCATCACGTCCACCGACACCTGCGCGCGGCGCCAGCGCCGCGATGGGGGCGAGCGAGCGCCAAGATTCCCGCAGCGCGAGCGCAGCGCGGTGAGCTGGCGCTCAGCACGGGCAAAGCGCCGCCGCGCCAAGTGCCCTGACCGCCCACAGGCTGCTCTCACCGGGTTCATGTACCAGCGCTGGCAGCTGTGGCAGTGGCAGAAGGCGCACTTGGCCTCCTGGCCCTCCTCCGGCGAGAACACGATTTCCACCGCGCCGCACAGGCAGCGGCCCGTGAAGGAGGAGTTCTTGGTCGTGCTGGCCATTCTGGTAGCTGTGCGTGCGTGTGCGTGTGTGTGTGCGTTCGCGCGTGCGTTCGCTTAGCGAGTGTGTGCAGAGTCGGGCTGAGGGACCTTGAGAAGGCGGCCAATGGTCGGGGCCAAGAGGAGGTAGCACAAAGGCCCAGCGCCTCCAGGGATGATGCATCAAACCCCATCCTGCTCTTGGCTTGGCTTGGGTTTGGCTGGCTGGCTCTGGCGCAGGGTCGCGGGCGGTGGGCTGGCGCCCGGCGCTAGCAGTGACAAGCTTCAGCACGTGCTGCTGCACCAGCATCAACTCAAGCCTTCCATCAAGCGCTTGCTGGCCCTTTCTTGTTGATGTTGCCGTGCATGTCGATGCGGTGCCGTGCGCACTCTTCACACCCAGGAACGACACACACACAGGGCGCGTCGTCAATCAGCACACCACTCTGCAGCCTCTGCAGCCTCTGCGCGCGCGTGATAGAGTTCGAGTTCGAGCGCAACATGACAGCCACAATGCAGCACGGTGGCGAGGGGAGCAGGAGGCGAGCAGCGACGCAGCCAGCGTCGCCGTGGTGGCACCGCCAGCACCACCACCGGCTCGCGGCCCTGTGCGTGTGCAGCGCAGCGGCGATCGTCCTCCTCGCCAGCCAGCCGTGCTCCGCGCTCCACAACGCACAAGACGCAGCAGCAGATGCGGCGCTCCACAGCACACAATCAGCAGCATGGAGCAGAGGCAGACGACAAGGAGGAAGCGGCGGCGTCGCCTGGGCGGCGACGGCGCGGCACGCAGCGCAGGCACTCCTCGGCGCCCTGAGCGCTGCCTCTCAGCCTCTTGCTCACGGGCACAGCAGCAGCGTGCTGCCAGCAGCAGCAGACTTGCACGTGGCGGCCAGCGGTGACGGCAGCGTGGGCGACGTCGCGCTGGAGCTGCAGCCCACGCACGGGCGCCAGCTGCTCAGCAGCCGCGTCGGCACCGTGGGCGTGGCCATCTTCCTCATCCTCTTCTTCATGTGAGCGACGCCTGGCCGGTGGCCCTGTGTGTTGGCGAGAGCGGGGGAAGCAGGTCACGCACTGAGGCCCGTGTTGACGCAGCACAACGACAAAGCGCCGCCCCTGCGCACGCCTCTGCCTCGCCCTGTGCGCCGCAGGGGCTTGTGCCTCTTCATCTGCCTGCTGGGCTCGCGCACCAAGTTCCCCTGGTGAGCGGCAAGCGGCCTTGCCTGAGCGAGTGTGCGTGGACGCCAGCGGCGTGCGCCCTGAGCAGGCACTTGGGCATCGCTGGCGCAGCGGGCGGACCACACAGGAGGGCGGCGGCAGGGCGGAAGGGCGTTGTCAGCAACGCCCCGCGGCGGCAGCACTCGCCGCGTGCGAGGGCGCCGCAGGCACCCTTTGCCTGACGCCTGGTGTGCCCGCTGCCGTTCCGCACACTGCGCAGGGTCGTGTACATCCTGAGCACGCTGGTGTTTGGCATTGTGTTTGCCGTGTTGGCGGGCTCGCCCAAGGGCCCGGCGCCCGACAAGCCGCCCAGCGTGAGTGGTGGGGGTGGAACGGGGGAGTGGGTGAGGAAGGTGGCCGCTGGCTTCTCTCCGCGCCGCCGCGGGCCCGTCACGCTGGCGCTCAGCAGGCAGCACATGAGCAGAGCGATGGCCGTGGGGCAAACTGACCGTACCCTGTCGCCACTGGCTCGCCTTCGCTCCATGTGGTAGCCGCAGAAACGCGCTACCGCTGCCGCTTCCTGCCCCCTTGCGCCGCTCGCAGGGCTACGACCAGACCATCGTGCCCATGTCCATCATCATGGGCTTCATGTGCCTCTGCATCGTGCTGGCGGGACTGGGCCTCATGATCTTCCAGGCATCGCCAAAGTTCTACGCGCGGCCGCTCTCGCACCACGTGGACGTGCTGCGCGGCTGACCTGGGAGTGGCGGCGGTGAGGGAGGGCGGCAGAGCTGCGCTTCCTTCGAGACGTTGCCTTGCATGACGGGAATGCAAGGGGATCGCACTGCCAGGCCGCGTGAGACACCGGGCAAATCGTTGCACTGGACAAGTAGGGACCTCGCTGGCCATTCACTCGACAAAGAAGAAGCAGCGTGCAGGAAGGATCAATCAACCACAGGATGTCCCGGCAGTCAAGAGTCCGCTGTCTCGATCGAAACACCGCAACCGCCTGCTACTACCACGGTCCGTGCGTTTACATGGAGGCTCGAAGGACACGCCACACCACACCTGCATCGTGCACGCTCGACACGGGTGCAAAACCGGCCTGCAAAAACCCACCACCACTGGGGCGGACGCCAGCGTGTGGGGAGGCAGAGCATCCTGGTCCGGCGCTGGAAGTTGCGCACGCACTGTCCCCGGCTCCCTCACCCAACAAGGAAAGCACACTGCGCTCCGCGCTCGGCCCTCACGCTCACGCCACGCAAAGGGTCGCAAACGGTCCATCAATCGCAGCGCCCCAACAAGGAGGTCGAGGTCCCGCACGTCGAAGCAGCGCACACACCAAACGCGTCCACATGTCCGCCACCTGCCCCACAATTCGCAAGCGCGCTCCCGCCGCCCCGCCCGCCGTGCAACAGAGGGCCAGCCGGGCTGAGGGCACCGCCCGCAGCCAGCAGCGCGCCGAGCCGCCCAGCACGGGGCAGCCCCTAGGGCCCATGTGCAGTCGGAGGGCAGCGCCCCCTCAGGGCTGCTCCTGCGGCGCGTGCTTGGTCTACTTTTTGAGCGCCCTGAGCAGGTAGCGCTTGAGCTCGTCCTTGACGGCAAAGGTAAAGTCCAGGTGGCCAAAGTCAAACTCCTTGTACGTCACCTGCGGCAGCGCGCGCGCCACGGTGGGTGGGCGTCGCCGGGGCTGCGTGTGAGAGCCAACGTGAGCTTCGCTGCACCAAACGGGACGATCCGGCCACACCGTGGACGGACGCCACGCGAAAGCTCCCCTCTGGCGCGCGCCTCCCCCCGCAGCGTGCCCAGGCCCGCACCTGGAGGCCCGCCGCCTGCATGGCGCGGAAGTGCCGCCGCACGTTGCTGGGCGGGATGATGCCGTCCTGCGCCCCCGCCACCAGGTCCACCGGCAGGTTGCCTGGACAGGCAAGCACCACGCGCGGCGTGAAACGAGCGCGTGTCAGCAAAACCGCGCGGTGCCTCACGGCCTCCTCTGGCGCCTGCACGCCAACTCACGCGCCCACCCACACCGCCCCAAGCGCCGGCACTCTCCCGCCACGCACTTTGCGCTGGCCGCGCTACACGTGGCCGAAGGCACCCCGTCCACTCTTCCACCTCCCCCCCCCCCACACACACACACACACTCAACCAGGCGCCAGTCCTCCTCTCTGCCACGAGCGCCAAACCAGACGCCACCCACGGGACCCCGCCCACTCTCCCCACCCCTCCCACACACTCACCCAGGCGCCAGTACTCGTCCGCCACGTCTGGCGGCACGGGCTGCCCGTATGCGAGACGGTTGAGCCAGGCGCTGCCGTAGTCAAACAGGCGGAAGTGGTTGGAGCGCGCGCTCTGCGTCAGGTGAAGCACTGCGGGCGCCGAGCGAGCAGGCCAGCGGGCACGCAGGGTGCGAGCGGTCGGGGCGCGCGCGCTCCGCGCCAGGCGCAAGCGTCCGTGCTCGCGCACGACGGCAGCAGGCAGCAGGCGCTCCAAGCAACGCCTTCAGTCAGCCTCCACTTGCTCCTCGGCGCGCTGCAGCAGCAATGCCGGGCTCTCCCTGCTCTGGAGCCGCCCTCCCTGCCCTCACGACCGCTTGCCGGCGTCAAGCGACGGACGGCAGAGCGCGCGCAGCGCGTGCACTCACGCTGGTCCATGGAGACGGCGGGCATGGCCTTGAAGCCGTAGTGCGGCATCTGCAGCGCGCGGTCCCACTGGCTGGCGTCGTCGCTCAGCAGCAGCTGCGGCGGCCGCACAGCACGAGCACAGCACGGGCGCAGCACACGTCTTTGAAAAACGCGGACGCGCATCCCTGGCGCCAGGGCCCGCCTCACGCCTCGCTGCCCTGGTTGCTCAGGAGCTCCCTCGGGGGCTTGCGGGAGCGGCCGCAAGGGGGGCGTCGCGCCGCACCTTGAGCCCGAGTCGGAGCAGGTGCGCCATGGAGGGCAGCTGCCTGAGGTCGGCATACAGCTTGAACACCACCTGGGACAGCGGACAAGAGGAGCGAAAGAGAGTGGGCGCAGCGGCAAGAGCAGCAGCACCACGGCCACTGTGGGATGAAGCCAAGTCCGCCGCTCAGCCGCAAGCAGCGCTAGGCCTGCCCTGGGCATGACGTCTGCTCCCCCGGTCTGTTGGGCAGGCGCGTGCTGGCGAGCCTTGTTGTTCCGCGCTGCACCGACCTGGCGGAAGGTGGTGGTGGGGATGTAGAGCGGCAGCGCGGGGCGCCAGGTGGGCAGGCGGCGCCACCAGGGCCAGGTGAGGCAGCGGAAGAGCCAGAGGCCAAAGGGGAAGAGCCAGCTGATGGGCACGGCCACCTGCGGCGGCGGCAAGCACATGCACGCGCGCGCGAACAGCAGCTCACCAGGGGAGAGCTTGCAGCCGGCTGCGAGCTCGCGACTGCGTGCGGGCGGCGTGGCTCACCGCTCCCACTCCCAGACAAGACCTTGACCCGCAAACCAGGGCGGGCCGCTGTGCTGCGAGTGGGAGCCGGCCTGATGCCGCAAGCGCATTCGCGCCCACAAGCCCAGCATAAGAGACTCACGTTGGGCAGCTGCGAGTGGAAGCCGGCGGGCGTCAGCAGCACGGCGCGGTGCACGTGCGCGGGCCGGCGCTTGGCGGCGCACTGGTGCAGGTAGACCAGCAGGCTCATGGCGCCCAGCGAGTGAGCCACCACCTGCGCAGCGTGCACAGCGTACGGAGGAAGGAGTGTGCAAGCTGAGGGGCTAAGGTGAGGCTCATGGCGCCCAGCGAGTGGGCCACCACCTGCACACAAGTGCGTGAGGCGCTTGGTGTGCATCAGGGACAAGCGCGGCACAGCTGATGCAGGCTGACGCCACATCGCGCTTGCCGCCACACGCTCACGCATCGCGTGGGCGCCGCCGAGGCGGAGAAGAGAGGCGCTCAACGTCGGCGTGCGCACGAAGCACTCACCCGAAGGCGGTAGGGCTCGCCTTGCTCAATGTCCAGCACACCCGGCCCCTCGTCCGCCTCCTCCTCGTCCTCATCCTCATCCTCCTCGTCCTCCTCCTCGCCGTCCTCCTCCTCCCAGCTCACGTCCTCGGCGCCCACATCACCGCCGCGCCTCCCCGCCGCGCTGTCCTTCCCGCCGCCCCCGCCGCTGCCGCCGCCGCCGCCGGACGACGACGACCCCGACGGCAACGCCACACCCGCCGCCGCCGCCGCCGCCGCCCGCCCGCGCGCCTGCCCGCCGTTGCGCCCGCCGCCCACCCCCGCGCGCATGCCGTTCGCCGCCGCCGCCGCCGCCGCGCCGTTGCCGCCCGCGGTGCACGCGCCGGCCTCCTCACCTTGCAGCACCACCAGCGCGCCGCCGCCGCCAGAGCCACTCCGGTGCCGGCTACCTGCCCTGGACAGTGACAGACCGCCCTGGCCGCCGCCATTGCTTCCCGCCCCCGCCGCCGCCGCCGCCAGACGCGACGTGGACGCCGACGAATGCAAGCCGCCGCCGCTGCCGCCGCCGCCGCCGCCTGCCGCCGGGCTGGGGCTGGGCGGCGCGCCGCCGGCGAGCGACGACGCGGTGGAGCCGGCGCGGGACGGCGCCGCCAGCGTGGGCAGGTGTGACGTGCTGCTGGCCCGCCGAACCAGCTGTTGCTGCTGCTGCTGCTGCTGCGCCGCAATGGCGGCGGCCGAGGCGCCGCGCGGCTGCGTTGTCGCGCCCGCCTGCCACCCCGCTCCGTCCTCCTGCGCCGCACCGCCGCCGCCGCCGGCGGGCGGGCGCAGGCGCCGCATGCTGTGCGAGGGCTCCAGGCCTCCGTTAGGGGCAGGCGGCGCGTCGTCGTCGCTGGGCGGGCCCTGAGCCCTAGGGTCCGGCATGGGCGGCGCGCCGCCGCCGCCGCCGTCCTGCTCCTGCTGCTGCACGCGCCGGAGCACGGCGTCAAGCTGGAAGGGGGATGGCGCCGCCGCCATCAACTCCGCCACCGCTTCCGCCGTCGGCAGCGCGCCGCCACCGCCACCCGCAGCGGCAAAGTCAGCCGCCCCCGCGCCCTGCTGCCTCTGCCGCCTCCGCTGCTGCTGCTGCTGCGCCGGCGCCGGCCGCTGCGGCGCCTGCCACGTGTCTCCGCCGTGGGGCGCGAGGGCGAGCGCCGACGGCAGCGGCCTGCGGGAGCGCATGGGCGGCGGCGTGGCGGCGCGCGGCCCGCGTGGGTGGTGCAGGCGGTAGTGCTGCTCTGCCTCCGCCACATGGCTGAAGCAGCGGCCCCAGCTGCCGGCAGCGGCGGCGCCGCCCACGCCGCCGCCGGCGGGCGCGTGGTGGTGGCTTTGCTGCTGCAGCGCCGCGCCGGCGGCGGCACGGGGGTTGCTGACGAGGGCAGAGACGCCGCCGCCGATGCTCTGGTGGTGCGCCACGCCGGCAAGAAGCGGCGGGCTGGGCGGCTGCGGCTGCGGCTGCTTCTTGCCGGCGGCGGCGGTGCCGGAGGAGCGGCGCCGCTGCGCCGCCGGCGGCGAGGCGGGTGCGGCGGGCGCGCTGCGCGTGCTGCCGCCGCTGCCCTCGCGGCGCAGCGACCACCGCCAGGGCCAGCCGAGCGTGGCGGGCGAGGAGAAGAGCAGAGGCGCCCGCCACCCGCGCTGTGCCACCTGCTGCTGCTGCTGCTGCTGCTGAGACCCCGGCGCAGCCGCCGCCGGGGGTTCCGCCGGCGCCGGCTCCGCCCCGCGGCCGCGCTGCTGCTGTTGCAGGCGGTTGGCGGCGGGGCGGCGGTTGGCTGCGGGCTTTGCGGCGGCGCAGTTGGGGGTGGTGGTGGCGGCGGAGGGTGCGGGCGGGGCGGTGGGCGGCGAGAGCTCGTGCATCTTGACTTCGTGGATGCGGCCGATCATGGCGCTGTAGTCGAGCTCCCCCAGCTCGTTGACGGAGAAGCGCCAGTAGATGGGCGTGGTGTAGGGCTTGCTAGGGTCTGCGCATGGGGGGCGTGGGAAGCGTGTGTGGGAGGGCAAGTGGCGGGGCAGCAGCGCGACAGTGCACGGCGGGGCTGAGGAGGGGCGAGAAGAGGAGTGCGATGCATCCCCGTGGCGGGGGCAGTCCCCCTGCCCCAGCCCCTCACCCTGGTGGAGGCAGGGCGCGTTGCACCGCGAGTTGCCCAGCCACACGTCAAAGCCCAGGTCCCAGGCCGCAAACGCCTGGCTGCCCGTCACGCCTGCGGAGGAGGAGGCACCAGGCGACAGGTGTCAAGGATCAACGCAGAGGCACCGCGCCTGCCGGCCCCGTCGCGCCGCGAACGCCACGTCAAGCGCGAGTGGCCGGGCGCATGCCGCCTGCGCGCAACGCCAGTGCCCCGGCGCTGGCCCAGGGGGGCCGCAAGGGCCGCGGACAAGGGCGGCGGCTGCCTTCGCCGCGCGTAACCTCACCTGCCGAGACCCAGGACATGGACGTGTCCATCACGCCGTGCATGAAGAGCAGCACGTCCTTGGAGCCCGGGCGAGGGATGCGCTCCATGACCAGCACGTACCTGCGCGCGTGGTGGCGGGGCAAGGGCTAGGGTTAAGGACAGGCACGCAGTAACGCGCATCACGCCGGGTGCGGACGCAGTACCTCACCGGGACCCCACCGCCCATCCCCTCACACACGTCCCCCCCACACACACAGCAAGCCTCGCGCACTCACCCGTCCTCCGTCACGGCCGAGTGCAGACACAGTAACTCCCCGCCCCCCCACCCCCCCCGGCCCCCCCTTCCGCCCCCCCCCCCAGACACGCAGCACTCACTCACCCGTCCTCCGTCACGGCCGAGTGCAGACACAGTAACTCACCGCGACCCCACCACCCACGGCCCCCCCTTCCGCCCCCCCCCCCAGACACGCAGCACTCACTCACCCGTCCTCCGTCACGGCCGAGTGCAGACACAGTAACTCACCGCGACCCCACCACCCACGGCCCCCCCTTCCGCCCCCCCCCCCAGACACGCAGCACTCACTCACCCGTCCTCCGTCACGGCCGAGTGCACCTCCAGCGGGTACCCCGCCAGCCGGATCACGTCGCCCGCCACCACCTCGCGCCGCCCCGCCACCACCTCTTCCCACGCGCTGAAGCTCGCCGTGCGCCGCAGCGCCTGCCCCGCCGGCGGCCTCGCGCCGCCGCCGCCCGCCGCCCGCGTCCTCCCGCCGCCGCCGCCGCCGCCGCTGCTGGTGCCGGGGCTGCCCGCCCGCGCCAGCGCCGCCGCCCTCGACGCCCTGAGCCCCGACTGCATGGCCGGGGGCACGGGGGAGAGAGGCGCGGCGGCGCGGCGCGGCGCGGGGCCGGCGGCGTCGGGGCTGGGGACGGTGTCCTCGGCGAACGGCGAGTGGGACGACGCCTGCGGAGCCACGGTCAGCCGCAGTGAGTGTGGTGGGCAGCGGCTATTGTCCTGTGTGCTGGTCCGCTCAAGCGGCAGCGGCGGCCTGTCGGGACGTAGCGGCCACACGCAGAGCACAAGCGGCAAACCAGCCGAATCACCACGTACCGCGTGGTCGAGGCGCGCGCTCTGGCTCCGGCCGTACGCCGCAGCCGCCGCCGCCGCCGTGGCGCCCCCTAGGAGGGGCGCGGCTGCGAGCGAGGTGCCCGGTCGCTGCGAGGAGCCTGGCGCCGGGCGGCCTGGGCCCTTGCCCCGCGCGCCGTCCGCCGCCGCCCGCCCACTCTCCTCTCCGACGTCACGCGTCAGGGAGTCGCGGCGCGGCGGGGAGAACTCCGCCTTTCCCGCGCCGCCCTCCTCCTCCTCCTCCTCCACCTCGGTGCCCCACGGCCCGCCCCCGCCCGACGACGCGCCGCCGTCCACGCCCTCCTCCGCCCCCGCGCCGAACCGCCGCTGCCTCAGCGGCGGCACCTCTGCGCCGCCGCCGTCCGTTGCCAGCGGACCCGGGCCCTCCTCCACCCCCCAGGCGGCCGCGGCGGCGGACGCGTGCACGTGCGCCGTGCCGTGGCCCCCCTGCTTGCGCGCGAGGTGCGCGCGCTGTGGCGGCAGGTGCACGCCGTGGCCGCCGCCACCGCCATGGTGCTGCTGCCCCTGCGCGTGCTGCGCGTGCTGCGCGCCGCTGCGGGCGCTGGGGCTGGCGGCGCGGCCGCGGCGCGTGCCGGGCGAGGCGTGGCGCGGCGCGGCGCGGGCGCCCGGCGCCGACGATGAGGAGGTGGGCGGCAGGCCTGCCAGCACGCGCAGCAGGTCTCGGGCGGTGGCAAAGGCGCGGGCCACCGCCAGCTCCACCGCCATGCGCGTGTCCTCCAGGAGGCCAGTGGTGCGGGACAGGTCGCGGCCAGACACCATGTCCAGGATGCCCATGCCTGCGAGGGAGGGCGCGGGGCAGGCCAAGCGGAAAGTGGGCTGCTGCTGCTGTTGTTGTTGTTGTTGTTGTCCTCTCTCCCCGGCACGGTGCAGCAGACTCGGCAAACACTACTCCGCGGCGCTCACCGCTGTCCTGGGCGAAGATGACGGGGCGCTCCAGCAGCGCCGAGGGCGGCGGCGGCGCCCCGCCCCGCCACCCCGCCCGCCCCCTCGCGCCGCCGGGCCCCCGCCACGACGACGACGACGAGGACGCCGCCCGGCCCCCCGCGACCGCCGTTGCCGCGGCGCCCCGGGGCGCGCCGGCGCCACCGCTGCCGGCCCGCCGCGCGGCGCCCCCGCCGCCGCGCTGCGACGACGCCGACAGGGAGGAGCGGCCCGGCCCGGCGTGGGCGCCGCCCGCCCTGCCGCCGCCGTGCGCGGCGGGTGGCTGCTGGCGGCCGCTGCCCAGCCCCAGCCACCGCCAGGTCCCCCACCGCCGCCGCGACGGCAGCGCCGCCGCCGCGGTAGCCGCGTCGGCGTCGCCTGAGGCGGCTGGCGGCAGGGAGGAGGAGGGCGCGGGCGAGGCGCTCCAGAAGGCGCCCCATCCCTCGGAGCTCCGGCGGCGGGGCGTGCCGCTAGCGGCGGGAGGGGCCGCCGCTGAGGGCTGCCGGCCTCCGGCGGGCTGCTGCTGCTGCTGCTGCTGGGCGGTGCCTGCGCGGCGAGACGACGGGCGCGGCGGCAACGCAGCGCGCAGGAAGACTGTTGCGACAAGGGTGCGACGGCACCCCACACTGGGCACGACGCCCTCCCCTCCGCACGCGCACCCGAGGAGGAGGATCCGCCGCTGCGGTGGATGAGGCTGGTGCCTCCTGCCGGCGGCAGCGCGCCGCCGCTGCCCCCGTTGGCCTCCTCCTGCGCCAGCTGCGCCTGCTGCGTCAGCGTGGCCAGCAGCGCGTTGAGCGTGTTTGGGCGGCTCTCCACCTGGCGCAGGAACTTTTGCCAGGGGTTGTTGTGCCAGGCCTCCTTGAGGCTCTCGCGGTGCTGCCCGTCAAAGAGCGCGAGCAGCCAGGAGCTGGCGCCGTTGACGGTGCGCAGCGCCTCGTGGAAGCCGTGCCGCACCGACGACGTGACGAGCTCCTCCCAGGGCGCCAGCACGCGCGTCTCCCAGAAGCGCACCACGGGCGCCACCACGCGCGCGCGCACCCACGAGAGCACCGCGGCCACGAACGCCACCAGCGCGCAGAGCCAACCCTGGTCCGCGACGGAACAAGAGCTCGGCGCCTGCTGCTCCTCCTCCTCCTCCTCCGACCAGGCGTCAGCGTCCATGGCCACCTCATAGTCGTCGTCGTCGTCGTCGTGCCGCTGCTGCTGCTCCTCCTCCTCCTCTTCTTCGCCGTGCCACTGCTCGATTTGGGCGGCAGTGGCCACGGGTGAAGAGGAGCTGCGCATCCTCACGTTGCTTGCGGTGCTAGTGGCGGCCTGCTGGCGGCGGATCCATTGCTCTGCTGCCCGGCTGCCAGATCATGTGGGTCGACGAGGGTGCAGCGCAACGAGCTGGAGCAGTGCGATGGAGGACGTGGCGTGGCTGCTGAGGCTGTGACTCATGCCCTGGTGTAGCGTCCTGGTGTCAATGAGTGCGTGGGGATGGGGGGGAGACGCGGATGCTGCGCTGTGCGTAGTGGGACGTCGAGGAAGCAGGATTTCCGTCCTCAGCAAGCAGGTACGGCGGTGGTTGTTGAGGTGACGGCGCAGCTGCTGCTGGACCGCCGCGCAGCCTGCGCTCCCTGCGGCGGCGCGTCTTGGGGCACAGCGAACGCCATGCATTGCGCCGCCGCCACGCGATCACAGCAGCAAGCAGCGCGCTCACGCACAACACAGCAACACGCACACGCAAGCAGCAACGCACAAGCGCAACGCACGATGCCGTTCGTCCTGCAGAGCGACGAGGCGCTCATCTCCGACACCAAGCGCGCGCTCGAGGCGCTGGGCGTGCACGTGGTGGTGGACCGCACCTCTCGCTCAGTCGAGGCCACCATCCGAGAGCACAGCCTCTGCGGCAACAAGGTGGCCATCTGCACGTCGCGCGCCCCCATCGACGCCGTGGACCGGCCCTGGAGCGAGACGTACGGCGCCCTGCTCGTGGCGTTCCTCCCACCAGCCGTCCAAGCGACCTTCATCCCGCGCAACCAGGAGCACTTGGACGCGGCGCAGTCGGCCGCTGCGTGGTGGAGCCGCAACCTGGTGCAGCCCGCGCGCGTCCAGGGGGTCTCGTCGGGCTGCTGCGCGTGCGGCCTGCGCCACCAGTGCGGCTTTGTGCCGTGCCGCCAGTGCCACGCCGACATCTGCAAGCCGTGCATCAGCCAGGGCACGCGGAGGTGCCCCCAGTGCAGCACCTGGATCCTCGAGCCGTCAGGCGCCCACGCGGGCGTGCCCTGGGACATGCCGCGGCCACCACCGGCCGCACCTAGCGCCGTCCCTGTGCCGCCGCCCGCCGCCACCCCAGCCATGCTGCTGCCGCCGCGGTGGCCATGGACGGAGAGCAACCCGCCTGGGGCTATGCCGTGCTCATGGCCAACACCGTGCCCCTCACGAACACGCACATGGCGAGCAGCC
>VFQP010003622.1_pt1 | contig 15501 bp, 15 predicted proteins | sample 3512351 | NCBI WGS metagenome assembly VFQP01 (sample SAMN10412372, study PRJNA504923) | tailings metagenome | isolation source: Relicate 1 Philex TSF1 revegetated site | place: Philippines: Tuba, Benguet | collected 2017-08-29 | reverse complement strand
CACCAACCCGCTGGCCTGCGCACCCACCAGCTGCACCTGGTGGGGGGGAGGCCTCTGCGGCCGCTCCAGGGCGCAGGCCAGCACGCGCCAGGCCAGGTCCTCCTCCTGCTGCTGCTGCTGCTGCTGCTGTGGTTGGCCCTCAGCTGCAGGGCAGGCCGCGGCTGCGGCCGATCCACCGGGCAGCGCTAGCAGCGCGTTGACCGCCCGCACCAAGAGTGGCGCCGGCAGCAAGGGGGCGTGCGGGAGCAGCGCACGCACCACCTGTCCGGTGGCCGCCAAGTGCAGCGGCTCGTGCGGCGGCGGGTGCGCGAGGAGCAGCTGGGCGCGCAGCGTCTGCTCGGCCAGAGGCAGGTGCAGCGCGCCGCCACACGCCGACCCCAGGTCCTGCAGCGCTCTCAGGGCGTCCGCCACGCAGCCCTGCAGGTGCTGAAGGCTGCCGGCTGGTGGCTTCCCTGGCCCCGCTGCTGCCTCTGCTGCGGCCAGCTGCTGCCTGGCGCGCTCACACGCCTGCACCAGCACGTGCTCCCGCGCCAGGCTCGTTTGCGGCAATGGAGTCGGCCGCTCAACCTCACCGACGCCGCCACTGACACCGCCCGCCGCAGGCGCTCCATCCAAGGCGGTCAATGGCCCGACTTGGGCGCCTTCGCCGTCCACCTGCGCGCCCCGAGCTGCTGGTTGCTGCTGCTGCTGCTGCGTCGGCGGCACCGGCAGGGCGCTCCACAGGCGACTGGTGAGCCACGCCTCCAGCTCGTCCAGGCTGCCGAACAGCGGCACTGGCGCCGCGCCCGCCGCCGCAGTGTGCGTGCCTTGAGGCCCGCTGTGCGCGCCACGCTGCTGGTGGCTGACGAGCCAGGCGCCCCCGCCGCCGCCGCGATGCGCCCAACGCTGCCCCAGGACCGCTCCGAAGGACAGCAGCGAGGTGGGCGAGAGCCAGGGCAGCCCGTGCTGGTGGACCTCCCCTGCTGAGCAGCAGGGCAGCAGGTGCGGCGGCTGGGCCGCCCACAGCACGCCAGAGCGCGCCGTCGCTGGGGCGAGCGCCCCGCCCAGCCTGGCTGCCCAGGCGGCCGCCAGGCAGTTCAGCCGCATGCCCGTGCGGCCCACATCGTGGTGGTGGTGGCCGAGCTGCTGTGGAGCTGGCCAGCGCGGATGATCAGCTGGCGGCGGGGCGCGTGGCTGCTGCTGACGATGAAGCTGAACGCTGGCGCATCAGCCTGAGCTGAGGTCACGAGAGGTGCAGTGCTGCAGCTTCTCCCCTCGCGCAGGCCAAGCTTGCACGCCGATCTGTGGTGCGGCGGCGGGCGGCGCAGCTCCGCCATGGGCTGCTCACGGCATGGCGGCACCCGGTGGCCTTGCACAGGGGGGCTAAAGCAGCTCCTGCTGCTGCTGCTCCTCTGCTGCTCTCCTCTGCACAGGGGTTGTGCAAGCCCTTCCTGCTCCCGTGCCGCGGAATCCGCGAGCGCGCTGTCCCGGAGCCACCACGCTCTCGATGGCAATTCCGTGACGAGTGCTTGCGACAGCTCCCCGCTGATGGCGCAACATCGCTGATGGATCGAGGGCGCGCCCACCGGACCTGATCCCGACGAGCGATGGAGCGCCAGTGGAAGGCATCCTCCGCACAGCACCTGCACCAGCAGCACCAGCAGCACCAGCAGCTGCACGTCCTTGCTTATGATGGAGCTGGAGGCCTTGACCCTGGCGCCGCGGCAACGAGCGCGGCGGACGACGAGCAGTCCAGCAGCCCGGGCAAGAGCGGCAGGGCGGTCATGGTGACCTGCTTGTGGCACCTGCTGCCCGTCATGAGCGCCGTCTGCATCTGCTGCTACCTGGACCGCACGAGCCTGGCGTTCGCCGCCGTGACGATGAGCGCCGAGCTCGGCCTCACCCCGCGCGACTATGGGTTAGGAGCCGGCCTGTTCTTCTGCGGCTACAGCCTGGCCATGGTGCCCTCCCAGCTGGTCATGATGCAGGTGGGCGCGCGCCTCTGGCTCGGCACCATCGTGGTGGCGTGGGGCGTGTGCGCCACGCTCTTCTGCGCCGTCGACAGCACCACCACCTTTTTCGTGCTGCGCTTCCTGCTGGGCGCCGCCGAGGCCGGCGCCTTCCCCACCATGGTGAGCCGTGCGCGTCATGAGATGTCGCGTTGGGTGGGGAGGGAACGCCCCCGGGCGGGCGCTCAGGACCCGCACGCGTGAGTGTGCGGCCTGCGCTGCCGTGGCTGCCGCTGAGCGCAGTGGGCGGTGCTGGCCCAGTACCTGCCCCCGGGGGAGCTGGCGGTGCCCTTTGCCGTGCTCGAGGCGTCGGTGGCCACGGCCAACGTGCTGGCGGCGCCCTTGGCGGCGGCGCTCCTCAGCCTGCACGGGGTGGCCGGGCTGGTGAGGCTGCTGAGCTTTGCATTTGATGGAGCAATCTCTGGCAGTGTGCCCTCAGGGTGCAATCAACGGCAAACGCACGCAAGCACACGCTGGGGCCGCCCACACCGCCACCACCGACTCGCTCACTCACCCCGTTTTCCCGCCTGCAGAGCGGCTGGCAGTGGCTGTTCCTGGCTGAGGGACTCCCCACCATGGCGCTGGGCGTGGTGCGTCGCTGCGACAACGCCTGCCTTGTGTGACAGGCCGTGGCGTGCACCACGCAAGCCTCCGCACACCGCATCAGCCCGCCGTCCTCCGGCTCTGCGCCGCAGGTGGCATGGTTTGTGCTGCCCTCCAGCGTGGCGACGGCGCCCTTCCTCACCGGCACAGAGAAGCGCTGGCTCATGCGCCAGGTCCGCCCTCAAGTTGGGGTGCGGGGTGCGCGAGCCGGGGCACACGCATTGCACCTCTGGGTGGCGCTCAAGCTCTGGCCACACGCTGCTGCTCGCAGGTGGAGGCGTCTCAGAAGGCACACGTGCTGCTCAGCGCGGGCAGCACTGCCACGCTCGGCGTGGCAGCTGCCGCTACCAGTGGCCAGGGCACAGGCAGCGGTGTCAGCACCGCCGCACCAGGCAGCTTGGCACTGCTGAGGCAGGCACTCTCCAGGTGCGAGCAGCAGCGCCCGTCGGCATCTTATACCGAGCGCCATGACACCTCCTCCTCACGCTGTGTGCGTCCCGTTGCGTGTGCTGCCCCGCCCCGCCCAGCGCCCGCGTGTGGTGGGTCATTGCCGTGGGGCTGCTCAAGAACTGCGTGGCCAACGGCCTGCTGTTCTGGACGCCCCTGCTCATCCGCAACCTGCTGGCGGCAGGCAGGTGCGCACCCCGCCCGCAGCCGTGGAGTGAAGCAGTTAGCGCACAAGCGTCAGAGGGCGACGCACCACTCTGCTCCTCCCTCATCTCGCCACTGTTGCCGCAGAGCGCAGCAGGGCACGGTGGTGCACGCAGCCCTCGGCCACGGGCGCAGCCTGATGGCGCAGGTCACGCACGCAGCGGCGTCCAACGCGACAGCGCTCACGCTGGCGGGCAGTGGCGGCAGGGAGGCTGAGGCGCACCTGGGCGGAGGCGCGCACGACGACGGCGAAGCGCACGCCCGCAGCGCCGTGCTGCTGTCCAGCCTGCCGTTTGCGTGCGCCGCCGTGCTGACGGTGCTGCTGGCACGCAGCTCCCAGGTGCGCGTGCTCCTGGTGCAGGGATGCAGCAACAGCAGGAAGCAGACACTACCTCGTGCTGCCCACGGCCCACCCCGACGCGTACGCATGGACTTGTCCGCAGGCCAAGCGCGAGTTTGCCATGCACCTGGCCGTGCCGTACCTCTTGGCGGCCAGCGTGCTCATGGTGCTCTCCTCCGCGCCCCGGCAAGCTGCCAGCAGCACGGCGGCCCTGGTGCTGGAGTTTGGCCTGCTGGTGGTGGCGCTCGCCTGCGTGCAGGTGCGGCGCTTGGGTGGTGAAGGGGGGGAGGAGCGCGCTTCCGCCAGGGCGAGCGTCAAGGGCGCACGCCGCTGCTCACACGCCTCCCTCACCTTTCTCCGTGTCCGTGCACCGCCACTGCGCAGGCCGGCAACCCAGTGCTCAACAGCACCATCCCGGTGGTGGCTCCCAGCGCCGCCAGCGTTCCCATCGCCCTGGCGCTGTACAACAGCGTCAGCAACGTGGTGCGCGGCCCGTGCCCAGTGCCAGGCAGCGCCCACTGTTCCTTGTCACACAAGCGTCAAGAGGGCCCCACACGCCCCGCCTCAACGGACGCGCAGGGTGGTTTGGTGGGGCCATGGCTCATCGGCGACTTTGTCTCACGGACGGGGCGCGTCCACGACGCGTTCGCCATGCTAGGGGTGAGCGCCCTGCTTGTCCTGGTGCGCGTGGGGAGCGTGTTTGCGAAAGACAGCGTGGCGCCGTAGCAAGGGAAGGGTGGTGCCCACACACGTGACACCGCAGGTGGCGCTGGGTCTGGCGGCGCTCATGTCGGCGTCCATGCGCTCTTGGTGGCCCGGGGGCACCGGACCACATTGAACGTTAACCTGGCCTATCCTCAGAACTCAATCCTCGCCGTCGCCCTGCCGCACTGCGCCTTTTTCTGCTGCCTGCCTGCGCCCGCCACCACCGAGGCAAGAGCAAGCTTCTTTTGCGCCTCGCGCCCGCCGTGCCGCGGCTGTCCTTGGCTTCTTCTCCCGTAGCTTCATCACGTGCGCCAACAACCTCCGAGTTGCAGAGCCAAGAGAGAGAGGTGCGTCACGTTCAGACTCTGCGCGCGTGTGGCCATCAATAAATCATCGCCGCCACCCCGCGCGCAGGCCGGCGGCACAAAGCAGGGGGCCGCACGCACGCACGCACGCACGCACGCACGCCGCCCGTCAGGGGCGCAACACAGGTCAGGGGAAGACACGGGGGATTGCCGAGGTTTGGTTTGCCAAAAGTTTCGTGCAACCGTTGGAGTAAGGGCAGGCCGCTGCTGGCGCCTGCAGCCTGGGTCCCACGTGAATGAATGTGTGGGACGCGTGCTTGCAAGTGCCGTTGCGTTGGACCTCCGTGTGGTGCGGGCTCAGCCTCTACGCGACGGGCGCTGGTGCGTCCGTCGCGTAGGCGGCCTTGCGCTTGCTCATGAAGTACCAGCCGGCCACGGCGGCGCCAATGCCCACCACGGCCACGGGCACCACGACGGCGGGCACGATGACGGAGGCCTTGTTGTCGCTGCTAGAGCCGCTGGCGGACGCGCTGGGGCCAGAGTTGGGAGTGCTGCCGCCGCCCGGAGGTGCGTTGGTGATGGCCGAGGGAGACGGGGAGGAGGACGAAGAGGGAGCCGGCGAGGGGGAGACGGCGACGGGCGTGCCAGGGGGGGGCGGCGGGGGCGAGGCCGGGGGAGGGTAGGGGGCGATGGGGGGGCTGGGCGGCGTGGGCGAGGGCGCGGGCGGGCTGGGCGCCGGCGAGGGCGGGTAGGGGCGGGGGGACGGGGGGTAGACGGAGACCGGGGGGTAGGCGCCTCCTCCGGGCGTGGGCGGCACGACGGGCGGCGAGGGTGGCTGGGCCAGGGGGTCGATGGCGCTGTTGGTGATGTTGAAGGCGGTGGTGACCTCTGGCGTGATTGCGAGCGTGGGGTCGAGCGCGACCTGGGCCAGGGCGGCGTTGATGCGGTCCTGCGCGTCGGGGTCGGACAGGGCGTCGATGGGCGCCACCAGCTGCACCAGCACCTGGAGCGTGGAGGGCGTGGAGGGGGGCGCGGGGGGCGTGGGGGGCGCCGGCAGCATGGCCAGCGGCTGCACGAGCTGCTGCTGCTGCTGCTGGCGGCGGCGGCCGGCGCTGGGCGTGGGGCCGCTCGAGACAAACTGCACGGCCGAGATGACAATGTTGTTGGTGGGCACGCCAAAGTAGGTGGCAAAGGCGCTCTGCAGCGCCGTGACGAGGTTGGAGAGCGCGTTGACGTTGGTGCTGGTGGTGGGCGGGACGCTGAGCGTGACGGTGAACGAGTTGGTGGAGACGGTGGTGGTGGCGGGGGGGTTGGGCGGCGGGGGCGAGGGCAGCGGGCTGACGTAGGTGAGGGTGAAGCCCGAGGACTGGTTGTCTGCCTGCGTGCTGAGCAGGAAGGAGACGGTGACGGTGAGCACGCCGCCGACGGGGATGACGGCCGTGGTGGTGGTGGAGGTGAAGACGAGCGGCGCGGCGCCGTTGGGGCGCTCGAGCGTGACGGTGACGCCGATGAGGCTGGAGGCCAGCAGCTGCAGGTGGTAGAGGCCCGGGGGCAGCTGGTTGACGGGGTACTTGTAAATGGTGGCGTAGGCGGGGCTCCAGAACATGGGCGGCGGGCGGTCCCAGCGCGTGCCGAACTGCGTGCTGAAGGCCAGCGAGTTGGTGGCCGTGTTGAGGTTGGGCGAGTTGACGCACGTGTTGTACGTGTTGGGGCCGCAGGTGGCGGGCGAGTTGCCGTTGGTGTCGAGGCAGCTGCTGTAGATGAGCGCCGACTGGGTGGGCGCGCACGCCACCACGTTGGGCGAGGGGCGCAGCGCGCCCAGGTAGCGCACCACGATGGCTCCGCTCTCGCTGAGCACGCCGGCGCCCGGCTGGAAGCTCACGGTCAGGTAGGTGGTGGCGCTGCTGACCGTGACGGACGAGGTGGTGGCCGTCACCACGTCGGCGACGGCGCCCGTGTGGCCAAACTCGAGCAGCGCCGGCACGTAGGGCGAGCGCAGGAACTGCACCCCCCAGTAGCCGTCCGGCAGCGCCTGGCCCAGCTGGAACTGGTACAGCGTAAAGTACGAGCCGGTGGCCTGGGCGCTGATGCTGGCCAGGTCCCACTGGAAGGCAAAGGTGAGCTGCGCCACGCGGATGTCCCAGTTGGGCGGCAGCACGCACTGCGAGCCGGGCGTGACGACGGCGCCGGCGCCGTTGGTGCAGGAAAAGGGGTCGGGGCTGAGGCAGCTGGAGCTCCAGACGGGCACCTGGCCGCCGATGCAGGGGTTGGGCACCACCTGGCCGGGCAGCGCCGTGGTGGTGGCGGCCTGCAGCAGCGCGGCGGCCGTGGTGGAGGCGGCCAGCGCGGCGGGCGTGATGGCGCCGGTGGCCAGGTCGGTGAGCAGGCCCGACACGGTGGAGCTGCCCACGTACACGGCCTGCATCAGCTGCACGCCGTCCGTCAGGCCCGTGATGGTGGTCTGCAGGTTGGACACGGCCGTCACGGCCGCCGTCACCAGCGCAGGGTCCGCCACGCCCGTGCCCAGCGCCGAGGCGCCGGCCGCCTGCATGGCGGCGGCGGCGTCCTGCACCAGGCTCCGCAGCGTGGCAATGTCGCTCAGGTCGTACGTGGTCTGCAGCAGCGAGCGGCGGCCGGCCGAGTTGGTCGCCGCGTAAATGCCCGAGGCGATGGCGTTGATGGCGTACGCTTGCGCCTGCGCGGTGTGGATGCGCGCGGGGTGGTGGGCCATGGCAGAGTGAGCGCGCGCGTGTGCGGGGACGCGTGCGTGCGGCGCCCCAGGCCATGTTGTGAACACAGGGAGAAGCACGTGACTGGCGGCGCACCTGGATGCGCGCGGGCCCGCCAACGTTGCGGCCGGCGATGAAGCGGGCCAGGAGGCGGACGGCCACCTTGATGTGCGCGTCCGCCCGGGCCAGGTGGCGCACCCTGCGCGCGCGCACACACACGCGTGAGGAGCGCGGCACAGGCCCAGTTGAGTGCGTGCCAAGGGGGGGCGGCGCGCTCAGCAGCAGCGCCAGCCACATGGCCGAGGGAGGACTCACGAGGCCTGCTTGCCGAGGTTGAAGCGCTGGTAAATGTTGATGGCGGCGAGGGGCGCGGGCAGGTTGCCGGTGAGGCCCAGCGCCGAGATGACGCGCGCCTCGGCCTGCGCCTGCGTGAGGGACCAGCCCGCCATGAGCTCGACCACAATGGTGCTGATGGCGCTGATGGACGTGTAGTCGAGGGGGGAGCTCAGGTACGTGTCCAGGCGCAGCAGCGAGCCGCCGTCGTAGCACGTGCCCGTCGAGCCCTGAGCGCGCGCGCATGAGCGCAGGTGAGGGGCAGCAGCAGGGGTGAGCGGTGCCATGAGGGCGGGGAAAGGCGCGGGGCGGACGCTCATTTGTGTGGCCCTGGGGCTCATCCTCACCGCGACGACGAGGGGCTCGGTGGTGACGTTGGCGGTGAGGTTGGTGGCGGGCACCACGCGCAGCACGGCGGCATAGGTGGTGGAGGCGGGGATGGTGGTGGTGTTGAAGCGGCCGTAGGCGTCCGTGGTGCTCAGCGTGCTCGCCTCGAACGTCGTGTCCACCGTGGGGTTGAGGTACGACACGGGCACGTAGTTGTTGTCAATGGCCACGCTGCGCATGGGGGATGAGGGACGTGAGGAGCGCAGCAAGCGTCAGGTCAAGGTGGGCAAGCGCGCGAGGTGTGCGGAAGGAAGGAGGCCCAAGCGTCGTGCGGCAAGCAGGATCTCTCGCTTGTCACCTGCAGGAGCGGAGCGCGCCGTTGAGCTGCACCGTGCCGATGGCAAATGCGTTGAGGTTGTCGGGGCCAAAGCCCAGGGGGCCGCCGTAGCCGCCGTAGCCACCGTAGCCGCCGTAGACGGCGCTGCCCGCCACGTAGGTGCCGTAGCCGCCGTTGTTGGGGTACACGCTGCTCTGGATGATGAGCGCGCGGCGCGCCATGTCGTTCTCGATGCGCTCGGCCTCGGCGATGAGCTGGAGCGGCGTGGCGACGGGCAGGTCAAAGACGGACGCCGTGGCGGGCAGGCGGGCGGGCGGCGCGCCGGCGGCGTGCAGCAGGCTCAGCGTGCAGCCGTCGAGGCCGGTGGAGCCCAGGTCCTGCTGCATGGCGCTGCGGAACTCGAGGCGCAGGGTGGAGAGGGCGGCGACGTGCACGTGGTCGTGCAGGCGCGCGTACGTCCACTCGGACTGGGCGCAGCGCAGCGCCCACGCGTCGCCCTGCTGCACGCTCGAGGCGGCCAGGTCCGTCTCCACGTCCACGTAGACGGTGCAGCCGTCAAAGTCACAGCCTGCCGCGCGCGAGACGTGCGACACCTGCGCGGCCGAGGTGCAGGCACGCGCGGTGCGAGCGACGGCACACGTTTGCTCAGCGGCGTGCGCGCAGGATTGGCGTGCGGCGCGCCAATTGCGGCTGGGATTGCGCGTTGTTGGGGCGCCTGTGGCCAAGTGGCAGTAGCACGCTCACCTGGAGCGTGCGGAAGAGCGGCACGCGTTGGCCGGGCACGACGGGCGTGCCGTCCGCGCACACGAGCTGCACGGAGAGGAAGGCGTCGTGCTGGGAGAGCGCGTCGTGCAGCTCGGCGGGCAGCGCGCAGCGCGCCTCGGTGGTGGGGCCTGCGGGAGCGCGAACCGTCGCAGCAGCAGCAACGGCTTTTTCGCCGGTGGCAGTAGCTGGGCGCGCGGCGCGACGCATCGCCTCCCCCTGCGCCGCTTCACCTCGCACGCCCAGAAATCACGCTGGAAGCTCACCTGAGGGCGCCGAGAACTCTGCTGGGCTCGAGGCCTGCGCGCCGCTGGACGTGGTGATGAGGCAGAGCTCCGCCGGGTCGTCCCAGGTCGCGTCAACTTGGCGAGCCGTCGTACCGCAGCTCGGGCGCGTGGAAGCGTCCACGGAGAAGGAGAAGGAGAGGGGGGATGGCGCTGCTGCGAGCGAGATTGCGCGGGGCTGCACGAGCTGCCCGCTGGCGTCCGCCGCGCATGCCAAAAGGGCGAGCAGCAGGCCGGTCAAGCCCACGACCCTCCGGAGCGTCAAGGGCGCCATCGCGGCCAGAGAGCGCGCCGATGGAGAGCTGGTGCGTGCAGCGACGCTGGCGGATGGGCTGCGCGCCCCTGGAGGGGGTGGATTGCTGGCGCTGCTGCGCGACGCTTCACCTCCGCGCGAGAGGCGGGCGTGCAGCACGAGGGGGTGGAGCGCCTGCTGCACACGGGCACGCCGCACGGAGACGGCTGAGCGACGCGTGTGAGTGCAGTGAGTGTGGGAGTGCCCGTTGCTGCGCGCTCGCTCGCTTCTTATCGGGGCGCTTTCACCACGCCATGCAGGGCGGACTCGACCCGAGCAGGATTGCGTGGTGGAGAGCGCAGCAGCACCGTTGGGAGCGCGGAAGCTGGCAAACAGCTGGCTCCGCGGCCTCTTTGCAGCGCGCCGTGTGCAGCTCAGGGAAGCAAAAGGAGCAGCAGCAGGTCAACATCGCAATCTTGGACGGCGGCGCGCCATCCGCCGCCGCTGTACAGCAACCAGTGCGCGCGCGCAACAACAAGGGGGGAGCCTCTGTACAGACAAACGAAAAGGAAACAACGAAATGGCCATCGTTCGTTGGCTGCGCTGGATGCCACGCTCGCTGTGCACAACACGTCTGCACGCTCTCAACAAACACGGTGCGCCGCCCCACGCTGCCCCACGCTACGCTCGCTGGTTCTTCGTCTACGGCGCCCACGCCGTGCGGACCCAGTAGTTTTCGTCCATGACGGTGTCCGGGTGCGAGGATCGCACCTGCGGCGTGGGCACGGCAGCAGAGCGCGCGTCAGCCCCTGGGCGGCCAGAGGAGCCCCTCCTGACGCGCTGCGCAGTGGGCTCAACTCACCAGCCACCTGAACCTGACGGCGCCCTGGGGATTGGAAACCTTGGTGATGATGCGCAGGCGCAGGTAGCCGCTGGGCACAAACACCTGCACGGCCGTCTGGGTGACGGCGGGGGACGAGGCGCTGAAGGCGCGGCTGTTGAAGACCACCACGTCGCCGGCCGTCACCAGCGTGGACGTGCCCGCCGCCTGGTCAAACACCAAGGTGTTGAAGGCGGGCGTCGAGTCAATGGTCCAGTAAAAGCCCTCGGTCACGACGTAGCCCACCTGCAAGCGCAAGCGCAAGCGCAAGCGCACACGCTGCACTGGTTTGGCAGTGCCGTTGCACGCTGCTTTGGCAGACGCTGGCCGAACCGCAACGGGTGCTCCCTTTGACGGGCGCACCTTGTTGGCCAGGGCGGGGAAGGTGTAGGTGCTGGACAGCGCGCTGCTGCCGTTGGATAGCGTGCCTGCCGCCGTTGCCACCTGCAGCGCCGCAAGAAGACACCGTGCTGGTGGTCGCGTCGCGTGCGCCACCACGCCTGGCCGAGGCCCGGCTCACCCAGCAGCAGAGCAAGCGGCGCGCACCTGGGCCACGTTGGGCGTCACCAGGCCCGCCACGTCCGCACTGGTGGCCACGTACGCCTGCGCAGACACAACACACAGTGCTCACGGTGTGCCTGTGAGCGCGCCGCCAGGAGGAAGCCACCGCCCGCGCGGCGCGAGCCGTGAATGGGCTGGGCTGGGGCGGCGGCCCCGGCGCACCTGCAGGAAGATGCCCTGCGTGCCGACCGTGCGCATGTTGAAGAGCGGGTCCACCGGGTTGAGGCTGCCCGTCGGGTCCTGCACAGGCAACAGCAGCGCCGCGCGCGGATGCTGAGCGCCCTGGAGCCCGCAAGCACTGGTGGCGTGCACTCCGTGGGCCCCGTTCAACCCATCAACAACTCACGGCGGTGGTCCATATGGGCAGGCGGAAGGACGTGAGCCTGATGGGGATGGGCACGCCGTTGCCCAGCAGGCTCAGCGTCTGCGCGCACCACAGCCACAGGGAGCGCAGGCACGTCTCTCACCTGTCGCCGCAAGCCGCCGCACTGTGGCCGGGCACCCTGCACGCGCGCCTTCCCTGTTACCCGCGTACTGACCTGCGTTGCGTTGACGCCCGCCCACTCGACCAGCAGCTGCTGGTACGTCTCCCCGTAGTCGATGCTCAGAGGCACGGGCGAGGTGACCAACCCCCCGGGCAGCGAGGCGGACTGGTAGCGCTGCAGGCCGGCCAGCAGCACGCGCGCGCGGGCCGTGGGGGGCCCTGCAGTGAGGCGCGTGGGAAGGTTGACATTGGTGTAGGCCCAGCAGCGCGCCGAGTAGAGCCGGCTGGGCGCGCTGGCGGCCAGGCCTCCCGGGACCAGGCTCTGCACAGTTGTGCACAGGGGCGAGTCGCGCGTTGGTGCGGCGCGCGGGTGCGGGCTTGGGGCTGCGAGGCGTGCGTTGCTGCTGGACGCAGGCCAGAGTGACATTCAGGGTTTGGCTCACTCACGTCCAGGGTGAAGGCCCACAGCGACGAGCACGTGCTGTTGAAGAGCTGGGGGCTGGCGCAGGTGGGCAGGCGGACCTTGTACGTGGGCGCGGTGAGAGGCACGGCGGCAGAGCCGGGGATGGCGGGCCACACGTCACACTGCACGCCAGGCACCCAGCCTGCGGGCAGCAGCACGATGGCGAGCTGAGCGACGCATTGCACGTCGCAGCCCTGTGCCCCCACGAGCTGTCACGCTCGCCCACCCACAACCTGCGGTCACCCACGCCCCGCAACTCACCAATGTACGCCTGCGCCACCGTGTTGCTGTAGTCAATCACGGCGGGGCTCAGGCTAGCGCGCAGCTCCTGGTTGAGGCCGATGAAGCGCGCGGCTGCCGGCGGGCACGGCGAGTACTGCGCACGCACGCACACGCGCGCGGGGACCCAGCAGCGTGCAGACGGACGTGTGTGGGCGCGTGCTGGCCTGCGCGCATGCTCAAAGCGCTGCGCCAGCCTACTCTACACACTGGGTGCGCACCGCCAGGAAGAGGGCAGAGTTGCCCGCGGCGACAAACTTGACGTCCACGCGGTACTGCCTGGCCCTGGGGTCGATGCTGACGCACCTGCAACGAGCCAACGAGTGCATTCCCGCAGAGGCGGCAACGTCTGGTGCTGCGGGTGGGAAACGCGGCAAAGCTGTGCGTTGACCCGCCCGCATCATCGCTCACGACGAGGTCTTGGGCAGGGAGATGCGCGAGTTGAACGCCTCCCAGTTGTCCAGCACGGGCTGACCGTTGAGCATCACGCTGCACGCCTTGCACGTCACCTGACACGGCAGGAGCGCCAGGGCACAGCTTCAGCCGCCGAGTGGGCCAAAGGCGCGCGGCACGAGCGGCGCGCGTGGCCTGGCCCTGGCAGGACGCCAGGGCAGCGCCTCACCGTGAACATGACCCTCCCAGAGATGCCAAAGACGTTCCAGATGGTGGTGGCGTAGCCCATGACTGCGCGCAGGCGCAGGCAAACGTTCGCGCAAGGTGATGTCCGCAGTGGCGCCTGCGCGCGAGCACCTTGCCCTCCTCCTTGCTGCGCCGTAGCCAAGGCGCCGCCACACGCCCTCACCAGAGTCCAGCGCCACGTTGGGGCTGATCATGGACGTGAAGCTGCCCGCCGGGGACGTCAGGTCGCTGACCATGGTCTGCGACTCCCACAAGCTGCGGAGCGCAACACCATGCACGGCCAGGTCAAGATTAGGAGCGTGCCTTGCGCCAGCGAGCGCCGAGCGCTGCCCAGGTGCCCACGCACCTGTCGAGCTTGACTTGCTGCGACAGCACGTTGATGGCGGAGCTGTTGAGCACCACGCCCGTGCTGGCGGTGCGGTTGTAAAACACCAGCCAGCCGCTGTTGAGCCCCCAGCCCTGGCTCGAGGCGTCCGTGTAGTTGTTGGTCACGGTGGGCGCGGTGAACCTAGCGCTCGTCCACTGCGCGCGTGCGTGCACGAGGTGCACCACCGCGACCCCTCAGCCGCGGCCCCCCACCGGCCCCCAAGGACCAAGAGCTGCTTCCTTGTCCATCATGTGAAGGGTCGCTCACCGTGGTGTAGCTCGAGGGGAAGAGGCTGCCCTGCGCCGCGCCCGGCGGCGTGAGCTGCACCGACACGGCGCCCGCCGGCACGGGGATGAGCACGAACGACACGTTGAACCAGCCTGGGCTGGACGCCTTGAACGAGGCGGTGCCTGACGTGCTGGTGTTGGCCACGCCCAGGTCCACGCCGTTCACCAGCACCCTGCGCGTGCGGCAGCACCACCGCAAGGTGCGCAAGGTGATGAGTGAGGGTGGTGCAGCCCGCTGAGGGCGCTTCAGACGTGAGAGCACGGCATGCGAATGGCGCACCTTCCTCCCAGGAACCACTGGGGGTAGGTGATGGTGAAGGTGTGCAGCCCCGAGGCGTTGAGCTGCAGCACGGCGCTCATGTTGACCATGGCGTTGCTCGTGTACTTGAACCTTGAAAAGGACGGGCCGCCCGAGCGCACCGTCTGGTCCAGCGGGGTGAGGCCCGCTGAGCTCAGGACCTGCGCAGCAAGCAGCGTTGCAGGGGCGGGCAGCGTTGAAGATGAAAAGGGGGCCCAGTCAGCGTGGCCACGGCGGCAGTTGCCAGAGGCGAGCGGGCCAGCGGGCACGACCCACCCGGGGGTTGCCGTTGTACCAGTACGTCTCAGTGAAGCCTGGGAGGGCGACTGAGCTGGGCAGCGCGCCGGCGCTGACGGCGGGAGGCAAGGTGGGGACTCCTGCGCATGTATGGGTGGGGCGAGCGCTGGGTGTGAGTGACTTGGCCGACGACGCCTGACGCGGCAGCGGAGGAGGGAAACCCCCGACGCGCGCCGCCGTTACCTGCTGCGGAGGTGATGGACTGGAGCGCCAGCTGGAGGGCGTTGAAGGCGTTGAGGCGCATCTGGGAGGAGGTGAAGCCCTGCAACGTCAAACGGTGCATGGCAGCGCAAGAGCCCCGTGGGTGGTGGGGGCCCCGGGCAGTCTGCGCGCTCCTCAGCATGTGGTTCCTCCTGCTGGTGCGGGGGCTTTACCTGCAGGCCGGAGACAAAGTCGCCGCTGGTCAGGAGGATCTCGCGCACCTGCGTCGCAGCATCATGCGAAACGCGCGCGGGCGCGTCAGCCCCACACGTGCGCACTCAAGGCGTGTGCGCCCCACTCCCAACCGGGTCCCCAGGCTCTTTCTTGCTCGCCCGCACCTTGGTGGCCTTGAAGTAGTCCTTGTCCTGAGAGCCCAGCACGCTCGTCACCAGCGCCGCCACCCCGGCCGTGATGGGCGTGGCCTGGCTGGTGCCGTGCATGATGCCGTACACGTGCTGCGCGCCGGTGCCGGCGGCGGCCTTGGCGTCCCACAGCGTGGACATGATGAAGGTGCCGGGCGCCGACATGTGCACGCGCTGCCCGTAGTTGGAGAAGAAGGCGCGGCCGTCCGTGCTGTCGGTGGCGCCGATGCACAGCACGTTGCCCAGCTGCGGCGCAGGGTCAGGGGCGCAGCGAGCGGGTGAGTGGGCGCGAGCGTGCGTGCGCAGGGCCCCGGCGCTTGCCCTCGCGCTGGGCGGTGGCGCCACGCACCGGCACCATGCAGGGCGTGTAGGTGTAGCCCAGGGAGGCGAGCGCGTCCAGGTCCAGGTTTTCGTTGCCGGCGGCGGCCAGCACCAGCACGCCCTTGGCCTCCAGCGGCTTGATGGCCTGGGTGTAGGACGCCAGCCAGCGCTGGTACCGGTCGTCGGCCGGCTGCACAGGGTTTATGAAGGAGGGGGGAGGGACAGGGGACGGCGCCGCACAACGTTGGTTGCGCGCTGCGACACACGGAGGCGGAAGACACCATTGCCTGCCTCCCTTCAAACTCACTGGCGAGCGTGGCTGGCCGCCCCCGTTGAGGTTGTAGGCGTAGTCAGAGCCCAGCGACATGGACACAATGTGCGCGCCCATCTTGAACGCGTAGTCCAGGGCCGTGAGCACCGTGCTGGCGTCGATGCGGCCCTTGGGCGAGCAGTCGGCCACCTGCGC
>VFQP010003621.1_pt1 | contig 15502 bp, 14 predicted proteins | sample 3512351 | NCBI WGS metagenome assembly VFQP01 (sample SAMN10412372, study PRJNA504923) | tailings metagenome | isolation source: Relicate 1 Philex TSF1 revegetated site | place: Philippines: Tuba, Benguet | collected 2017-08-29 | reverse complement strand
TGGGGTGCGGGGCCTTGCGCGCGAGCTGCGGGCCGACCAAGCGTCGCCACAGGCCCGCGGCCCCGTGGCTTGGCACATCATCTGCTCGCCAGAGACGGCTCCACCAGATGTAAAGCTCAGCACACACGCTGCCACGTGGCGCGCGCGCGCTGCCCTGCCGATGGGGTTCCCTCGCACCTGCAGCAGGAAGAAGGGGATGTGCTTGGCCTTGGCCTTGGCGGCCAGCTCCTTGAGCCCGCGCAGCATGAAGCCCCAGTGGCGCGCGCCGGCGCCCAGGAACTGAGGCACCTGCGCGTCGCCCACCAGCCGCACATTGTCGAGCTTTCTGCGGCTGGGTCCGTTCCCACACCACAGCCACGCCACGCAGGCTCGCCCGCTCCGCACAGGCAGGCGAGAGCCCTGCGCACTCCTCTTCGCGCTTGCAGGACCCGGAGGCTGAGCAAAGCGCCCCTGTGGGCGCCAGTACGGCGAGGCGGGCGGAGCCGACTGACCAGGTTGAAGGCGATGGCCACGGGCCGCTTGCGCGCCTGCGCCTGCTCCAGCGCGTAGAGCAGCGCCCAGTTGTCGTCCAGGCGCTGGTCGCGGCTCATCCAGTACAGCACGGGCCCGGCGCCCGGCGCGCCCGCCTTGAGCTGCCGCACGCGCTTGGCGTTCACCTTGATGGCGCCAGAGGCGCCGTTGCTGCTGCTGGCGCCGCCGCCGCCGCCGCCAGAGGTGGCGGCGGCGGCGTCCCACGCTGGCTCTGCGGCGGGCTTCTTCTTGGTGGGCGCCTTGCCGGCGCCGTCGTCGCCGTCGTCGCTGGGCTTGCGCTTGGGGGCGGCCTTGGGGGCCATGGCGCTGGCGGGGGAGGGTTGGGGTGAAGAGGTCGGGTCAGGTGTGGTGGGGCTGGTGCTGCGCCGCCTGCGGGTCGGCGCTGGCGCCTGTGCGGGGGAGGGCTCGGTCAGCGATCGGGGGCGGGAGCGTGGAGCCCTGCGCCCGGTGATGAGCGGGAGGTCAGATGCGGCTGGCGCGGCGTCTGCGGCAGGCTGGGTGCTGCAGCAGCGCCAAGAGGCGTGGAGGGGGCGCACGCTAGCGGAGCGCGGCGCAGCGCGGAGGAGCTCCGCGAGGGGGAGCGGCCGCTGGGCTGCGTGGCTGACCAGGCGCCTGGCGTTCAGGAGGCTGCCGACGCCCGGCTGGAGCAGCAGGCGCGCGCTGATGGCGCGGGCTGCCACCGTGTGTAGCGCGCGCGCTGGCCACACACACGATGCGAGCACGAGGAGCTGCCGCTCCTGAGGAAAGGGGCCTGGGGCGAGGTGGGGCGGGCACTGGTGCGTCCGGCCACACGCGTGCGCTGCGCTTGGCTGCTCTGCGCTCGTCCACACGCCTGAGTCCTAAGGGCTTGATGCTGTGCTCGATCGCTCGCTCGTCCGTGCGCCACACTCCCCACGACCAGACGACCATGAACAGCACGATGATGCAGCTCAGCAGGCAGCAGCGGCTCTCCAGCAGGGCGCCCGTGGCGCGAGCTTCCGTGCGGTGCGCCTTGAGCGGAGTGGCGTGCGTGTGGCGCTCGCGACGAGCAGCCACTGCCGCAGCACCACGCGTCACGCCACTCTCGAATTGCTGCTGTGCGCCTTGCGTTCCGCGCAGGCCGGCGCCCCAGGTGCTCGCGCGCGCCATCACCACCTCGCGTCGCACTGCCGTGCGCGTCTCAGCGAGTGAGTGCCGCGCGGCAGGAGAGGTGCACGGGACCGCGCGGCGTGCGTGTGCGCGTGGCTGACGCCCTCCTGGGCTCTGGCTCTCGCGCGCAGGCTTCGCTCCTCCCCCCGTCGCGGACACAAAGGCCAAGTTCGTCAAGGGCTACGCCAAGCCGATCCCTGCCATCTACAACACCGTCGTGCAGGTGAGGCGCGTGCGCAGCACGCCTGCGCAGAGCCCGCGCGCGCTGGGCTGCTTTTCTGACCGTGCGTGTGCGGGTGGCCAATCGCCTCTGACCCCGCAGGAGCTCCTCGTGCAAATGCACTTCGTGCGCTACGGCGTCAACTACAGCTACAACGAGGCGAGTGTGTGCCTGTGGCGCTGGAGGTGCTGGGCCGCGAGGCTCTGCGCGGTGCTTCGCGAGCGGGGGGCAGGTTCAAGCCACACAGCCCAGATCAGCACGGGCCCGCAGCAGCTCGGCGGCTGCGGGGCGCAGCGACAACGCGGAGAGGCTGGGCGCTGTCGCCTTGCGCTGCTGTGGCGCGTTCGCGCGCGGGGCGCTGCTCGCTTTGTGGGGTTGTGTGGCTCCAGCTCACCACACGCGCCAGTGGACCAAACAGGCGCACCAGGGGCAGGCAGGCGGTGCTTGGCTGTGCGTCATTTGGAGCGTTCTTGCCAATGTGCAGCTCCACGGCTCACTCCCTGTGCTCTGTGCTCCCTGGTGCTGGTGGTGGGGTGGTGGGGTGCCTGTGCAGATCTACGCCTTGGGCTTCGTCAGCGTGTTCGACCAGGTGCTCGAGACGCTGCCCGAGGACGCGCGCAAGGGCATCTTCAACGCGTACGTGACGGCGCTCAACGAGAAGCCCGAGCAGTACCGCAAGGACGCGCAGGCGCTCGAGCAGCTCGCTGGCGCGCTCTCAGGGCCAGAGGCGCTCACGGCCGACGCGTCAGGCTCACAGCTCCAGGTGCGTGCCTTGCTGGTGGTGGTGGTGCGTGGGCGTGGGTGGATGGGCGGGTGGTCGCTAGCAGGGCGCCGCGTCACGACGACCTCACGTGCGCCGCCGCGACCGCACCACCTGCCTGTGCCACACGCGCAGAAAGCGCTCGCCCAGGTCAGCGAGCGCAGCGCGTCCGGCAAGCTCGCGTACAACAAGTTCTTCGCCATTGGCCTCTTCCGGCTACTCGAGGTGCGCCCCGTGTCCTCGTCCTGCGGTGAACTCCTGCACGCCCCGCAACAGGGTTCGTGACGCAGGCGCTGCTCCACGCGTGCGCCTGTGCCCCTGTGCAGTTGACGGGCGCCAAGGAGCCCGCTGCGCTCGAGCGGCTCGTCAAGACGGTCGGCGTTAAGCCCGAGGCCGTCAACAGGTGCGCCACCACCTCCGTCCTCTGCCCGTGGGTGGCTCCACAAGCTTCTCGCCATCACGGTGCATCACGCGGCAATAATCTGTCGCTTTGCCCCGCCCCCCTCCGTCGGGCCTCAGGGACCTGATGCTGTACAAGGGCATCCTGAGCAAGCTGAGCGCGGCCAAGGAGCTCATGCGCGAGTTCACCGAGCGGGAGAAGCGCAAGCAGGCCGAGCGCGAGGCCGAGAAGGCGGCCAAGGCCAGCGGGGGCTCCTCCTCGGGGCCAGGCACTGCCGTGGAGGCCGAGAAGAAGGTGAGCGGGCGGGGAGAGAGCAGGGCGAGAGGGCGGGTTGCGAGAGGCGCGGCTGCGCGTGATCCAGCGCATGTACGCCTATCCACCGGGGTTGTTGTGCTGTCCACGCTCACCGCACCTGCAGGCCGAGCCCCAGACAGCATGAGCTTCGTGCCCTGGTCCCGCGGCACGACGGGCGCCCGCAACCTGCGCCCCGGCGTCAGCGGCAGGCGGACTGATGTAGCTGTGCGGCTGGCAGCGGCATTGACAGCCCCGTCCGCGCAGCAGCCTGGCGGCGGGAGGCGCTGACTGGCTGGCTGCTCCGTCCTGGGTCCCACCGTGGTGGTTATTCATGGCGTCAAACGCGTGGCAGAGGAGTGACAGGGACGCCGCAGCACGCGCACGTGTTTGGCGGGACGCGGCGAGGATGAGGAGGGCCCCGGGGAGGAGGAGGCAGGGGCAGCAGCAAAGCAGCAGGAGGCAGCCGGCGTGGACCGCGACCGCGTGTTCCTTTTCCCGAACCGTTTTTGTGGGTGTTGACGTGGATTGGGCCCTTTCTGACGAAGCGTGAGCCGATGAGGAGGCTAGTGGGGATAGGGCTGCTGGCCGCTGCCTCTCCGTGAGTCTGCGCTGTGTGTGGTGCAGGCACGGCTTTTTGAAGGCGCCCTTGCCCTGTCCCTTGCATCATGTTGGACTCGCACACGGCGTTGCGCGTGCTTCATCAAGCAGGAAAAAAGCAAAAAGGCATCCGGCGGCTCTGCAGCGTCCATCCCTCACGCCCCCGCAGTGCAGCAGCAGCACGTGTCACCAGGGGCTCTGGCAGTGCGGGCAGGCGCTCTTGTCCGAGCTCTTGAACCACTTGTAGAGGCAGCCCGGGTGGAAGCGCACCTGGCAGGTGCGGCACTGCAGGCGCGGGAGCGCCGCGTTGGTGGCGGCGATGACGCTGTAGCAAATGAGGCACGGCTCGATGCCCTCGAACTCGCTCTCGACGTTGGAGCGCCACATGGCGATGGCGTCGGCCACGCCGCGGTTGTTGGTGCGCAAAAAGGCCGAGATGGAGAGCAGCCACTTGCGCATGCGCGTGTCGGCCACGCCGACGCGCCGGCGGCACTCGACCTCGGGCGCGCGCAGCGGGAGCGACGGCGGCAGCCGCACCGCCAGCTCGAGGTCCGAGCCCTCCTCCACCGAGAGCTTGGCCACCACCTCTCGCGCCGCCAGGTTGGTGCGCACGCTGAACTGCTCGCCGCGCAGCTCCTCGCCGCGCGCCTGCACGTCGTGCAGCTCGGTCGCGAGCAGCGCCGGGCTCACCGCCGCCGACGTGTACGCCTCCACCGCGGCCGCCGTGCCGCGGTCGCGCAGGTCGCCGAACCACGTCCGCGCGCTCGCCGGCAGCGCGTGGAGCACGCCCGCGTAAAGGCACCGAGCCACGCGCGCCGTCGTCGTCGCGGCACCACCCCCGCCCTCCGCATCCGCCCCGCTCGCCATGCCCGGCACGCCCGCCTCGCGCAGCTGCCCCCTCAGGTCCAACGCCGCCGCCGCTGCTGACGCCGCCGCCCCACCCGCTGCCGCAAGCGAACCCGACGACGCCGACGGCGACACGCCGCCCTGCTGCTGCGTCGCCGCCGCCGCCGCCGCCGCACGCTTGGCCTTGCCGCCCGCGTAGTCGTCCAGCGGCAGCCACGTCAGCAGGTGGTTGAGGAGGTTGGGCACCAGGTGCGGCACCTCGCCCAGCGCCTGGCGCACCAGCGACGTGCCAGAGGAGGAGGAGGAGGAGGAGAGCAGGTGGCAGAGCAGCGTGGCCCAGGCGCACAGCAGCGTGGGCGTGGGCAGCGCGCCCGGCGGCGCGCCAGTGGCCTGCGCCAGCTGGCGGTGCAGCCCGCCCGCCTGGTGGAGGTAGGCGCCCACGTCGCTGCCCTGCAGGATGGATCAAGAGTCGAGACCAGACAGGCAAACAAGCGAGAGCGACTTTCTCTCGGGGCGCGAGCGACGCCTTGGAGCGCTCCTCTGGCTCGCGTGCGTGCGTGCAGGCTGCTCAGCGAGGCTCCACTGCCAGCAACACGCCTCGCGCCCACCTGCTCATACTCTGGCAGCTCATCCGCAGCCGCCTTGTCACCGCCCGCTGCCGCCGCCGCCGCCCCAGACAGCCCCTCCACCGCCGCCCCCGGCGCGTACAGCACCGCGACGTACGCCGCGCCGGCCAGCTGCCGCCGCACGCCCTCCTCCGCCGCGCCCTCCTCGCCAACCCCTGCAGCCGCCGGCCCTCGCGCCGCCCGCAGAGCAGCCGCCGCCGCCGCCTCCCGCCCAGCCCCGCCGCCGCCACCAAGCATCAGCGCCAGCAGCCCGTCCACCACCACCGTCCCCGTCCCGCCGTCCGCCTCGGCATGCCACTTGCCCGTCGCCGCCATGGCCGCGTACGCCGCCCCCGCCAGCCCCGCCCCGCCCGGCCGCCCCGACAGGTCCATCACCTCCCTCGCCGCGCCCCCGAGCAGCTCCAACGTGCTGCCCACGCCGCCCTCCGCCGCCCACGCCCAAAACAGCTGCTCACCCGCGTTTCCGCCTGCCGCTGCCGCCACCGCCGGGGCGGCGGCGGCGGCGGCGCCGGGCAGCGCGGCGGTGGGCGCCGCCGCCGCGCACAGCGCGGCCAGCGCGCCGACGGCGAGGAAGCCGGCGAGCAGCTGCTCGCAGGCGTCGGCGAGCGGCTGGCGGTATCGCTGCTGCAGCAGCGCCAGGCCCGGCGGCAGGCGGTCGGCGCGCGTGGCGCCGGCGCGGCGCAGCTGGGCCGCCAGCGCGCGGGCGGCGCGCAGCGCCGGCGGCAGCGCGACGGGCAGCCGCAGCGTGCCCAGCGCCTGCGCCAGGCGGCGCGCGTGGGCGGCGTAGGCCGGGTGCGCCAGCAGCAGCGGGCCCTTGGCCGCCAGCTGCCGCAGCACCTGCACGCGTGTGCGCGCGCCGACGCAGAGCAAGGCGCAACCGTGGCCGACCTGATGCACACCGGTACATATGTGCGTTGCGCGCCGCGACTGCGTGCAAACGGCCTTGTGCGCGCTTCGGCCTCGGGGCGTCAGGAAGAGGGCGGTAGGGCCCTGCCATGCCAGAACAGCACAGCGTGCCGGCAGCGAACCTGCAGCGCCACCCTGGCCTCCCTCTCTTCGCCCTTGCCTCCCACCTCCCAAAACCAACCCAAAGCACACCTGCAGCGCCACCCTGGCCTCCCTCTCTTCGCCCTTGCCTCCCACCTCCCAAAACCAACCCAAAGCACACCTGCAGCGCCACCCTGGCCTCCCTCTCTTCGCCCTTGCCTCCCACCTCCCAAAACCAACCCAAAGCACACCTGCAGCGCCACCCTGGCGTCCGGCGCGTCCGCCCCCCCAGCGGTGGCGGCGCCAGAAGAGGAGGAGGAGGAGCTACCCAGCAGCTGCCCGGCGCACTCGCGCGCCGCCGCCGCCACCTCGGCCGCCGCCGCGCGCGCCGCCCGCGCCGCGCCCTCCAGGACCGCGTGCACCTGCGACGCGGCGAGCAGGAGGGGCCGCGCCAGCAACAGAAAACACCGTCACCACCCTGGCCCGAAAAGGCATCCAGCCCATGACCACGCTGTCTGGCAGGTGCCGCGGCTCCAGGGCAGATGCAAGCTCCTTGTGAGGGCGCCCTTTGCGCGCGGAGGCCCCAGTCAGCCCCAGTCCGCGTGGCGCGCTGACTCAGCCCCAGTCCAGGTGGGCTGGGTCAGCGCGAAGACCCGTGCACGCACCCACCTTGGTGAGCGTGGCATGCCACTCGGCCTCTTGAAGGTCCCCGGCGGCATGCGCCACGGCGGCGCCTAGCAGCGCCGCCACGGCCGCCTCTGCCGCCTCCTGCACGCACACACGCACACGGCAAGTCCCCACGCCACGCCAGGTGCACACATGACCACGCAAGGAGCAGTGGCAAAGAGCTCGTGTGTGCTGCCCGGTGGAGCAAGGGCGGCAAAGTGCGTGTGGTGGCGCGTGCTGTGAGTGGCATTGTCAGCGTGACGCAGCGCACCTGCTGGTCGGGGGTGGCCGGGGCGGGCGCGGGGCTGGCGGCCCGCTGCGAGGCGGCCAGCGCGCCCTCCCGCACCGCCTGCGGCCACACGCACAGACACACACGCACACACAGTAGTTGGGCCCACGCCACGTGGGCTTCGGCCCCGCCGCCATGTCCGAACAGACGCAAATCCCAACACACACATCAGCACCCCTGAGGCTAGCCACACGACCCCTTCAGGAAGACTGCCCCCGAACAAACCAGAGCGGAAAACTGCCAAGACAGGCGTTCCAAAACGGCGCACCTGGTGCCGCACCAGCCCCAGCAGCGCCCGCCGCTCCTCCTCCTCCGTCCCCAGCAGCTCCGCCGCCCCGCTGCCGGCCGCCGCGGGGAAGCACGCCGTCGCCAGCGCCAGCGCCGCCAGCCCGCCGGCGTCGCCGGCCTCGAGCGTCACGGGCGGCCGCGCCATGCACGCCCTCGCCAGCGCCACGGAGAGCCGCGCCAGCCCGGGGCCCGGCGCCGCGCCGTTGCGGCGCAGCGCGCCGGCCGCCGCTTCGAGCACCGGAGCCAGTGCGGCCGCCGGCGGCGGCGCTGCCGGCAGCGCGGGCAGGAGCACGTCGGCGCAGAAGCCGTCGAGAACCTGCCTGGCAGCTGCGGGGAAGCTGCCGCTCGGTCTGGCGGCGTGCGCCAGGTGGCGGGTGAGGAGCAGCAGGAGCAGGCGGGCGGCCTGGGGAGGGTAGGGCGCGGCGGGCGGCGCGGCGGTGGAGGAGGAGGAGGGCGGGGGGAGCGCGGCGAGGAAGGCGGAGCGCAGCGCGCGCAGCGCGGCGGGCGCGTCGGAGCGCAGCGCGCACAGCGTGGCGCGGCGCGCGGCGAGGCGCGCGGCCTCGGCGAGCGCGGCGGCGGCGCGGCGCGGCCGCCGTCCGTCATCTGTCGCCGTGCCCGCTTTGTGCTGGTGGTGGTGGTGCCGGTGGTGCGAGGAGGAGAGCAGAGGCTGCTGCGTGGCGGCCTCCGCCGCCACTAGGTGCAGCAGCAGGCCGTCTGGCGGCAGCGGCGATGCAGCACCGCCGCTGCTGTCGGGCGCAGGCAGGCTCAGCAGGCTGTCGGGGCCCACCGCCCGCACCACCTCCACCAGCGCCAGCAGCGCCGGCGTCAGCGGCACCGCCGGCGCCGTCGTCCTCCCCAGCTTCCGGCCGGCTTCCTGGGCGCTTGCCAGGTCAGCCGACAGTTGGGCCAGCACCTCGCGGAGCAGCGCCAGCGCCGCCCACGCTGCCGCTGCCGCGCCGTCCGCCGCGAGCGCCGCGTGCATGGCGCGAATGCGGGCGGCGCCGCGCCGCGCCGCCGCCCACGCCGCCCCCGGTGCCGCCGCCGCACCGCCGCCGCCGCCAGCGAGCAGCGCCGCCCTGGCCAGGCACGCCAGCAGCGGCGCGGCGGCCGCCTCCGCCAGGCACAGCGCGCGCAGCGCGGCGCCGCGCGCCCACGCCTGGCTCGCCAGCTGCAGCGCCGTGGCGGCCACTGGGCTCAGCAGCGGCCCCTCTGCGTCCTCCTGCTCCTGCTCCTCCTCCTCTTCCGTCGCCGCGCCGTCGCTCGCCGCCGCCCCATCAGACGCCGCGTCGCCCTCCTCCTCGTCGTCCTCCTCCTCCTCGTCCAGGGCGGCGGCGGCGGGCGGCGGCGACGCGTTTTCGCGCAGCCACGCCAGCAGCGCGGAAGCCAGCACTAGCTTTGCCACCTCCTCCGGTGCCGCCGCCACGGCCGCCGCCGCTGTGTGCACGGCAGGCGTTGCCGCCTTCCTGCCGGGCGCTTGCGTGGCAGGTGGGAGCGCGAGGAGGTGCTGCGCCACGGCTAGCGCCGCGCAGGCCTCGAAAAGCTCGTGCTGCGGTACCGCCGAGGGCGGCGGCGGCGGCGCGGCGGCGGCGGCGCGCGCGTCGACGGCCCACGCCGGCAGCGCGGCGCACAGCGCGCGCAGCGTGGCGCGCGCGCCGGCTGCCGACAGCAGCTGCGTCTCTCCACCGCCATTGGACCGCAGCAGCTGCCCCAGCAGCGCCACCGCCGGGTGCCGCGCCACCTCCGCCGCCGCCGCCGCCGTCTCGGCCTCCCCAAAGCCCTCGTCAGGGTCTGCGCCGACGCATGCGTCGGCGACGGCCGCTCGCAGCGCCTCGGGGCGGGAGAGCTGCCGGGCCAGCGCGTCCAGCGGCGGCTGCCAGGCGGCAGCGGCGGCGGCGGGCGCGTCGGGGCTCGGCGGCATGGCGGCGAGGGCTTGCGCGGAGGTTAGGGCGCGGGCCAGCGCGGCGCACAGCATGCGCAGCAGGTCGAGCGAGGGCTCGGCGGCGGTGGGCGCCGCCGCCGCGTCCTGCTGCAGGTGCTGCTGAGGCGTCGTCAGTCCCGGGAGCGGCACGCCTGCACGTCATCTCGCGATGGTCAGGGCCAGGACACCTCCCTCATGCTCCCACTCACTTGCTTTTGAATGTGGTGCCAAGAAGCCGACAAGGTGATGGCACCGCGTACTACCACCCACCGCTGAGGCCGGACACTGCCGCCGCCCACTCGGCCTCTGCCTCAGGCCCCGCGCCGCGCCCCAGCAGCCACGAGAGCAGCACCTCGACGTGCGCCGCCGCCGCCGCCGCCTGCCCGCCCGCGGCCGCCCGGTGACACGCCCGCAGGAGCCCCGCAAGGCTCAGCCCCGTGCCCGCGCCCGCGCCGCCCTCCCCGTCCCGCTCCGCCGCGCCCACACCCGCCGCCGCCGCCGCCGCCACGCCGCCTGCTCCCGCCGCCGATGCCACCCCGCCGGGGGCGGCGGAAGCGCCCGAGCGGATGAGGAACGCGAGCAAATGCGACGCCGCCGCCGACAAATGCGTCTCCTCGCCGTCCGCCGCCGCGGCCCCAGGCGCGTGCAGCGCGGCGACCAGCACGTCCGCGGCGGCGGCGGCGACGGCGGCTGCCGCGCCGGGGTCCACCTGCTGCAGCGACGACACCAGAGCCTCGGCGCGGCCGAAGACGCCCTCTTGCTGCTGCGCCGCGGGCTGCTGCGAGGCGTCGAGCGCGGCGCGGACGGCGTGGGCGGCGCCGGCAGCGACCGCCGCGCGCACCGACTGAAGCGCCGCCTGCCTGTGCTGCTCTTGCGGCGTCGCGGAGGCGAGGCGCTTGAGGAGGCCGGCGAGGATGTCGGCTGCGGCTTCGGCGGCGGCGGGCGAGGGCGCGCCGCCGCTGCCGGCCGTGCGGAGGCTCAGCGCGGCGGGCAGCACGTGAGCCTGCAGCGTGGCCTGGAGCAGCGCCTGGCGGTACGCGTCCTCGTCTGGCGGCGGGGCGGCAGTTGAGGCGGCGGTTGAGGCGGCGGTTGGGTCGGTTGGGGTGCGGGCGGCGACGACGAGTAGCCACTCTAGCACCTCGCGGTACGCGGTGCACCCCGCCAGGCGGCCAGCCCTGCGGTGCGCGAGGCGAGCGATAACGTGCGTGAAGGCACAGCCAGGGCAGGATGCGCTTGCTTCTCTCCTTCTGTGCCTCCCTTCTGGCGTCCTTTGGTGGCCTCCTTCGGTGCGAGCTGCAGTCTTGGGGTTGGAAGGAGAAAGCGCACCTGGCGGCGCTGGGGTCCAGCAGGCCCGCCCACGTCGCCTCGAGCACCTGCGCCGCCGTGTCTGGGAGCTGCCCAGAAGCTGCCTTTGTCGGCGCCAGGCTGGCGCGTGGGAGCAGCGCCACGTAGGGCAGCAGCGCGGGCCACGAGGCGGCGTGCGAGCCGTAGCAGCCGTGCTTGAGCAGCGAGGTCAGGCGGGGGAGCACCACCTTGCGGAGGTTGACGTGCGACCAGGCGTCGGGGAACGCCTGCGGGACGCATCAGGAGGGCGCTTGAGTGCAGGCCCCCGCGTCCATGCCGGCGGGGACGGGGCGGGCGGTCCCACCCTCATCCTCCGTTCCTCCCTCCCTCCGGTCCCTTGCGCAGCAAAGGCGTGGGCGCGTCACGCAGCGCACCAGCTGGCCTTCCCGCTTCCTTTCCCATGCTGAATGAATAGGTTCAGCATCAAAAGGGCGCACCTTGAGGTAGGTGAGCTGCAGCGCCCACATGCCGCCGTGGTTGCCCGGGTCCTTGTCGCCCACGGCGCCCAGCACCGCCGCCGCCACCTCGGCGCCCGCCACGGCCGCCCGCGCCGCCTCACGCCCGCCCGCCTCGGCCTCCGACGGCGCCGGCGATGCAGCGCGCGCCTCGTCCGACGCCGGCGCGTCGGCCGCCGTTGCTTGGGCTGCGGGTGCCGCCTGGAGGCAGGAGACCACCTCCTTGACAAAGGCGTACGAGGCGTTGCGGATGAGCGGGCTCTTGGCTCCAAAGGTCTGCTTGAGGAAGCCGGGCTTGGTCAGCAGCTGCGCCACCTGCAGCATGGTTGTGAGGTTGAAATGCCACCTCTAAAAGGTGACAGGCTCGTCTCAGGCTCGAGGGTCGCAAGGCGAAAATCTGTTTCTGCCAGGTGTGCGCGGCGTACCTGCGCCCAGGCCTGGGCCAGCTGACGCTCGGCCGCGTTCGCGCCGGCGGCCGCGGCGGGGGCGGCGTCTTGGCCGGCGGCGTTGGCGGCGGAGGAGGGCGGTTCGCTGGGTGCCGAGGCGGCGGCGGGCGGGCCGGCCGTGCTGAGCACGTGCAGCAGCGTGCCCAGCGCCAGCAGCGCGGCGCTGACCACCCGCTCGTGGCGCTCCTCCATCTCCTCGGGCGTCTCCTTCCTTCACGATTCAATAATCGAAAGGGAAGGAAAGGAAAGGTAAAGGAATGAAAAAGGAGGGCGGTCAGGGTCAAGGCGCAGCTTGAGGCACACACAAGACGTGACGTATGGGGAGCGTGTTGCGTGTCGCTGCCGTCGCCGCCGCTTGGCGGGTGCACGCTAGCGGGCAGCTGGCGCTCAGGCGGGGCGCACCTGGCGTCTCCCAGCTGCTGCGCGTTTGCCGTGGCCTGGTCGGACAGGAAGCCCAGCAGCTCGGGCGTGCAGAACTTGAGCGCGTCGAGCTGCTTGCGGCCGGGGAAACAGGCCTGCCCACGCAAGCACGCAAGCACATGCAAGCATGGCCACCATACTGGCGTCGTCAGGCACAGTCAGCGCGCAGCCTACCAACGGGTGCACGGTGGCCCCCCCATCAGGCACACGGAAGCTGCGCCTGCGGCTGCGCACGCTGCAAAGCGCTCCTGTTGCGACGAAACGTGGCTTTGGAGGGCGCGGGCGCCCTCCCCACCGCTGGTCAGAGCACACTGCTGCACCGATTAAGGAGGCGGCAGGTGGGCCCGGGGTCACCTGGAAGGCGGCGCGGGCGGCGCTGGCCGTCTCGGCGTGCGGGTCGAACTGCGCCAGCCACCAGGGCGGCACGAGGGCTTTGACATGCGGCGCCAGGCCCTTGCCGGCCGCCGCCGCCAGCTCGCCCAGCGCCGCCGCCGCCTCGGCGCGCACGGCGCGGCTGAGGTCCTGGCTCAGCTTGCCGTAGAGGAAGGTCCAGGGCGGCAGCAGCAAGGGGAGGTCTGACGCGGGCTTGGACTTGACAAGGCCCCGCAGCGCCTGCGGGCGGGTGCGCGCGGAAGGCAGGCCGCGCCACCCACGGAGCGGTTGCTGCCTTCAGCGCATGCCGGCGTTTGGTGTCAGGCCTTTAGTGAGCCCGCCCGCTAGGGAAGGGAAGACGGACCTGCAGGGCCTTGAGTTTGGTGACGGCGTCCTTCTTGCTCAGGTGCCGCAGGCACTGCGCCAGCTCGCCGTCCAGCTGGCTCGAGAACTGGCCCTCCAGCCCCGACGCCGCCGCGTCCTCGCCGCTGGTGCCGGCGCTGCTGGTGGATGGGGCGTCGGAGCCTCGTGTGGTGGCGGCCAGGCGCGCGGCGGCCGCGCCGCCAAAGGCAAAGCCGCCGGCGGCTGGGACCAGCGGCGTGGACCCGAAGCTGCGAGCAGGGGTGAAGTGGTGGCGGTGAGGTGGTGGGGCGGCTGCGGATCAGATCGTTGTGCGGGGGCGGCGGCGGGCGGGGCGCAGCGTGCTGCGGGCCCGCCTCTGCCCGTTGTGCTCAGGACGTGCTCATGGTGGCACGCACGCGCTGCGAGCTGCTGCACGCCTGCGGCTGCTGTGAGCGAACCGTTCGGGAAGGTGGCCACACGAGAGCGACTCGAGAGCGACACAATCGTGGAGCTTCCGCACACGCACCCTGCGCCGCCTGCTCGTGAGGCCAAAAAGTCCGCGGCCGCCTGCGCGCTCGACGCCTTGAACGCCTTGCGGTCGCCCCCCTTTTCCTTGCCCATCTTCCTCTTCTCCTCCTGCTGTGGAGCTCTCTCTTCCTCCTCTGCCACGCGCGCACGCAGACCACCTGGGCAGCAGTGCTGCCACTCAAGCTCCCTTGAAGCCGCGGCGCCCGCGTGCCGACCATGCGGCGGTGGCGCAGCCTCGCCCCGACGTGCGGTGCACACAGCCTCCCCCTCCATGATGCATCATTGATGGCTGCTGCATCTCAGCCTGCATCCTGCTTGAATGGCTTGTCTGCGCACGGCGGCCCCGCCAGGAGGGCGTCGCCCGCGTTCAGCTTTCTAGAGCCCACAGCACAGGTGTCAGTACCACCTACTGCTGCTGCTCTTGCTGCTGCTGCCCTTTCCTGCCGCTTTCTGGGCTGAGCCCGCGGCGCAGCGCATGTTGACCATCCCGTGCGCACGGCTGTCGAGCGACGCGCACGGACTCGACGCAGAGGCGCTCGGCGTGCATTGCGGAGCTGGTTGGCGCTGCTCTTGGCGTCGAGGAGCCGCGCTCGCTGACAGCAGCAGGGCAGGAGAAGAGGACGCGAAGGGCGCGCACCCCTCTCAGGCCATCGGACCACAGCGTGCAGCGCGAGCGTCAGGAGGAGCACACCGCGCTCGCTCGTACGCGCCCCGCTGCAGCCCGTGAAGGATGTCCGAGTGCGTCCGGGTCGTCGTGCGATGCCGTCCGCTCAACAGCAAGGAGCTGAACGATGGGCGCGCCAAGATTGTCGAGATGGACACGTCGCGCGGCGTCGTCACGCTGCACAACCCCAAGGCGGACCAGAGCGAGCCGCCCAAGGTGCGCATTTGTGTTGTGTGTGGGCTGCCACCGTGCACGGTGCTCCACGGAGTCGCAGCGGAGCCACAGCTGGTGCAGCTCACGGGCACCAGCGCATGCCACAGGGCAGCGTCTGCAGCTGGCCAAGGCCACAGCCCAGGCAGCGGGCGTGTGCCGGCTGTCTGCGGGACAGCGCCGCCGAAGCGGCCAGGCGCGAGCCCGCAGCGGAGCTCTGCAGCAGTGCATGGTGCATCCAGCGCCTACAGAGGCGTGCTGGGGCTTCGCTGCTGGGTGCTGCACTGTCCTCACGATGCACGCCTCTCATGCGTCCACTCGTGCACCGCAGACCTTCACGTTCGATGCGGCGTTTGACGACACGGCGGAGCAAGCAGAGGTGAGGGCCAAAGGGGGAACCGTGCGTGCGCATCGCAGCAGCCACGGGCGCGCGCCGGTATCCTCACTCGTTCCGTGTGCTCGTGCTGTGTGCCGCATGTGTATGCCTTGACGGCCCAGCCCATCGTGGAGAGCGTGATGTCCGTCTTCAACGGTGAGCAGCAGCACAGCGGGCCATGATGCACGTGCGACGGCTCAGGCAGCGCTAGCGCTCTCCAGGGCAGTGTGGGCTCGCCCCGGTTGCGCGCCCCCACCAAGCTGCCGCGTGACGCCGCGCGTGCCCTGCCCTGTCGCGCCTGCCCCGCCTCGCAGGCACCATCTTTGCGTACGGCCAGGTGAGCTCGCCGCCCCTCCTGCGGCGCACCGGCAGCGCACGCACGCCGCGGCAGCGGGAACGCTCGCAGCGCCAAGCTAGGCCCACAGCCCATCGCGCAGCCGAAGTCAGCGGAAGGCAGCAGCAGGGGCGTGCACGGGGACGCCGTGCCCGCCCGCCTCTCCCGCGCTGCGTGCTGTGCATGCTGCGCGCAGACGGGCACGGGCAAGACGCACACCATGGCGGGCGGCAACACGCCCGAGCTGCAGGGCATCATCCCGCGCACCTTTGAGCACATCTTCAACACGGTCGAGAGCTCCTCCAACATGCAGTGGATGGTGCGCGCCTCGTTCCTCGAGATCTACAACGAGGAGGTGCGCGGTGGTGTGGTGTGGTGCTGGGGAGGGGTGCTGAGAAGTGGTCTGGAAAGAAAGAGGACGCCGGTAGGCGTGGTTGTGGAAGACTAGGTCATCACGCATC
>VFQP010003620.1_pt1 | contig 15504 bp, 18 predicted proteins | sample 3512351 | NCBI WGS metagenome assembly VFQP01 (sample SAMN10412372, study PRJNA504923) | tailings metagenome | isolation source: Relicate 1 Philex TSF1 revegetated site | place: Philippines: Tuba, Benguet | collected 2017-08-29 | reverse complement strand
CATGCGTCACCCGACCGCAAGCCGCGAGCGGCGGAACAGCAAAGCTGCGGCGCACCCCCGCCCGGAGCAGAAAGTGACAGAAAGTAGACGGGGGGAAGGGGAGAGAGAAGGGGAGCAGCGTCGGTGTCTGGCGGGCGGGCGCAGAGCGATTGGCGCAGGCTGCCGCACGGCTCCCGGCGCACGCGCCGCACCTGGTCAAACGCCTCCTTTGACGTCGCGACTTTCTGCACGTGCTCCTGCAGCACCAGCGACCGCAGCAGCTGCGCCGCCGTCACCTGCTGCCGCATGACGCGGCGCAGCGCCGCCGCGGCCTCGGCCTCCACGTCCTGCATGCACGCAGGCGCACATTGGCGACAGACAGGCCAGGGTGGAGGACGCAAGCGTTTCTTGCGCTTGCGCCCGGCGCCCCGGCTGCATGTGTGCGTCATGCACCCAAGGGCGGCGGGCGCGCAGCACACGCCGCCACCCGCCTCCTCCGCGCCTCAATCGGGGGCCACCTCCACTCCACCCTCGCACCGCGCGCACCTGCAGCTGCCTCTGCACCTCCTGCGCGCGCTGCTCCGCCTCCACCACGCGCAGCCCGAGCTCCTGCCGCCGGTCCTTCATGTCGCGCGGCACGGGCTGCCCCGCCGGCAGGTCCTTGATGGCCTGCATCACGGTCTTGAGGTCCGCGAACGCCTGCGACTCACGCGCACACAGCAATGAATGCGTGCGTGGGGCCGAAGCAGCGTGAGCGCAGGGAGAAAAGGAGGAGGGCCAACGCGCCGTGTCGCGGTTGCTCCTTGAAGCAGCGCCCTGCCCTTGGAAAGCTGCTGGTGAAAGCAGGCTCCATCTATCTCGCCCCTCACCTGGTCGTGCTCCGCTTGCTCCTGCACGAGCTGGGCGTGCAGCTCCGTGCGCTGGTGGCGGAACACGCGCACGCGCGGAACCTGCGCGCCGCGGAACCCCCAAAGAAAGGACAACCTTGCGCGCGCGCGCACGTCGCACGCAGCCGCGCTGGCGTCCGCTGGCTGCGCTGCGGGTTGGGTCGGCGTTTTGGGCTCCGGACCCGGGGGTCGGCGTGCGCGGCAAGCGGCGGGCGCTCGACCCCGGGACGACACTGCCACGTGCTCCCGCTGCCACAGGCATATCACGTTGCTCGCGGCGCGTGTTCTCACCAAGGCGTGGAGGTCCGTCGTGGCCATCTCCTCGCACTGTGCGAGCAGCGCGCCGAGGTCCACCCCCACGTTGCCCGCCGTGCCGCCGCCGCTGGCCTCACGGCCGCCGGGGTCAGAACCGCCCCACGGACGCTTGATGCTGTTGCGGTGCATCGTCGTGGCCTCTGGCAGCACAGCTGTACGAGTGCGGCGCCTGCGCACGTGCACGGCGACGGGCGGCAGGGCCACCACCATCAAGCCGCCTCCGCGCAGCAGCAGTGCGGAGAATGCCATAGCTGGAACGGCTCTCCCGCTGCAGTGCTGCGAGAGCGTGCGTGGGTGCTCAGCTTTCCCGCCTTTGAAGAGCGAATGGCCCAGTGTTCAGCCCGCTCGCACGATGCGTGCGCGCGCGAGCCGGAGACAAGGATGCACTGCCGGTCACCTGTAGATCGCGCTCCGTGAAGTTCAGCGTGCGAGGCGCTGATTGGTGCTGCCGAGTGCAGCCGGAGCGGTGATGAGAGCACAACAAGCCGGCCTCCTTGCGGCGCACAGAAACTTTCGTGGTGATAGTTTCCGTGTGCGCGAGCGCGTGCACTGCTGCCCCTCCTCCTTGCTCCTGCTGCACGCGCGCAAGCCCTGGCGTCCATGCCGTCCGCGTGGGGCAACGCAACTTGCAGCTTGGGGGCGGCAGCAATGCGGGCAGCAACGGAGCAGCAACGCGGGCAGCAACACGTGCAGGCGTGGGCGGCAGCAGCGGCGGCACACCCGCCCAGAGCAGCGCGTGCACGACAGCCGTGCCGCGTGCCAGCCCGCTCAGGTGGTTGGGCAGCCTCAGGCCGCCCGCAGCCGGATCAGGCCATCAGCGGCGGCGTGCGGGGCACGCCCCCCCACAGCCTCAGCGCCCGCACGACGGCCGAGCCGCGGGCCAGCTCGCTCAGGCAGTTGGCCGCCGCCGTGCTGAGCCCAAAGTGCCGCACCAGCGTGGTCCGCCACGTCAGGCCCCCCCCGCCCTTGAGGTCCAGCAGCCGCCCGCGCTTGCCGAACTCCACGTCCTCGGCGTCGGAGCCCTCCTCCTCCTCCTCGGACAGGCCGACCAAGTCCTCGTCCTTGGCGGCCCCTGCAGCCCATCATCGGGCGCATTGGCAGGCGCGTGGGTGCGCGGCTTGAGCACAGGGGCGATGCAGTGCCACCAGATCTCATTTCTGAGAACAACAGGGCGCGTTGGCGCGGCGTGAGCACGGGGATCCCCGCCCTCCCAATGCACAAGCCGAGCAGGCCGAGGTGGATGCCCAGCAGGCCGCACCAGGGCACAGCGGCACGGCGTGCCCCGTCCTCCTGATGCACAGGCCAGGATCAGGTCGAGGCGAAGCAGGCCGCCAGCGAGCCGCACCTCCGATGTAGGGCACGTCGGCGCGGTGCACGCGCAGCTTGAACAGGCTGGCGCCGCTCGACATGCGCCCGCGCTCCTGCACCTGCGGCCACGTGCGGACGGGGGTCAAGTGCGGACGGGGGTCAAGTGCGGACGGGGGTCAAGTGCGGACGGCACCATCGCGCACGGGGCCCCTTGCGGTCGGGCTCGCTTGGGCTCGTTTGGCCGCTGGTGTGTGTGTGCGGCTTGCATCGGCTGGTGTCACGATGGGAGGCGCGGGGCGGCGCCACGTACCTGTGTGATGACCCCGACGGGGTGGCAGATGCCGTCGCGGATGTGCACCAGCGACACCTGCGGGGCGCCGCACGAGTTTGCCAGTCCGCCCGTCCACTGCTGCTCTGAGACGCAGCAAGGCTCACGAGTGCCGAGCCGTCGCCGCGCACGCCTGCCGCGCTGGTGAATCCACCCCGGCATGCCAGCCGCACGCACACACGCCTGCGCCCACCTGTGGCTGGGTGAGGGCCCCACCCTCAACTCACGCGCGCGGTGGCTTGGGAGCGCACGGATCGCACCACCGGCGTCCTCTTTCCTTCCCCACTCCCACTCACCAGCCAGGCGCCGGGCTTGACGAGCTCGTCCGTCTTGCGCGGCGTCTCGCCCTTGTAGAGCAGGTAAAAGTACTGCGGGCAGTGGCGTTCAGTCACCGAGCGCAGCACCGACGCAACCCGCACACACACCGACGCGGATGGTGAAGCAGGAGTGGGCGGGGAGGGAGAGGCGTCCAGAGAGCCGGCGCCCGCTGGACCCAGTGTGGTGCCTCATCTCGCTCATTGCCCTGCGTTTGTGGCCAAGTCAAACGTAGCACGACCGCACCTTCATGCGCTGGACCAGCTCGGGGGCGTAGGGGTGCTCCTCCTCCACGCCGGTGCGCGGGTTGATGAGCAGCACCTGCCAACTCGCAGCGCCAGGGGTTGCGCACGCGCACTGAGCAGCAGCGGCCAGCGCGGGGCGGCAGGGGCGCCAACCCTAAGAATGGCTCGACGCACCGTGGCCGCCTGCCCAGCGCCCGCGAACGCCGACCAGCGCAGCACGTTGACGGGTGTGCCGTGGCCGGGCCCACGCACCGCCGGCTGCGCAAGGGAGGGGCAGGTGCCGCCGTGAGCCGCTTGCGCTTCGCCTTGCAGCAGTGCGAGGGCCTTGTAGCGCCTGCATCTCACGCAGCCGACGCACCTTGTTGGCGACGTGTCCGCTCCGCGCCGACGTTGTGCCCCTGCCGCGCGACACGGAACCGGCCCGCTCGCCGGACGCCGCCGCGGGCGCCGCGCCGCCACCGCCACCGCCGCCGCCGCCGCCCACGCTGCGCGCCGCCCTCGTGCCCACGCTCGAGGCTCGCAGCTTGCTGACAAAGCCGTCGTCGCTGTCGTCGTCGTCGTCTTCGTCGCCGCGGCCGTCGTCGTCATCGCTGCTCGAGCTGGGCAGCGCGACGAACGGCGAGGCGCGCAAGGTGGCGCCGCCGCTGCGGTTGGAGCGCGTGCCGGCCGACGCGGCGGGCCTGGACGACACGGCGGGCCGCCCGCCGCGCTGGCTCAGCGAGGGGACGCCGGCCGACGCGGCTGGCACGGCGGTCGCCGCCGGCATCTGGCTCGCGCTCTGCTGCGCGCGCGATCAGGCAGCAGGCGCCCCACACGATCGTGGCCCTCACGCGATCTTGAGTCGAGCGGAAGGCACGACGCGGCTCCGCGCGAGAATGCAAAGCTCGCCTGCAGGTGCTCCAGCTCGGGCAGCGTGAGCGGGTCGTTCGAGCTGGCGCTCAGCGTGTTGAGCGCGTCCCACGCCGGCGCGAGCTCGGGCACGTCGCCCTGCAGCGCCAGGAAGCTCTCCTCCGTCATGCACCTCTCCAGGGCCTGCTCCTGCAGCACCAGCGTGCGTAGCAGCCGCGCCCCCACGGCCTGCGCGCGGGCGGCGGCGGCGGCGGCGGCAGCGCGTTCACGGTGGGCAGACGGTCTGGTGGTCGCAGCCAGGTCGCACAGCCCGCAGCCTCAGGGGCAGGCGCAACACACACAGATGTCCAAACAGATGCAAAATCCCCCCCCCCACACACACACACGTGAGAGTGGAACACATCAAGCGAACGTTTCGCGCTGGCGCCGCGCGCAGGAGCTCTGGCGTGGGCTGTCGCCTGACCGAGCCCCGCTCTGCCCCTCCTCTGACGCGAGACGCGTGCGCGCCGCACCTGGTGGGGCAGCAGGTGCAGCAGCAGGCCCCCGGCGTGCGCCTCCTCGGCCCGCACCGCCTCCTCGGTGCGCTGCATCTGTTCCTCCAGCTCCACGGCCGTCCGCGTCAGCGGCGAGCACTGGGCCTGCGCCAAGCGCACCACCCCAACCGGCGCGCCAAACAGCACATGCTGCTTGCGTGGAGATCTGCACACGCTCACGCTCGCTCGTGCCCCCCGGCGAGCGGCATCCATCACGCGGAACGGCGCTGCCCTTGCGCCAGGTGCTGAGGAGCACGTGGCGGTGAGCACGTGGGGCGCTGGCCCGCAGCCGCCGCGCCGCGCGAGCGAGGCGGGTGAGGGGCGCGCGCTCACCTTGGCCTCGTCGCTGAGCGGGCCGGGCGGCTGCGTCTGCATCAGCGCCTGCAGCTGCGCCCAGGTCGCCTCCAGCTCCTGGGACTTTGCCGCCTGTGGGCAGCGGCACAGTGAGCCTGTGAGTCGTCGTGCCTGGAGCAGAGAGCCTGCTTGCGGAGCCCAAAGCGCGAGCGCACCGTCTGCTCATGGGCGTAGGTGCGCTGGGCCTTGGCCCGCCGCGCGCGGGGCACCATGGCGTGCACCTGCTGGGTGGACGCTGCCAGGGCGTCCCGTAGGAGCCCGCTCAGGCCCCCGCTGCGGCGCTTGGCGCCCGCCGCTGAGCCCCCCAACGCGGTGGTTGCGTCGCCGCTGACGGAACGCGCGCGCTTCATTTCGCTCCGCGCGACTGCGAGTGGTGAGCACCTGCGCGTGGCGAGCAAGCCACGGCGAGCGATGGTTGCTCGGTGCGCGCTGCTGCGCCTCCTCGCGAGCTGGGTGTGCCGATGGACGTGCCTTCTGGGCCGCACAGCAAGCAGGTTCTCTCTCCAAAAGACGCAGAGCGTAGCGCAGAGTGTGGCTGCTTGTGCGCGGGCGATGGCGGCGCTTGATCGACGCGCCCGCGCCCATGCGGCGCGACCTGCACGCTGCGCACTGCCCACCCAACGTCAGCCCCACGACGAGCATCATCCCTTGCATCACCTCACAGCGAGAAAACCACGCAGAACCACGCCTGAGCCACGCTGCCCTCGTCACACCGGCACACCAGCACGCCGGCGCGCTGGCCCACCGGCGCGCTCAGGGCATGAGCGCCGGCACGCGCGGCAGGAGCCACAGCTTCAGCGCCTTGACAGATTTGTCGTTGGTCGTGACGGTCACAGCGTTGGCGTCCCGGCTCGCGTAGCCGAAGAACCTGCGGCGCCCAGCACGCGCACATACCTCGCGTGGCGCCCTCGCCCGCCGGGCGATGCATTGCGCAGAGCGCCATCCTGCGGCTGCCAAGGACAGCTCGGCTGCCGTGACGCAGCGCCGGCGCCGCGCACCTGACGAGCGTGTTGCGCCAGCTGGAGCCCCTGCCCTGGTCCACGCCCTCCAGGTCGTCCCCGGCGGTCGCCTCGGCGGCGCGCGGCGGCAGCGGCGCCACGTTGCGCACCTGCGCGCAGGGCGGCGTCTCAGCGCGCGCTCGAGCTGCGCTTGGATGTGGTACTTGCATGATGGGGCAGTTCACCGCCGTGGCAAGGCAGCAAGCGCCAGCAGCGAAGGAGATGGGGCAGCAGCCCAGGCCAGAGCAAGCGTCACCTGACCGACGGCCCGGTGATGCGTGCTCTGGCCTGGGATCGCGCCTTCTCTTCCCCGCTGCGGAACCTCGGTGCGGGGCGCGGGCGGCGGCCCGTCCCGCAACCGCGGAGATGCACCACGGCGCACGCACGTGTGCGCTCAAGCGCCTCACCTGCAGCTCGAGCACGTCGAAGCCCCGCGCCTGGCTCTTGTCCGGCTCGTGCTCGCGCACCGCCTCAACGCGCCCCACCGGCACGCACAGCGCGTCGCGCTGCGCCAGCTGGCACACCTGCAAGCGCGCGGCGGCGGAAACGCCGGCGGCGGCAGGGCGAAGGAGGGCCGCTTTCTTGCGCACTGTTTGCGGGTGGAGGCGGCGGCGCAAGCGGCCCAAGCCCGCCCGCCCCTGGGCAGTGATGAGCGCTCGCGGGCGCACACCGCCAAGCTGCACCGGCCGGCAGCGTGCCCTGGCCATGGGCTGGCGCCTCGTCCGCTTCCCTGCCGGCCCTCGCTGCTTGCGGCTGGGGGAGGCAAAAGGTTCTGCGGATGGGGCGAGCTGCACTCGCTGCACCCCCACTCGTCTCCTGCAGGTCCTGGCCAAGCGCCCACGCCGGGCGGCGGCAGCGGGAGCTGCGACACGCACCAGCCAGGCGCCGGGCGTGACGAGCTTGTCGGCGCTCCTCGGCTTGCCGCCGCACGAGTAGAGCAGGCGGAAGGTGCGCAGGCCCGCCACGCGCTCGGGGCTGTAGAGGTGCGCCTCGTCGAGGCCCGTCGCCGCGTTGCGCACCAGCACCTGCCGGCCGGGCCGCGCCACGAGCGAGAGCGAGGAGGCGTGGTCGCATTTCGCGTGGCCACTCTCGGCGCCCGCAAAGACGGGCGGGCCGTCGCGCGAGTGGACGCGCGAGTGGACGCAATTGCTGTACTGTGACTCGCGCGGAGGACTCGTCGCCACAGCCGCAGATGGGCGGGCCGCCCCAGCGCACGCTCGGGGGCAAAAGGCTGGGTGCGCGCACCTTGGGCGCGTTGTCGTCGGACGAGTAGGTGGCGCAGCGCAGCACGTGGAACGGGCCCTTCTTGTCTGGGTTTGGCACGGTGGGCGCCGCCGCCTGCGCGCGCGGCGCCGACGCAGGAGCGGGGTCGGGCGCAGCCGCCGCGTCCGTGTCTCGGCGTGGGTGCTGTGGCCCGGGCTGCTGATGGGGCGGAGTGCGCCGCCGTGACAGGGCAGCGAGGATCAGCGTCGACGTGAATGGTGCGTAACGTTCCTCGATGCTGATCCTTGCTGCTCTGCCACGGCGGCGCCGCACACCGCCCCGTCATGCAAAGCACCACGCACACAGCCCGGCAGCACTACGAGTATTCAGGATCCAGCCCCGGAACAGGGTGCACAAACAGATGCAGATGCCACCGCGCACAAACACAAAAGCAGCAGCGTAGAGCGCTGACGAGGAGGACGCAGCACCGCGACGTCCAGGGCGCCGAGCCCTCTCTATCCGCTCACCCGCGCGCCACCTCCGCTGCCGCCGCCGCCCCGCGCCGCCGCCGCCGCCGCTGCCGCCAGGCCGCCCGCCAGCGCGCCAGAGCCCCGCTCCGACAGCCGCAGCCCCCGACCCACCCCCACCACGAGCACGTCGCCGCCGCCGTCCTCCTCCTCCTCCTCGTCCTCCTCCTCCTTGTCGTCGTCGCTGCTCGTCATCAGGGCGCGCCAACGGCTCAAGCGCGCCGCCGCCGGCGCCGCCGGCGCCGCCGTCGTGCCCGCCGTCCGGCTGCTGTCCTGCCGCCCCAGCTGCAGTGCCACCGCCGCCGCGCCGTTGGCGGCCCGCCGGGCGGTGCTGCTGACGCCGCCGCTGCCGGACGCGCCACCGCTCTCCAGCCGCCGCGCCTTGGCCGGCGGCGCCGCCTCCTCCTCCGCCGCCGCGGCCTCGTCCGCCGGCGCCGACGACGCCAGCTCCGCCGCCCCGTTCCGGCACGTGAAGGAGGAGGCCAGCCGCATGCGGGTGGCCAGCGGGACGTCGTCCTCGTCGTCGTCATCGTCGTCGTCGTCGCCGCCGTTGGCCATGTCCACCCTGGCCGGTGGCGGCGGCGGTGGCGGCGACGCCGCGCGGCCAGCGGCCTCGCGGCAGGCCGAGGCGGAGGCTTGGAACGGCGGCGACGGCGGTGGCTGCGGCGGCGGCGCGCGGGCCGTTGCGGTGGCGGCGGGCGGGTCGGCGGCGGAGCGCAGCGGTGCGTGGCGCCGCGGGTGCTGCTGCAGCTCTGGCAGGGCGAGGGGGTTTTCCTCTCTCCTGGCGGCGTCGAGGGCGTCCCAGGCGGCCTGCGGGCAGAGCGGAGGGGTGGAAAAGGGCGGCCAGCGTGAAGACAGCAGCAGGCGCGACTTGAGCACTTGTGGAATGGCAAAGGGCGTGCCGGGGGCGTGCCGGCGAGGAGCGCAGGCAGGAGGCGTGTGGTGAGCGGCGGACGTGTGCGGAGGCTGCGCTGTGGTTGAGGCAGCGACGCCCACGCCTGCGTGTGCCTGCCCCTGGCGGCACGAGCGCACTACCTGACGCGACCCCACACCACCAAGGTGTCCAAATACAGCTGCACACGTGCCTTGGCGCTGCTAGACATCTGGTACCCTTGGTACCTGGGCTCCGGCCCCGTTGAGGCGTCCAAACAGGCGCAAATCCCATCGGGCAGCGCGCGCACCTGCACGTCGCGCTCCTCCTGGTCCAGGGCGTCCATGGCCTCGCGCGAGATGCACGTGCGCAGCAGCAGCTCCTGCAGCACCAGGGCGCTCATCACCTTGACCGCCGTGCCCTGCGGAACGCGCGGTGCGAAGCAGGCGCACGGAGAAGGCAGGTGGTGCTTCGTTTAACGCACGTCGGCACTCAACGGACCGCCCCGGCGGCGCCCATATCTATCTGATACCTGCTGCGGCAGCACCGTGGCCTGCAGGTGCGCCGCGCTGTGCGCCTCCGCTGCGTGCACCGCGGCCTCCTGTTCCTTGATGCGCTGGCCGTGCGCCACCAGAGCGCGGAGCTGTTCAGCTTGCACGCCTGCGGTCAGCTCTGCCCACGCGTCCTCCTGCGCCTCCTCCTCGGCCAAGAGCTGCTGGACGCGGGCTCGCTTGTCCTCTGTGCTTCGGGCGCGCTGCGCCAGGAGGCTTAGGCCCAGGGAGGCGGAGGCAGCGCACTGCGGCAGAAGGCCGCTGAGTCCGTTTGCCGCTGCTGCTGCCATCTTCTGGGCGCGTCCGTGGCAGATTGAGGGGACTCGCGAGGTGGACCGCTCGTGCGAGATCGAGCGGGAGAGGGGTCAAGAGGCAAGGACGCGCCGAAGTGAATGACACGACGCGAGGTATGAGTCGATATGCGCGCGAGGGCGCCGCGTGTGCGCGTGCTGCGGAGCACGAGTGGCCGCAAGACTCTGCGGCTGTTTCGGCTGTTTTTGGCCATGCTCACGGAGAAGCTCACGCAGAACGCAGGGGCAGAGCTCACGATGCAGCCGTGGCAAGTCGGAGCAGCGGCGGCCGTGGGCGCCGGAGCGCTGGTGCGTGATCTCGCCTCCCCCGCAGGACGGGTGTTGCCTGTGGCCGCGGGGTGTGCGCTCCTGATGCAGCCTGATGCAGCCTGATGCAGCCTGCTGCAGCCTGAGGAATGGAAGAAGCCTCCCATCCATCAGGCTGCTGACTGAGCAGCGCCATGATGTGGGAGCTGCCTGCAACCGCATCGACCACCTCGCCCATCATGCCCCTGGCGCAGGCCTTCTACGTGCTGGGATGGCGACCCTTGCTCACCTACAGGCTCCGCTCGGTGCCTTGCGCGCCGGGCCGGCTCCCGTTTGTGGGGAACCTGCTAGCCATCATCCGTTCGGGGGATCTTGCGGAGTGGCTGGAGGTTCAGACGCAGCAGCTGGGCCAGGCCTTCGTGGTGCGTGGCCGAGTGGCCTATGGAGAATTGGAGCTGCACGTGCACGTGGCCCACAACGCATCGCTGCACAAGGCTGCCGTCGCGGCCCGCTGTCCCTCTCCCGCCGCAGTTCTGGCAGGGCAGCAAGCCGGCGGTGGCGCTGACGGACCCCTCGCTCATCCGCACGCTGCTCATCCGCCTCACCCAGCGCCCCTCGCTCAAGGTGAGACCAACTGGGCCCAGGGGGTGGCCCACGGGGCCGGCGCAGAGGGCGTCGGCGCCGCACCCGCTGGGCCCGCGGCTAGTGCCAAGGGCGCTACGAGGCCCACGCCCGCAACGCAGGTTTTCACGATGTTGACCGGCGAGAATCACGAGATGGTGGTGCGCGGGCTGCTCAACATCTCGCCGGACGAGCACGGCTCCAAGGTGCGCGTGAGACTCTGGACTCTCCTCCTCCTCCGTCGACACGTGGACCTCAATCAGGAAGCGCAGCAACGCCCACGGCGCCCGCGACCCGCACGCGCCCACCCTGTGCCGCCCGCACCGGCAGGGCTGCCCGGAACCGCCGCCGCCCGTCCCGCGCCGCCCCGATGCAATCGTCAGCTCGCGCCCGCGTCCACCCACCTCACCTTTTGCCTCCCCCCCCCCAACCGGCGTGCTGCGCAGTTCCGCAGCGTGCGCAAGGCGTACGAGGCGGTGCTTCTCACTCCCTCGGCGCTCAGCCACTACTCGGAGTGGCTCGAGACGTGCGCCGGGCGCATGACGGACGTCTTTGCGCACTACGCCGCGTCGGGGCAGCCGGTGGACGCGGTGGGCGTCTTCTCCAACATGACCATGGACGCCATCGGTAGGTCCATCGCGAGGCCTTGGCCGCGGCTTTCCGTTCGTTTGGGTGCTGCCGCGTGGCTGGGCCGGCCTTTGCGCGTCGCGGTGGGACGGGGCGCAGATGAGCGTGAGTTATCTGCGCAAACGAGCTCCGGGAGGCTGCAGCTCTGCTTGGAGACGCCGGTGGGGCCAGAGCGCACCCACCGGGTGACCGCACGGCATGCGCTTCCTCGCGCGCGTGTGGCGCGCAGGCTACGCTGCGTTCGGGCTGGACCTGCAGTGCTGCACGCTGCGGGCGGCGCAGGCGCAGGCGTCGGGCCGCGCGCTGCTGGAGGCGCACGCGCGCCGCGCCGGCGGCGGCGCCAACGGCCACGCGGCCGCCGTCGTGACGCGCGGCGGCAGCTCCGGAGGTACGGGTACCCTTGCGCCTGATTTTTGCGTGTGTGGAACTCGGTGCGTGCGATAGCGCGCCCCCGCCGGGCCTTGTCTGGCGGACTGTAGTGCACGCTATGACCGCCACCGTGATGACAACGTTGACGTGCGCAGGCGGCTGCCCGTTTGCGGGCAAGGGCGCGGCGGCGGGCGGCGTGTGCCCGGCCTCGGGCGCGCGGGCGGCGGGCGGCGGCGGGGACTGGTTCGACGCGCCGATCGGCTCGCCCGAGTTCTCGCAGGGGCTGGTGGAGGCGTGCCGGCTGCTGTTCCGCGTGGCGGACTTTGGCGAGGCGTCCGTCTGGCGGCCGCTGGTGAGGTGCTCGGTGTGTGGGGCTGAGGGGAGGGCGCGGGGAGGCGTGCCGGCTGCTGTTCCGCGTGGCGGACTTTGGCGAGGCGTCCGTGTGGCGGCCGCTGGTGAGGCGTTTGGCGTGGCCACATTGGTTGAGAAGGGGGGTGGGCGCGGTTGGCAGGGTGCCTGGGCGGCGTCTGTGCGGTGGCCGCTGGTGAGGCGTTGAGGCGTGCGCGCGTGGGGGCAGGGAGTGGCAGCTGCGGAGGCGGCCTCCTCACGCACGTCGTCACTGGCGCCGAGCTGTGGTGCGACGGTCCCTGCTAGCGCGCTCTGCCTGCCCCTTCCGGCGCCCTGGTCCCGCGCGCCAGCTGGCTCGTTTGCCGCCGTTCCGCTCTTTTCGCGCCGCCCGCAGCGGCTCATCCATCGTGCCCCACACGTCTCAGCGTGCGACTGACTCCGGCCTGTGTTGCCGCCGCACCCTCCTGTGCGTGCCGCGCCGTCCGCAGGGGCTCATCTTCCCCGAGCTCTACGACGTCATCCGCCACGTGGCCAACTGGCTGCCCGACAAGCGCCTCCGCCGCGAGCTCGAGGTGCGGGGGTGTGAGGGCTTGACATGCACGCGGGGGCTTAGGGCGGGGGGGCAAAGGGGGGTTGCCAACTGGCTGCCTGACAACCGCGCCTCCGCTGCGAGCTGGAGGTGCGTGGGCCTTGAAGGGCTCTTCATGCATGCCAGGGCTGAGGGCCAGGGCGAAGGGGGGGGGGGGTTCAACACCTGGCTGCATGACAAGCGCCTTCGCCGCGAGCTCGAGGCGCGCCTCCCACCGCCGCCTGCACACGAGGGCCTAGGGTTAGGGCACAGCGCTGCTTGGCGCCGTCGGTTCGGGACGCGTGGGGTGGGCGGGCGGCGACCGGGACGTCAAGCGCCGGACACCAGCGCCGGGTCGCGGCCGCGAGCTGTTTAGCCAGCGCGTCCCCACGGCGTGCGCCGCTCGCGTGGCTGTGCCCGAGCAGGTGCGGCGCGGCATCCAGGGCGCGCTGCGCAAGATGATCAAGCTCTGGCGCGACCACAAGCAGGCAAGCCGAGGACAGCTAGACAAGTCGCCTGCTCTTTGCCCGGTCTGGTTGCCGATCTTTGGTAGGCGGGCTGCTTTCATCCATGTGGCGCCGTGCCATGAATGCCCTGCTGCGACGCCCACAAGCAGGCGGCGGACGCGGCGGCGGCGGCGGCGGCGGCGGCATTGGAGAAGGAGGGCGGCGGCGCCACGCCCGCTGCCGCCGCTCCCACGCTCGCCTCCCCCATCAGGTGCGGCTTTCCGCGCATGACGGCATGCATCCACACCGCCCGCCCGGCAAGGGTGCCTTGTGCCGTTGGCGCCGCACCCTTCCGGCGCAGCTCCCGCATGCTGCGCTGCTCCGCTGCTTCCTACTCGAGTTTCCTCGTGCGCCGTGCGTTTCTGCGCTGTGGCCCGCAGCGCCAAAGAGTGAGTTTGCTGAAGCTCAGCCCGTCCCTGCTCTTGGCGCTGCGTGTGTGGTCCCCGCAGCGACAAGGGCTTCCTGGCGCGCCTGCTGAGCAGCACCGCCGGCGGCGGCGAGAAGCTGGACGAGCTGGACGTCATGGCGCAGGTGGGGGGCGCGCAACCCTAGGGCCCCAAATGGTGCCCCCGCGGGGCCCGGCCGTGCATGCGGTCGTGCGTGCGCACACCGCCTGGCAACCGCTCGCACGCGCCCGAGCGCGCCATGCACGCGTTACGGTGCTGCGGCTCTCTGTTCCGTGGCGTCCTGACTCATCACGCCCTGTGGCACGCTCGCGTGCTCGCTCGCCACCCTCGCAACCGCAGTGCATCACGGTGCTGCAGCTGTCTGTTCGGTGGCCACCTGACTCACCTGACGTGCTCGCTCGCCACCCTCACAAGCGCAGTGCGTGACGGTCCTGCTGGCCGGCTACGAGACGACGGCGTCGGCGCTGTCGGCGTGCACGCACCTGCTGGCGCAACACCCCGAGGCGCAGCGCAAGGCGCACCTGGAGCTGGACGCCGTGCTGGGCGGCAAGGTGGGTGCGGGTGGGGGTGAGGGCTAGGGTCAGGCAGGGGTTGCAGCGCCCCGAGGCGCACCTGGAGCTGAACGCCGTGCTCGACGGCAAGGTGGGTGTCTAGGGCCAGGCGCTGCTGACATCCACGGCCTGCCTGGGAAACGTGCGCCGCGCTGCATGCGTGATCAAGCGCATGCGTTGCGCCCACGACCTCAAAGCCGGGCCCTGGGCCGCCTGCCGTCACCTGTTTGCCTCTCTCTCTCTCTCTGCTGCCCACCTCTTTCCTTTTGCTCTTGCGCGCAGCTGCCCAAGGCGGAGGACCTGGAGCGCCTGCCCTACACGTGCGCCGTCTTCGACGAGGCGCTGCGCCTCTGGCCGCCCGCCGACACGGCCGTCCGCACGCTGCTGCCCATGAACGAGACGCTGCACCTCGGCAATGGCATGAGGTGAGGCTCCCTTCCCCCTCCCTCCCTTCTTCACGCGCGCAAACTGCAATCGCCTGTGCCGCCTGCTGCCGCTGAGCGCGTTTCGTCCTTCCGCCGCCTCCTGCACTTGTGGGCCTGTCACTTGCGCCTGTCTTCGCCCGCCGTCACGCACCCGCCCGCACTCGCCTGCTCCTCGCCACCCTGCGCAGCGTGCCGCCGGGCGTCATGATCTGGGCCAACATCCACGCGCTTCAGCGCGACCCCGCCGTGTGGCCGCGCCCGCACGACTTCATCCCCGAGCGCTTCCTGCCCGGCCACGACGACGTGGCGCCCAGCAACCCCCAGGCCTTCCTGCCCTTCGGCCTGGGCGCCAGGTGCGGCCGCCGGACGGGCGGGACGCTTGGGCACGCTTAGCGACGACTCACCTACAACGCGTGGGCTCGGGTTTTCGTGGATGCTTCGGTGGGAGGTCGCTGACCGGGAGCGCCACACGTCTGTGCCGCTTTACTCCGCTTTTGTGCTTTGGGTGTTCGGGTAGGGCCGTGCCAAAGGTCCGTGCCGCCGTCCGGGTCCTGGCAGCGGGCGACGCGGGTGCTCTGGCCTGGGCTGGTGCCTAATCTTCCTCGCTGCTGATCCTTGCTGACCCGCCACGGCGGTGAACCGCCCCGTCATGCAAGTACCACACACACACACACGTCTTCTGTGTGCCTCCTGCGCGTGCGTGCGCCGTCGCCGCGCAGGCGCTGCGTGGGGTACCGCTTCGCCGAGGTCGAGGGGCGGCTGGCGTTGGCGGCGCTGCTGCAGGCCTTCACCATCCGGCCGGCCGAGGGCTGCCCGGCGCCAAGGTGGAAGCGCGGCATCGTCCACTCGGCCGACCAGGTCTGGGTGAGCTTTGCGGCGCGGGCCCGCGGCGCCAGCGTGCCGGTGGCGGGCGCCGACGCCTGACCTGGCGCTCGTGGTGCCACCTCTCAGCCCCCTGTCCCCTTCTCCCCTGGGCATCAACGCTTCCGGGTGGCGGCGCCTGAGTTGGCGACGGCGGCGGCGGCACCGTGCGTCGTGGCGGACAAGGTCTGGATCACCTTGCCGCCGGGGGCCGCGGCGCTAGCGCGCAGTTGGGAGCCATCGCCTGCCTGGCCCTGCTCCCGCTCCCTCCCATTCGTCACCTGGCCGCTGGCGCCTGACCTGGAGGCCTGCCTTCTCCCACTCTCCTGGACGCCGGGCGGCGCCGCCTGACCCGGCGACGGCGGCGGCGGGACGCGCGGTCCCGCCCCTCAGCGGCCTCC
>VFQP010003619.1_pt1 | contig 15505 bp, 15 predicted proteins | sample 3512351 | NCBI WGS metagenome assembly VFQP01 (sample SAMN10412372, study PRJNA504923) | tailings metagenome | isolation source: Relicate 1 Philex TSF1 revegetated site | place: Philippines: Tuba, Benguet | collected 2017-08-29 | reverse complement strand
GGGCGCCTGGCCCTAGCTAACCCTAGCCCGGACGCCCGTTTGCGAGCGCAGGTGCCGGCGCGAGCTGCGCGGGCTGCGGTGGTGCCGCCGGTCGCGTTGGGACCCGGCTTGGGCCGCAGCCTGGTGCGGGTGACCCAGCGCAGACACACCCAGCTCGTTTGCTCGCCAGCGTGCTTGCGGGGCGCCTGGCCCTAGCTAACCCTAGCCCGGACGCCCGTTTGCGAGCGCAGGTGCGGGCGCGAGCTGCGCGGGCTGCGGTGGTGCGGGTGACCCAGCACAGACACACCCAGGTAGCGCGCTTCGGGGTGCCTTGCAAGCTTCAGAAGCGCGCTACGGCCTCAGCGGTGGTCGTCAGAACAGGAGTTTGCGGCCAACGCAAACGCAAGAAAAAAGCCCCTACCGCAACAACTAACTCACGCTCGCGCACCTTTTTCGTCCGTCAAAACAACAGGAGCAGGAGTGGCTCTCTCTCCCGCAAAAGGGCAACAGGTGAAGAACACAGCGCACAGCAACGATCCGAGTCTGGTCCGCGTGGCAAAAGAAAGGAAACACCCCGCCTGGACAAACCTTCAAGGCGCCCAGGTGACGTTGAGCCAGGGTCGGTCGCGCGCCACCTCCTCGGCGCCGCCCTGCCGCACGCGCGGGCAGCCCGTCAGCACCAGGTGCTCCAGGTGCGGCGTGCCGCACGCCCGCACGGCGCCGGCCAGCGCCGCGCACGTCAGCGCGCCGGCGCCCGTGACGCGCAGCGACCGCAGCCGCCCCGAGCCGGCGCCCAGCGCCGCGCCCAGCACGCCCTCGTCCACCAGCCGCCCGCACGCCTGCAGCGCCGCGCCCAGGTCGCAGGCGACCTGAGGCGCAGCAGCAGCAGCGGCAGCGGCACCGCCTCCTCCTCCCTCGCCGCCGTGCACACAGCTGGCCACCACGGCCGCCGCCGCCAGCGAGCTCATGACGGTGGCGCCCCCCGCCTTGCGGCTGTCACGAGGGGTGCTGCCGCTGGCAGCAGCGAGGGGTGCTCCTGAGGCTGCCGCCGGGACGCCGCGCGCCCGACCGCCAGCCAGGGCGCCCGGCTGCCTCGGCCCGCGGGCGGCTGCGCCAGCACTGCCGCCGCGCAGGTAGAGGTGGTGGTGCTGTGAGGGCGACAGCACCAGCTCCGCGCCCTCCTCCTCCTCCTCCTCCTTCTCCTCCTCCTCCTCCTCCTCCTCCTTGTCAAGCACCTCCTCACGGGAGCCCTGGTGGGGGTGAGGGTGGGCCGACACCTGGCTGCCGCCAGCCATCCCAACCGCAAAGGAGCGAGGGAGCAGCAGCCCGCGCACGCCCGCCGGCCCGCTGGTCGCCGCCGCCGCCACCACCACCGCTGGCTGCTGCTGCTGCTGCTCCTCCTCCCGCTCGGGCGCCTCGCGGCCGCCTGCCACCGCTGCGACCGGCGGCAGGTCGCGCAGCGTGAGCGACTGCAGCGAGGCGCACAGGGGCGTGGCCAGCACCGCCTGCAGCGCCGCCCTCAGCGCCTTTGACTGCTGGTGGTGCGACAGGTGGTGGTGAGCGTGTTGGTGGTGGCCGCCCGCTGCCTCGCCCTGGAGCACCAGCGCCAGGTGCTGCAGACGGCACGCCGGGTGCAGGGGTGGCGGCGTCGCGGTGGGGGTGGCGCCGCTGCCGCTGCTGCTGCTGCCCCCCTGTCGCGCCGGCGTGCCGTGTTGCGCGTGCGCGTGCCCTGGCCCAGGCTGCTCCTGCTGCGGCTGGTCCGCCCCCAGCAGCAGCGCCTGCAGCAGCGCGCGCGCGCCCGTGACGGCCGTGACGGTGAGCGAGGTGAGCGCCGGCGCCGCCCTCAGCACCGGGGGCAGCGCCGCGCAGGCGGGCCAGGCCAGGCGCTCCAGCCGGGGCAGCGGCGCCGCCGCCGGGAGGAGGCTCTCTGCCGCAACGTCACGGGGCGGCACGCGCACCGCCGCCACGGCCAGGGCGGCCAGGTTGGGGAAGAGCGCGCCCAGCTCCCCCCGGTACACGTACACGCCCGTGAGCACCAGGCTCGTCACGCTGGGCAGCTCCAGACCCGAAAGCCCTAGGCGCCACCAAGGAAGAGGAGCAGGGCTGAGGTGGGCGAGGGGATCGGCGGGAGCGCCCGGCTGCTGCTGAGGAGGAAGAGGAGGAGCGGGCGCCGCCACCTCTGGCGGCTGCTGCTGCTGCCACACGCCGTGCGCCGCGCCCGCCACCGCCGCCGCCACCTCCGCTGCAGCAGTGGGCGCAGGCTCCACTGCCACTACCCCCTGCTGCTGCTGCACCTCGAGGAGGAGCGCCTGCACCTCGTCGCCGAGCTGCGTGACGCTGTCGAGCTGCAGCGCCGAGAGGCGCGGGAGGCCGCGCAGCGCCAGCGCCCCCGCCGTGCACAGCGGCAGGCGGCACCTCAGCTCGCGCAGCTGCGTGGCGTGCTCGGCCAGGTGCTGCAGCGTGGAGCCGCCCTCGCTGAACGTGGGCAGCTGGAGCATGCGCAGGTGCCGCACGTGCCTGCAAGTGGGCAGTGCGAGCGAGCAACGGGGTCCTCGGTCGAGCGCCCGACCGCTCCCAGCTCGCGCGCCAGTGCGCCCGCACCACCAAGTGAGGCTCTGGCTCACCCCAGGTGCTTGGCGTGGAAGGGCGCCGACACGCGCAGCTCGGTGAGCGCCGTCAGCGCGCCCAGGCAGCGCCACGCAGCGTCCGTGTCGGGCAGCAGCAGCCCAGACAGCCACAGCGACCGCAGACCCCGCACCTGCGCGCAGACGCACCAGGGCGGGCTCGTGTGGCTGCCGCACCCACGACCGCCCCGCCCCTGCGAGCACCCACCCCCACAGTGACGACTGACCTGCGTGGCCAGGGTGTTGAGCTGCGCCTGGTTGAGCACGCACGAGAGCAGGTTGGAGTGCAGCGAGAGGCGCAGCGAGGTGAGCGCCCTCAGCTGCAGCACCGCGTCCAGCAGCATGCTGTCCTGCGAGGGCGTGAAGCAAGCCAAGGAAAAGGGCAGGCACCAGTGCCACAGTGCTGCGCATGGACGGACGCCTTCGGCGTCGGGTGCCTCGCAGCTCGACAGAAAGAGGCGTCCCCACCCGGGCTGTTGCCAAGGACGCTAGCCGCGCCCGCGCACCCTCCTGACCCCCTCCCCGCACGCCTCCTCGCACACTGACCTGGATGGCGCACGCAAAGTGCGTGAGCTGGCCCGCCAGCGCCGGCAGCGCGGGCGCGGCGCTGGGCGCCAGCAGCGGCACGCTCAGGCGCCGCAGCGATGGGCAGTGCGCCGCCAGCAGCTGCAGCGCCCGCCCGCTCATGAAGGCGCCCCGCTCGCGCGGCAGCAACTCCTGCGGAGGCGAGCCGCCAAAAATGCCGCCGCCGCCGCTGCCGCTGCCGCCGCTGCTGCTGCTCGAGGCGCTGCCGCTGAGGTGAGCGCCAGGTGGCCCCTGGCCGCCACTGCTGTGGTCACGCTGCACCGAGCCTCCGCCGGCGAGCGCTGAAGGTGCCAGCGTGTTGGGCGAGCGCACCGCGCCGCTGCAAAGCTCCACCTCCCCCTCCATCTCCATGCGGCCCACCACCTCCTCCTCCTCCTCCTCCTCGTCCTCCTCGCCGTCCTCCTCGCCGTCTCCGCTGCTGCTGCCGTCGCTGCCGCTGCCGTCCGCCTCGCGCACCGCGTCGTGGACTTGCGGCGCGCCCCAGCACCTCTGCCTGCCGCCCCGCGCACCGCCGCGAGCGGGGGGCACGCCCAGGGGCGCGGCTGCCGTCCTGCTGTGCCGGCCTCCCGTGGCAAAGCTGATCGAGGAGCCAGAGGTGGGGCCACAGGGGGGCGCGCTGCTCGCCACGCCGCCGCCGCCGCCGCAAAGGCTGCCGCTCCTGCCCGCGCCCCGCGCCGCCTGGAGCGGGCTGCTGCTGCCTGTGGTGGGCAGCAGCAGCTGGTGGTTCTGCTGGTGGTGGTGCTGCACGCTGGTGAGCGTGAGGCTGGTGAGCGCGCGCGCCGCCTGGCCGGTGGAGATGTAACAGCTGAGCCAAGCGTTCAGGGGCGCGCAGGGCTGCTCCAGCGTGCGCAGCTGCCGGCGGTCGCACGTGGCGGGCAGCACCAGCTCCAGGCGCGTGATGGAGTCAAAGCGCCCGGCCGGCAGCGCCGCCAGCGTCTGCTTGAGCGCCGCCGGCGCCTGCGCCGCCGCCTGGCTGCCGGCGGCGTGCAGCGGCAGCGGCGGCAGCGTGAGCGCCATGGCGCGAAAGGTGGGCTGCGCCAGCGCCAGCAGCTTGTCGCAGGCGGCCGACGCGGCGTGGCGGTGCGCCGGGTTGAGCAGCGCCAGGATGCTGCGCAGCACGTCGTCCGGCAGCGCCTCCACCAGCGACGACGCTCGCCGCGGCGGCTGGGGCGCGGGCGGCGGGGCAGCGGAGGGCGCCGGGAGACCCGTGGCGGCGGCGAGGGTGCCAGGGTGGGGCGCGCTCGTCGCCAGGGGCGCTGGAGAGGGCGGAGGTCCTCCCAAGGGGGCGAGAGCCTCCGGAGGAGCGGCCAGGATGATGCCCAGCGCGTCTGGCATCGTCACGCCTGGCGCCTGTCCCTCGTCGCTGCTGCAGGCGCTGCAGGCGCTGCTGCCGCTGCTGACCGAGGCGGCCGTGTCGAGCGGCGGCGGAGAGGCGCTCGCGCTGCTGCTGCCGGCACTGTCTGTGTCGGCGGGGGACGTGTCCTCCACCATGGGCAGCGGCTCGTCGCGCCGCGCGTGGCGCACCTCCACGCCAAAGTCCGAGGGGTGGCTAAACAGCGCGCCCGCTGCCAGCGAGGGCTGGCTGCCAAACGTGCGCGCCAGCGTGCGCTGGCGCGGCTGGTGCGGCTGGTGGTGCTCCCCGAGCAGCAGCAGCAGGTTGCCGGTCGATCCGTGGTGGTGCAGCGTGAGGCCCTGCTGCTGCAGGCCTCCTCCGTGCTGAGGCAGCACCAGCGCACTGGTGGCACCGCCGGCCGGCGCCGCGGCCACCATCGTGATCTGCGAGGGACACCACAGCGCGTGTGGCTTGTAGCAGTGTGCTCCTCGCGCTCGACGAGGAGCTCCGTGCTGCAGCGCGCCCGCGCGTGTTCGGCGAGCTTCGTGTGCGCGCACCTTTTTGCTCCTAGAGCGTGACGCGCGCAAGTGACCAGGTCAGGGCGTCTGGCCGCGCTGGCGAGCCAACCGCTGCGTCAGCATCACCAGCGTGTGCGCGCGCTCCTCTGGGGGCGCCCTCTGCACGTCCATCTGTGCGCGAAGTCCACTGCGCAAGGAGAGATCAGGCGAGGACTTGTCCCGGGTGTGGAGCTGGTGGGTGTCGAGGCTTTGGCGTGGGGCCTCTGGGGTGGAGTGGGATCCCGCCAAGCCCCAAGTGCCCGCACCATGTGCAAATCGAGCGAAAATTCGCTGCCTACTGCAGCGAGCTGATGCTCTCAGGCTGGTGGCGCAGGGCTGCGCTCACCTCCTCCTCCCAGTGGCCGGCATGCCGTGAGCTGCCCACCGCCACGCACGTGCGTGGTGCCAGCGGTGGCCACAGCGCAAGAGAGGCTGATGATGAGGCCACCAAGGGGGACGCTGGCCCAGCGCAGCCCACCGGTGCCGGCCGCAGCGGGGGCGCATCACCAGATGCCGGCGGCCCGGACCACACCTCGGGAGGAGGAGGAGGAGCGGCGGCTCGCCGCCTGCTGACCGACCTGCGCCACCCGGCGCTGTGGTTCCCCCAGGCGCGCGCGCTGTCCCGCACCATCGTCGCGCACCTGGGCCCCACCAACTCGGGCAAGACGCACCAGGCGCTCCAGGCGCTCCAGGCGGCGCCGACGGGGCTCTACTGCGGCCCGCTGCGCCTGCTGGCCTGCGAGGTGGGTGCGTCGCGTGTGCTCTGCAGCGCCCTGCATACTACGCCTTGTGTGTTTCCAGCGCGCGCGGCACCCTGACCGTCACCCTGCGCAGGTGGCGGACCGGCTGTGCGCGGCGCACGTGCCCTGCGACCTGCTGACGGGCCAGGAGGAGCGGCGCGTGCCGCGCGCGCGGCACCTGGCCTGCACGGTGGAGATGGCCCTCTCGGCCGCAGGAGCAGGAGGAGGAGGCGCGCCGGGCGGCCAGCAGCAACACGTGTTTGACGTGCGTCCCGCGCCTTCGCCTTTGCTTGTGCGCCAAGTGGGCGGGCATGCGGCAGGCAGCGCTGGCCTTGGTGGTTGTCCTCGGTGGTTGTCCGTAGGTGGCGGTGGTGGACGAGGTCCAGATGATTGGCGACCGCGGCCGCGGCTGGGCGTGGACGTCCGCCCTGCTGGGCCTGCGCGCGCTCACCATCCACGTGTGCGGCTCCCCGGGCGTGCTGCCCTTGCTGACCCAGCTGGCGCGGGACTGCGGGGACGAGCTGCAGGTGCGTTGCTTGAGGTGGTGGCGTCTGCGGCTCCGCACACACGCCAGCTCACGGCACAGCTGCCCTGGGCGCACCCACCACCGCCCCGCGCAGGTGCGGCACTACGAGCGCCTGAGCCCCCTGGTGGTGGAGGGCGCGGCGCTGGGGTCGCTGGGCGCGCTGCGGCCGGGCGACGCGCTCGTGTGCTTCAGCCGCCGGGGCGTGCACCGCCTGCAGCAGCAGGTGGCGCGCCAGCTGCCCCAGGCCACCTGCGCTTTGGTGTACGGCGCGCTGCCCCCCGACGCGAGGAGGGCCCAGGCCAGCGCCTTCAACGCCGCCCGCGCGCAGTGCGTGCTGTGCAAGGGGGGCGCTCTGCCGTCCTCTGTGCCACTGCCCGCTGACGCCTGGCGCACAGGTTCCCAGCACGTTCAGCACACGCGTGCGCTCACCACGCAGGTGCGACGTGCTGGTGGCCAGCGACGCCATCGGCATGGGCCTGAACCTCGCCATCTCGCGCGTGGTCTTCACCGCCCTGCACAAGTTTGACGGTGGGAGCGGGTCTTGCTCCTGCTGCGGCTTGCTCCATTTCCTTTCCAGCGCACCACCCAGCTCACACTCCACTCGTGGGCCTGCGTGGGCGCAGGCCGGGCCGTGCGGCCGCTAGCCGCCTCAGAGGTGCAGCAGATCGCCGGGCGAGCGGGGCGGTACAGCAGCGACGGCGTGCAGCAGCGGCGGCGGTGGGAGTCGCACCCCGACGACGGCGACGGCCAAGACCCCCACGAGCAGCAGGAGCCACCAGCGGGGCGCGTCACATGCCTGCACGCCGCGGACCTGCCGGCCCTGCACGCCGCCATGGCCGAGTCGCCCCTGGTCGTGCAGCACGCCTGCCTCATGCCCAGGCGCGTGTCAATGCTTCCGTGGGACGCCCAACAGGGAGGGACACGCATGCGCAGCAGAAACCGACCCTGCCTCGGCACGCGTGGCTGACGCAGGGTGCAGGACATGGTGGCATACCATGAGCTGCTGCAGCTGCTGGCCGCGCGGCAGCAGCGGGCGCCCCGGGGGGGCGCAGCCCAGCACCTCCCCCTGGCGCAGGCGCTGCGCTCCTTTGTGCACGAGGCACGCCTGTCCCCGCACTTTGCTCTGGCCGACCTGACGCCCACGGTCAGTCGATCAATCAGCGCTGGGCGCCCGTGTGGCACGAGTGTGCCGCGTGCAGCGCGCAGTGGTGGCTCACGGCCGCCCTGCTGTCCTGTGCTGTGCGCGCCGCAGCTGGCGGTGGCGGACCTGCTCGAGGGCGCCGTGGGCCAGCAGCTCAGCACCCTGGACCTCCTGACCTTTTGCTGCTCGCCAACAGACGTCACGCAGCCAGCGCTCGGTGAGGCTGCCGTTTCCTGCTGCAGCGTGCTGCAGGTTGCGCAGTGCGCGGTCTGGCTGATCAGCTCGCCCCCCGCCACCGACCTCCTGCGTGCGCGCAGCGGCGGCGCTCCTGCGCTTCATGGCGCTGTACGTGGAGGACGCGCACGTGCCCCTGGCCGCCGCGCTGGTGCTCAGCCCAAGCACGCGAGCGGCGGTGGCAGAGGCGGCGCAGGCGGCGCAGCCCCATCCTCGCCCTCACCCTCACCGCAGCGTGCAACACCACCACCAACACCCCTGGGACCCTGGGCAGCAGCCAGACCAACCCAGCGCTGCAGCGCGCGTCCCGGACGTCCTCCACAGCGAGGTGAACGCGCGTGACAGAGAGGGGAAGGGCGCACTCGCTGTGCATCTGCGGCCCTCTGCGAGGAGGCCGCACTCTCTGCTCCACGTTCACAAGCGCAGGAGGCGCTGCGCAAGCTGGAGGAGGCGCACGCCGTGTTGGACCTGTACGTGTGGCTCGCAAGGCGGCTGCCCACTGCCTTCCCCGACCTGCCGGCGGCGCAGGAGGCCTGCCAGGAGCTGGGCCAGGCCATCAGCGCCTGCCTCGAGGTGCTCAGCACGCGACACCACCGCCACCACCACCAGCGTGCTGCCGCCTGGGAAACCAACAAGCGCCGGAGGCGAGGGTCCGCTTAGCAAGGCGTGCTCTTTGCCGTTGTTGCAAGGGGGCGCAAGGGGGCAGCGAGCCATGCGCCAAGCTACTTTTTGGCGCCCCATCCCCAGCCGCCCAGCCCCAGCGAGGACAGCACGCTCTTCTTGACCTCCTTCTTGAGCCGGTGCTCCAGCGAGGGGTAGGCCAGGTGCGACGCCGCCGTGTCCAGCATGATGGGCCGGCAGGGGATGGCCTGCGCCCACGCAGCAAACGACGCGTGCGCGCGCTGAGGTGGGGGCTGCTCTGCCCACTTGCGGCTGGTGCACCCAACCCCCAACAACCAAAAGGTCGCTCGCCTGCATGGAGAAGGGCAGCTGGTGCACGCGCGGGGGCTTGCCCGCGCCCGCAAACGCCTCCCAGCTGTCCAGCGCGTCCGTCAGCCACCTGCAGAGAGCGCACGTGAGGATGCCACGCATCAGCAGCAGCCCCTTCTCCCCTTTCCTCGCACGCACGCGCGCGCCAGGGAACCCCTCCCACCGGAAGCGCGCGAACGCACGCACCTGTTGCTGCCGGCGCCCGCCGCGGCCGAGGCGCTGCCTCCCGAGGCGGCCGGCCCCTCGGACAGGCCCAGGCTGCCCACGCCCAGCTCGGCCGCCTCGCGCTGCTGCGCCACCTGGGCCGTGTACTCGGCCTGGGACACCAACCTGAAGATGTGTGCGCGGCACGGCACGCAAGCAAGGCGCTGGGCGTGTGAGCACTGCGCCCTCCCCGCTCCCACTTTCGCCCCCCCTCCCCTTTCCCACACAACCCCTTTCCCAAGCGCTCACTGGAAGGTGGAGCACGCCTTGGCCAGCGCCGCCACGCGGGCGGGCAGGTCCGTGTGCGCCAGGGAGGAGAGCGCCTCCTGCCGGGCCGCCTCGGCGCGCTCGCCCGCGCGCTGGAACATGGCGTACGCCTCAAGGCACCGCGTGGCGCTGGCGTCCGCCGCCGCAGCGCTGCTGCCGGAGGAGGAGGAGAGGCCCGCCAGCAGCAGCTGGTGCGCCGTGTAAAAGGCACGGGACGCCCGCGCGCACGCCACCTGTGTTGGGGGATGGGGGGCACAAGTCAGGTGTCAAGAGTGTGTCAAAGGCTGCAGGGCGGTCACCTGCGCCCCGTCCCCCACACGTAGCTGCGCCTCACCTTGGCCGTGGTCTGGTCATAGAGCTGCTCGCCGGCGCGCCCTCCCCCCCTGGCGCCTGCGTCCCCCAGCTCCACCAGCGCTCGGATGGGCGCGTCCAGCTGCCGCACCACCGCCTCGGGACGGCAGCCGTCCTGCCGCTTGCCGCCCGCGTCCTGTGTGCCAGCGGGGCGAGCGCAGCACACACGCTTGGTGAAATGTCACGCTGTGCTCCTACAAGGCCTGCCAAGCGTGCACCCTCCCCTTCTCCCCGCCCACCTTGTTCTTCTTGCCTCCCCCAGTCACGCGGTCCAGCGTGAAGGCAAAGCGCGCCTCGGCGTCAGCCACCTGCGCCGGGCCGCGCGCGCGCGCACACACCAGGTGGGGTGTTTGTGAGCCACACGCCAACCCCCTTGACTTGGTCAGCCCCCACCCCTCCACCCCGCCCACCTGCAGCTCGGCCAGGTCGACCTGCGCCTGCAGGATGAGCCCGCCCAGGGCCGCCTCGGCCGCCACCAGCTCCTGGTGACCCGCGTCCCCCTCAGGGGCTGCGCGCACGCAAGCGCAGGCACGCACTCAGTCGGTGCGTTGAAGGCCGCGACAGAGGAGCAGCGCGCTCTTTCAGTGCTCCCAGGAAGCACCCCCCGTCGCCTTCCCCCCACACACACCCAAACCCACCTGTGGAGGCGCGCACGGCCAGCTTGGCCACGTTGCGCGCCTCGTGCAGCGCCTTGATGAGCCGCTCGTACAGGGACGCCCTGCTGCTGCTGCTGCTGCTGCTGCTGGGGCCTGCGGGGGCGGCGGCGCCCTCGTCCACCTCCATGAGGCTCGACACCTCGCCCTCCACGCGCTGGGCCTGCGCGCATACGCACACACACACACACACACACTGGGAAAAAGGTGTGGTGAAGGCACAGCGCGGCACGAATTGCCTAACCCTCCTCCCAAAACATGTGCGCGCACACACCTGCTGCACGGCCGCCCGGAGCCGGTCGTTGCGCACGGGGATGGACTGCCCCTGCCACTCGAGCGTCACGGCGCCCCCCGCCGCCGCGCCCTCGCCCGCAGCCCCCGCCGCGGCGGCGCCGCCCCCGCCTGCGCCCTCGGCCCTCAGCACCTCGAGGTAGGAGGACACCTCGGAGGAGCTCAGGAACCCCTCCTCCTGCACACGTACGCATGCGGGCGGGCGGGCAGGCGGGCGGGCGCGCACGGTGGCGGCCCTTCCTTCCCACCCCCTCCACGCATGCAGGCTGCTCGCTCGCTCCGCATGACCCAGCTGGCCCTGGCGAGGACCCACCTGCTCGGCCGCCTGCAGCAGCTGCGGCTCCTGGGGTGCCGCCGCCCCCTGGCGCGTGATCTGGTAGCTGCAGTACCTGCGGACAAAACATGTGAGGGGCGAACAACAGGCAACACACCTGAGCGGTGTGCGCTGCCCTCCTGCTCATCCCACAGCGAACGGCGACCCGCGCACCCAGGCGGCGCCTCACCTGATGGGCGGCTCCAGCTCCTCCACCATGGACAGGTAGAGCGCCTGTGTCTCTGAGGAGCCCGCCGCCGTGCGCGACAGCGCCTCAAGCAAGTGCCTGCGCATGGCAGCATGGCAAAAGGGCTCGGCGCTCGTCAGAGGCCGGACTCCTAACCTGCATCCCCCCCCCCCCAAAGGCCCTGTGTGCGCACCTGGCGCGGGTGAGCAGGGCCAGCGCCTTGGTCCACTCCTTTTCCCGCTCGGCCACCGCCGTGCCGGCGATGAGGGCGGCGTACGCCTGGGTCTCCAGGCACCCGCGCGCGTCGCACGTTTGCGCTGCCAGCCGCGCCAGCTGCGACACCAGGAGCACCAGGAGGGATGGCGCGCCGCTCGCCGCCGCGTCGCCCCTGTGCGTCCAACCCAGCTGCGCCCCCGCCCCCCCGTGCGCGACACACACCTCGTTGGCCCAGAGGGACGCCTTGCGCAGGCGCGACACTAGCTGCCGCCGCTTCTTCAGGTCCATGTACTCCTCAATCTGCACTCGCCATCAGCATCAAGTGCACGCAGGCGACCCTCCCGGTGAGATGTCCTCGCCCTGACCTTGTGCCTCCTCCGTCCACCCCTCTTCCCGCTCCCCCAAACACCCCCCCCCACCACCACCACCACACCTCCTTCTTGAGCATCTTGGCGTAGGCCCAGGCGCGCTCGGCGTTGAAGAGCGGGATGTGCAGGTAGCGCACGTCGGAGCTGGCCAGCGCCGCGTCCACCTTGCGCTTCACGTACTTGGTGCGCCCGTGCTGGAACTTGAGCGCCTTGTAGAGCGACTGCAGCTTGTTCTTGCAGTGTCGCCTGCCAGTGTGAGCAGGGCCGCACGCCAGGCGGGATCACCATCGAGCCGCCGGCGCGGCCACACCCCCCACCAGCAACCGGCGGCACCGGACAACCAAGCACTCCCCCACCAGGACTAGCTAGAGCTGCGGCGCTTGCGGCCGGCGCACGCAGATCACCCTCCTGCTGCTGGTGTCCGCTTGCGCTCCCAGTCGCGCGCGCGCATCGATGGCGCAGCAGGGGACGCACCTGTAGCGCGCGTAGTCGCCGTGCTTGACGCCGTTCTGGCCCTGCTCCGTGCGGATGAGCGGCACCAGCAGGAACGAGACCTTGCTGGCGGAGAGGGGGGCCGAGCCCTCCTCGTGGCCTGCTGCGCCTGGAGCTGACGCGTCGTCCGCCATAGTGGGTTGGTTCCTGCTGGCACGCGTGCGGCCGCTTTCCTGGTCGTCTGCATGCGCAAATTGGGGTCTACGGAGAAATCGATCGCTGCTTCACGCCTCTGCCCTCGCCATTGCCTGCGATGGCTCTCCTGACCCCACAGTTGCTCGTCGCTGGGTGATTCCCCCCTTCTTTCTTCTCCGTGGCCCTTCTCCTCCAGTGATGGCGATGCGCCTGAGCCGGGCGGAGCTCGACGCTAGCGCCGCTCTGGGTTCTACGACTTCCAGCAGCAGCAGCAGCGAGGACCTGGCGTCAGAGCAGGTGCAGCTCTGCAGGGGGACGAGCCGGGTGATGCGAGTCCTGTCCACGAGGCTGCAGGCACTGAGCATCGCGCGCCTTGCTCGTACGTTGCTCGCTGGTGCACGCAGCAGCCGCGCTCCTCCTCCATCGGCGGGGCGCGCGAGGTGCGCCACTGGCCTGCCTCGCTCTTCTGCCGTGCACGCATGTCGAGTGTGCGGCCAGCTCGCTCGGTCCTCCCCGCGCGCGATGAAAGCGATGCCGCACCCACGATGGCTGTCTCAGCAGCGAGCTGCTGCTGCTTCCGATGCTGCTCGATGGTGCTGCAGGACTCCCGCACACCTGCCGTGCACGATGGCATCAGCGAGGGTTCGCTCTCGGTGGAGCGCGCGCAGATGCGCGAGGAGCTGGCACGCGTCAAGGCCACGCTCAGTGCCATCGTCGCCGTGTCCACCAACACGGCCGACTCCTCGAGTGGCGGCGGAGCAGGCGCGCCGTCCGACCCGGCTGCCGTGATGCCGCACGCTGCGGCGGAGCAGCAGCAGCAGGGCGCGGAGCAGCAGCAGCACCAGCTGACCAGGGCGAGCAGCAGCATCACGGCGCGGAGCTCCGTCGTGCCTGCGAATGCGTTGGGCGGCCAGCTGCCCAGCAGCGCGGCGCTGGAGCGGCTGCTGGCCGACGTGGCGGTGCGGCTGGGCTCCATTGAGCGCACGTACACGGACCTGTCGTCCAAGCTCAGCAGGGTGGACCACCGGTGCGCCGAGAGCGAGCGCACCGTGCGCGAGCTGCAGCACATTTCGGCCGGCGCCATCCACGAGACGGCGCGCCTGGTGGACAACATCTGGGGCGGCACCACCGCCGCCGCCACCGCCACCGGCACGGCCGCCCCCTCGGCGCGCGGCTCCACGCACGGCGTGGTGCACGCGGGCGCCAACCCCGGCGGCAGCGGCCACCCCCGGCTGCTGCCGCGCACCTCGTCCAGCAGCCTGCGGCACCTGGCGCCAGGCCCCGCCGCCGCGCGCCCGCTGGTGGCAGCCAGCCCGCACGCGGACCCCGGGGCAGCAGCAGCAGCAGCCGGGTTCCACCTGGCCGGAGGCAGCCAGGCGGTGAGTGGCAGCGGCGCGACGCTGCACCAGCACGCCTCCCAGATCCACAAGCTGATTGCCGGCTTGGACTTCCTGGAGCAGCACATCATCCGCCAGGACCAAGCGATTGTGGGCGTGCAGAAGCAAGTCCTCGCGGTGAGACAAGGCCCCGCGTGGATTGATCCCTTGCCCGCCCCTGCTTGCTCCGCACGTGTTCGTTGCGCGGCTCGGCAGGTCATTGCCGTTGCGTGGCGGCGAGGGATCGTGCTGGTGAGCAGCCCAGCCTTCGATTGTGCAGCAGCAGTGCTCGCCTGGGTGGCGGGTCTGTGTTTTGGGTTGCTGCGCGGCTGTGGACAACCTCAGGGCTCCTTGAGCGCCCCACAACCAGCTGTGTGCTGCGTGTGCCCCCGTTGCTTGCGCGCAGCTCTCCCACGAGCAGCAGCAGCAGCAGCTGGCCTTCCCCGCTGCGCTGCAGCTGGGCGAGCTGTCGGTGCGCCTGCACGACGCCTGCGAGCTGGTGGGCAGGCTCAAGTCGCACGTGCACAAGCTGGACAAGAAGGCCTCGGGCTCCGAGGCGGCGCAGCACGCGCTGCACGCGCACCTGGAGCAGGTGTCCCTCAGGGTGGACCTGCTGGAGCACGCGCGCCTCACCCAGCACCTCACGGCTGCCTCCTCGCCACAGGTCAGCGGCGCACAGCCAGCTGTTTCGTGTTGCTTGGGGGACAGGTGCGCACACACGCGCGCACTTGCTACCAACGCTGACCCACAGTGGTGCCGTTCCTCTTTGCTCACTCGTGTGTGTGCGCAGAAGGGCGGCGGCGCCTCGTCTGGCGGCGCCCAGCAGCAGGAGGACGTGGCGCTGCTGCGGAGCGCCTACTCTGGCGTGAGCGGCTCCCTGCAGGAGCTCACGCAGCAGGTGCAGCAGCTGGCGCTCAACCAGCTGGCCCTGCAACAGCAGCAGCAGCAGCAGCAGCAGCGCGAGCAGGGCGTTGGCGCCGGGCTGTCGGCGGCTGACGGCTCGCTGCGCGACCTGGTGGTGCAGTGGGTGCGTGAGGAGCTCTCGGCGGGCGCCGGCCCAGCCGCCGTGCCGGTGCCAGAGGAGCGCTTGGCCGCCCTGGACACCGCCCGGCAGCAGCAGGAGCGCGAGCTGCAGGCGCTGCGGAGGGACCTGGACGGCCTGGCCCAGCGCAAGCCCCAGGACGCCACCCCGGCGCCCGCCCTGCAGCAGCTGCAGGCGCAGGTGGAGGCGCTGTCGGAGCGGCTGGGCTCGGCGGTGGGGGACCTGGGCCAGCGGTGCGCTGGCGCCGACCAGGCGGTGGCCGCCCTGGGCAAGCAGGCGGACCAGGCGCGCCTCCTTGCGGCCGAGGAGCTGGCGGCCCTCGAGGCGCGGCTGGCGGCGCAGGTGGCGGCCCTGGCGGCGGGGCTGGACGCGGCGCAGGAGGCGCACGGGCTGCTGGGCCAGCAGCTGCGGGGCGAGCTGCGGCAGGTGGTGGCGGCGCAGCAGCAGCTGGCTGAGGACGCGCCGGTGCCGCCCCAGGTGGCGGCGGAGCTGGCCGAACTGCGGGGGCGGCTGGAGGAGGTGGGGGCGCTGGCAGAGGCGCGCGGGGAGGAGCGGGCGCAAGAGCTGGCGCGGCTGGTGCAGGTCAGTGCGCGTGAGGGGGAGAGGGGGGGGGTTTTGCTGCATCCCGCTGCGCCGCCTGCGTGATGAACTGGCCCCCCCACCCCCCAACCCCACCGCCCCCTGTTGGCGCGCGCAGGAGTCGCACCGGTCGCTCGAGGCCGTGGGCGCCCAGGTGGCGGAGCTGGCCTCCCAGCTGGACGCGCAGGCCTCCCAGCGCCTGCCCGCGCTCGAGCGCTCAGTGCAGGGCGCCGGCGCCTCGCTGGAGCAGCTGCGTGAGGAGCTGGGCGGCGTGCGGGCGGCGGCGGCCGAGGCGCAGGCGCGGCTGGGCGACCTGGCCACG
>VFQP010003618.1_pt1 | contig 15506 bp, 15 predicted proteins | sample 3512351 | NCBI WGS metagenome assembly VFQP01 (sample SAMN10412372, study PRJNA504923) | tailings metagenome | isolation source: Relicate 1 Philex TSF1 revegetated site | place: Philippines: Tuba, Benguet | collected 2017-08-29 | reverse complement strand
GGTGAACAACAGTGCGCCTCGTGTCATCACGCGTTGCTGCCTTTGCGTCCTTGGGCGAGGGTGGAGTCTCGTCCGCACCAATTGCCTCGCACGAATTGTCTGGATGCAGGACGATGCTTCTACCAGCTCGGATCGCGGCCGGCTCTCGGCGGCCCCAGGTCTCTGCGGCACCTGCAGCCGTGCCTGGGGTCGCCGGGGGATTCGTTTACGTGTCTGAGCAGGCGCGCGCTGCGCACCAGAAGTCCCAGGGCCGCGCCCTGCCCATCGGCGCCCACCAGCTCAAGGTCCAGCCAGGCGTCTGCGAGCGCCTCAAGCAGCCCGTCATCTACCCGCGCAACCCCCAGGACTTTGACCCCTACCACGCTTTTGAGTCCCTCGAGGAGCTGCTGTCGAGCAAATGCGTCATCAAGGTGAATGGCTGGCGGTGCTCTTCCTGCGCCGACCTGCTGCACAGCACCATGATCAGCGCCCACGCTCTCCTTTGTGTGCGTGGTGCCACCGATGCTGCGCAGCTGGACAAGGCCGACGCGCACAAGCTGCTGGCCCAGTACTATGCACGGCACCAGTTGCGTCACGCGCACCGCCCCGCCGTCGTGCGCAAGACCTATGACATCCTTGTGGACGTGTGCAAGGTGCCCGACCTGGGCCCGCCCCCCGCGCAACCGGCCGCTGTCGCCGACCTGGACGAGAGCACCAGCGACGCCGAAGACGATGACCTGCCCATCGATGAAGGTAGGGTTGGGGTTAGGGTTAGGGCCCTCTTCTCTGGCCTGAGCAGTGGACTCGCAACACCCCTCTGATCATGCGGCCCTGTGTGTGCCTGCAGCAGAGCTCCCTGTGCCCTACCTGGATGCCCTACGAAGCGCGCACGATGCCCACGCCGCGACCGTGGCTTCGTTCGGCAGTTTTGTTCGCGCATCGCCTCCTGCTTCTCAAGTAGCGGTGGCGTACCGCCAGCTGGCAATGCTTCTCCAGTTTGACTGGGCCTTGCTGGCTGGGCTCCCGGTCCTCCTCCAGAGCACGGGCGACGCTCCGTACACGTTTGCGCTTCGCGTACCACCTGACAGCCCGTGGCCACTCGAGCTGCCCCTGGTGAGGTCTCGCCAGGCCTGCTTTCGATCGAGCGAGGCTGCCCAGGGCCTCCCCCCCAGGGCATGTGGTGCTGACGTTGTTCTGCACTTGGAGCTGTCCACGGCTGCAGGCCTTTGCGCACGCCCCTGGCCAACACCTCCGGCGGCCTCAGGTGTCCAGCGACAAGATCGAGCTGGTGCCAGCATCTGGCACACTGCTGGAGCCCGCCACGCACACGGCGGTTGCTGCACGTCTCTTCGAGGCGCGCGGCAAGGTCACCACGGAGCAGAGCGCAGACGACCTGATCCAGGAGTCCGAGGTGGGCACCATCTCTCTGCGCCTTCCGCTGCTGCTTCCCGGCGACGCCTTTGCTTTCTGCCTCTGCTTTCCTACCAGCGGGAGGCGCGCCCATGCGCTTGCAGGAGATCGTCAAGCTCTACCACAAGATCACGTCTTCCGCCATTTACATGGTGTGCGCGCTCCTGGCGGCGCAAGAGGGGGCAATCGACGTGCCCGGTGAGCATGCGCTGCTCTTGTGTGCGAGCACAGCTGGCTTCCCTGGGACACCTGGTCTAGCTCAGAGGCCCTCCTCGTCATGTTTCCCTGCGGCGCAGCTGACCATGGCCGCTCCTCTCGTTTGGCTGATCCCGACGTCTCGTGGGACACCTTCATCTCGCACGTGAGTGCTTTGTGGGTCACGCTGCCGCTGGGGTGCAGCCAGCGTGACAGGGTGGACAGGGGCGTGGCGTGACGCGGCGCTCCCAAGGTTGTTGTGGTGCGTGAAACGCAGGCTGCGACCTCGGGCTGGTCCGAGCATTTGTGCGGCGCGCAGCTCTTCCATCCACCAGACATGTACACCATCAAGGTGCGAGGAGGGGGTTCTGCGCGGCTGGACGTGTTCTTCACCTCCGCCACGCTGGCCAGCACACTGCGCGTGGCACTTCTTGCACACTTGCATACGCGCCTGCACACAGGCCCTGCGCACCACGGACGCCAACCTGTCCGTCATTCTGGAGAGTGCTGACGGCGTGCCCCGAGAATACGACACCCTGGACGAGTTTTGGTCGGCTGCTGTGCCCATCACATTTCCAGCGGAGCTCCTGCAGAGAGTGCGGGCCTGGGCCCTGCAGATGCTCATGCGCGACGGCCTGCGGTGGCTGGTGCTCCAGCTCAAGTCCACGCTGCTTGCCAGGTGCGGATGTTGGCTGCTTTCCGTGCCGCGTGGACTGCACAATCTGCGTAATCTGCGTCTCACTTGTGGCCTTCTGCTGCTTGCGCGCGGCGCAGGTTCAACTCCCTCGCACCGGCAAGTGATGTGTCGGCCGCAGCGGCCCCGGGGCGTGCCCCACGCCGCGCAAGGGCGGCCGCGCCTGCGCCACCTCCCGCTCCGGCCCCCGCTGAGGCGGCCGCGCCCGTCCCGCCGCTCCTGCCACCGCCCGCGCCGACCACCGCCGAGGCGGCCGCGGATGCGCCAGCAGCTCCCATGGCGGGGGCCGCCGAGCCGCCTGCGGCGGTCGCCGCCCCGCCGCAGCCACCTCCCGCGGCGGGCGCCTTCCCGCCGCAGCCGCCGCCCGTGGCGGGCCCTGCTGCGCCGCAGCCGCCGCCCGTGGCGGGCGCCGCTCTGCCGCAGCCACCGCCCGCGGCGGGGCCTGCTGCGCAGCAGCAGCCGCCCGCGGCGGGGCCTGCCGCGCCCCAGGCAGTCGCCGGGACCGCCTTGGATCAGGCCATTGCGGCCATGCGGGCAGCGAGCCAGGCGTACCGCGTTGACCGCCAGGCTGCGGACCAACAGCTGGAGCACGCAACCAGCAAGCTCATCAGGGTCTCCTACAGCAGGAGGGGCGGCAGAGACAAGGAGGAAAAGCTGCGCCGTATCTTCCAGACATATGACTTGTGCGATGACCACTTGGAGGAGTGCCTGAAGGCCCGCATGCAGTCATAGAGGCCGGCCTCTGTGTTTTCTTTGCTCCTGTGCTCAACGTCGGGAAGGCGTGAAGGCGTTCGCATTGTCTCTGCAGAGAGCGCAGGCAGCACAGCGTATCAAAGCACACGTCTCGGCCAGGCCCGCAGCGCAGTCTGGCCACCCACACGCAATGCCGAGAGCGCGCGCCCGCATGTCTCCTCACAAAGCACTCAGCACATGCCCCTCCTCCCTCCCTCCCTCCCTTGCCCACTCTCCCTTGCCCATTCTCCCCAGCAGGCCGAGGTTGACTCGTATCAATCAAACCGCAGTGCTCAGCGGTTGCAGGAGTCAGCGTGGGCACGTTGTGGCAGGAGCAGAGCCGTGGCCACGTGGGCGGTCAATCCACCTCTCCAGATCCCGTCTGGCTGGTGCGGCAAGGTTTCTGCTGCTGCTGCTGCGCCGGCAGTGCCGCCAAGAGGGCGGCAGCCCTGTAGAGGCCGCTGCCCGGTGGCAGCACAGCTGCCGCTTCCGAGCCGACGTGGGGGCGCCGCGGGCCGAGGAGGGTGCATGTCGGTGGCGCCGCCGACACACTGCTGCGGCTGCACGGCGCCGGATGGTGCTGCTGCATCGCCGTCTCCTGTTGTCGGAGCTAAATGCGGCTGCGCTGGTGCTGGCGGGCTGCCGGTGGGTGTTGTGGCAAGGCGAGGGCGGCAGCGCTGGCTCAAGCGGTAGGGGCCAGAGGAGAGGGGAGGGGGCGGGGGGGGCGCCCTGGAGGTGTGCCCTGTGGGGCAGTGGCTGGAGAGGCGGGGTGCGGCGGCGGCGGCGTGTCGCCTGGTTGGTGCCTTGCGGCGGCGGAGGCAGCTCAGGGCCAAGGCTGCCGTTGCCCAGCATGGCAAACGTGGCGGTGGCGGCGGCCGTGGCGGCCCGCGGCGGCATGGCAGCAGCGGAAGATGGCCCTGCTCCAGGCCCCTGGGGCCGTACTCTGAGCGCTGCTGCTGCTGCTGCTGCTGCTGCTGCACGCGGACTCGGCGCCCTGGGCCAGCTGCAGGGGCCGTCCCGGCGCGCTTGCCGGCGAGTGCGACGAGGCTCTAGCCGCGGTGCGCTTACAGGCCGGCAGCGCGTGTCGCGGCGTAGGATCGATGGCCGCCGCCTGGCGTGCGGCACGGCGAGAGGGCTGGGCAGCAGGAAGCGCTCGTGCGCGACGGCGTCGCGCTGAAGCGCCTGCGCGGCGAGCGGCGACGCACGCGCACGCGGCGCCGAGGGGAACAAGGGCGCCTCTGGCCGGGCTCATGTAAGGCAGACGCGGCGGCGGCCGGTCCAGAGGCAAATGGCGGCCCGCCTACCGATTAGCTGAAAGGGGGACGGAGCCAGCACGCCGACGCAGCAGGTGCCCACGAGCGCCGGCAGAGGGGAGTCTGCGCACACGCCGCACGCCACCACAGCCCACATCACGTCAGCCGCTGCTGCCAAGGCAAAGCCTGACTAGGCAGGCTCTGGCAAATCGCGAGCGTGCTCGGTATTGGGCTGCCACCACCAGCAGCGGACCTGGCCAGACGCGCACCGTCCAGGACTGCGCGGCCGCAGCCGCGCCACCAGAGCCGGGGCTGACGGCGCCCGCCTCGCTGGTGCTGGTGCGTGCTGGCGGCGCGGCGCACTCGGCCTCACCTGCAAAGCGTTGCGCCATTGAGCAAAGCGGGCGAGAGATGAGGAGGGAGCTCGGCTGCGCTCCGGGCAGTCCTCGCAGTCCTGGCTGAACAGTGCCCTGCTGCTCCTTGCCGCCCTCTTGCTGCTCACCAGCGCAGCCGCCCTGGGCGTCGCTGGTGGTGCTGCTGCCCCGGCCGCGGTACCCAAGGTCGGGGCTTGGTCGCGTGTACGCTCACCGCCGCCCACCGGCGACAGCGCCGTTGGTGGCGCCGCCACCAGGGCCTCCACACGCACACGCAACGCCAGCTCGCCAAAGTTGTCGAGCACGCGGCCACCCTGCACAGGCAGGGCGGGACATGGAGTTGCACGCTGCGCGTCGCGGCCCGCTGCTTGTGCAGTGTGCGCGGCACATCTGGGGGAGCGTGCCCACGCGCTGGCTGCCCGTGCTCACTTGCGCAGCGCCGCGTCAACGAAGCGCCCAGGCGGTGACCATTGGAGGCCAGCAGCGGCGGCGAACAGTAGCCCGTCTTGACCCACGGCTGATGGTGGAACCGCGCGTCTTCCTGCCCCGCCGCCGCCGTCTCCGGCAGCACGTCGTTCTCGGCAACGTCTGCACCAACCCCCGCTGCTGTCGGCTGCTTTGACGGGCTGCTGCCCTCACAGTCCTGTGCGCGCATGTACAGAGCGCCCGTGGTCGCGCGTCGCGAGGGTGACTCCAGAGCAAAGCGCGACGGCACGCACACACCCACCTGTCGGCCAACAGCGGCTGGCCGCAAGCACACCGCGTTGCTTTGGCTGGCGCCATCCAGCCAGCGCCGCCGCGCCGGCGTGCAGACGGAGAGGGACGCGAATGACGGGGCACGCCGAGCGCGGAGGAGCACCAGCGTGCATTACGGGGCCACGCAGCGCGCAGCAGCGTGGGCGGCCACCGTGATGCAGCCATCAGCCCGCGAGCAGCGCTGCCCTTGCGCTGCTGGAGGTGGCACGTAGTGGCGGATCGGGCGCACATGTCTGGCGTGGGGGCTGCATGCAGATGCGAGCGCGCTGTGCCAGTGCTTGTGCATGCTGCTGCATCCCCGTGTGCGCCACGGGGAGTGTGCGGACCTGCTGCTTGTGGCGCGAGATGTACGAGCGCCGGACGCGAGATGTACCAGCGCCCGCTGAGCGCCAGCTAGGCAGAGCTAGGCAGAGACGACCGATGGATTGCGCGACTGATTGCGTGGCAGTGGCCCGCTGTGGGTCTCTCCTTTCGCGCTCGCGCACGCCACCCGCGCCGACAGCCCAAACAACTTGCACGCTCAAGAACGCCGGCGGCGCCAAATGCGCCGAGCGGCGACCAGAGGAGCGACTGGCGGAGCAGCATCGTCACCGATGCTCGAGGTTTCGTCGCGCCCGCGCGCTCTCCGGGTGCGCCAGGGCGGCACATGTCCTTGCCGCACACCGATGCAGCATCCCAGCATCACGCCACCCCGCCCTGAGCACTGATGCGAGCAGAGCGACGATGTGCCGATGACAGGATGCTCTGAATCGCCAGTTTGACCGCGAGGGAGCCAGCACGGGCGGATCCGACTGAACCGTTGCAGTGCGCAAGAACCAACCGAGCAGGTGTGCGCGCCGCAACACGCCAGCGCACAGGGCAGCAGGGGAATGCAGACACGCAGCGCTCGATGCGGCGGGCAGGGACGCGAGCTCTCCACAGCTGCGCCGGGTCCGCGCCTGCCGAGAAGCACTCGCCGCTGGTAGCCAGGCACCTCGGCGGCGGCTGCTGTGGCACCTGGGGCCTCTCAGCTGGCGCCGCCCTGAGCTGGGGCACACCAGACGTGGGCGAGGCCGCTGCCCGTGGCGGCCGCCAGCACCGGTGCGCACGGGTGTGCTGCCAGGCGTGATGGGACGCCCGTCATGAGGGGCGAGGCGAGGGACGCGACCTGAGGCACAGCACAAAGGTGCGCAAGGGTGAGGCAACGCCGCTTTTGCAAAGCAGAGGATGAGGGCAAGCAGCACCCACCTTCGTGTGCGTGCCCGAGTCCAGCACCTCAACCGTTGAGTCGACGGAGCCCACGGCGAAGAAGCTGCCGTCCGCGCCCCAGATTGCCTGCAGCGGGAGTGTCCAGCTGCGCCAGGAGAAGACACGCAGGTTTGTGTCTTTCGTCCACGGCGACTATGCAACATGCGCCACACGTGCATGGTCGGGAAGCCTTGACGAAACTCACGAGGGCGGACGAGGTTTCACCGAGATACACAAGTCCCGCTCACCAGCCGGTGTTGGTGTCGTGCTGGCAGGCCCCGCTCAGCTCCAGCTTGGCCTGGGGCTGCTCCAATGGGGCCCACAGCCGCACCGTGTCGTCAAAGCCGATGGTGAGGATGCGCTGCGACAAAGGCATTGAGCAGCGACAGGCTGGCGAGGCCAGCAGGACAAACGGCCCTGCAAAGCCGCCCTGCCCAACCTCAGGAATGAGAGGCATACCTGTGATCCATCGGGGGCCCACGCGGCCGAGTGGCCCATGCTCTCCTTGTGCTCCACCGCGTACTTGAGCGTGGGTCCTGCGTCCACGCGTGCATGCGGCAGGGCCGCACAAATGCACGAGTCAGGAGCGTGGCGTGGGATGGGCAGTCATCCCCGCTGCGTGGCTTGGGTGTATGCGGGACAAGAACTTGGAGTCGGCGGACGAGGGGCGCGCGCATGCACGCGGTGGGCATGTTTGTGCACCTGTGCATCTGTCTGCGTTTGCATTTTGCTGCCGCCCGACAGGTCGTGCCGAGATGTCCAAACAGATGCAAAGTCCGCACACACGCGCACGCACGGCGCACAACAGGGCCTGAACAAGAACAATCAAGCGCACCCGCGGTCGCCAGCGGCTCCCGCAGGAAGCGCACGTCCCAGACCTTGACCTCGCCGCCCGTGCACGCCGTGCTGATGAGCTGCTGCCTCACGGGCTCGATGCACAGGCTGTTGATCCGCCTGCGCACGTGCCGCGCACCGCGACGCCTGTTTCTCTGCCAAGCACCCGCGCCACCTGCTGCACTGGTGGCACCGGCCAATATGGGTGCATGGTTCCTGCGAAGCAGCCTGCGCCTGGGCACCAGTCCTCAGCAGGCTTTTGCGGGTGTTTGGACGGTGTGACGAGGGTGCGCTGGGCACCGCCTCACAGCACGGAGATACTGCCCGGACGCACCCCGCGTGGAGCATGTCGTGGTGGGCGGCCCTGCTGCCACGGATGTCCAGCACCTCCATGCAGCTGCCCTCCGGCCGCGCCACGAACACAAGCCCACCACAGGCGTTGAAGTCAGCGGCGGACAGGGGCTGCAGAGCAAGCAACAATAGAGCGCTACACACGGGTGGCCCCCACCACCATGCTTGCTGCGACGGCACACGGGTGCCTCCCAAGAGCCAAGCACATGGCACTCAGACGCGCACCGCGGTGGGCCAGGGCAGGCGCTTGGTCAGGTCCACAAACTGCTCCTGCGCACACAGCAGTTTGCAGTACTGCACCTCTCTGAGAGGGGGCACGTACATGCAAGTAATTGATGTCCGACTTTGCGCGCCCATGTCGCACCTGCTGCGTGTCCATGAGCCAAAGCGACCCGTCGCGGCCGGCCGACAGCAGCTGCTTGGCGCCCTCGCCCGCGCCGCAGCCCCACGTGAGCGTGCACACCTGACCACTGTGGTTGCTGCTGAAGACAGCCACGCCGCTGAAGGCGCCCTTGTCCGCCGTGGCCTCCTCGCCCACCTGCGGGTGCACGTGCACACACACCGCACCGGCAGGCGTCAGCACGCCAATCACGATGCCGCCCGTTGTGCTGCACTGTAAGCGGCCGCTGTTAAGCGTCCGGTTCGAACTTTTTCGAGTTTTGGCCAGGCGCGCCTACCCGCCACAGCGCCAGCCGCCCGCCTCTGTCGCCCGCGGCCAGGCACAGCTTGGCGGCAGACGGATGGAATGCGAGCTGTGTGGTGGGCTGCCGCGTGACGCGCGCCTGGTGGCGCAGCTGCAGGTGGGACGCCCCCGCCGCCGTCACAGCCGAGCAGGCCGGGGGGGCGCCACCACCTCGGTGGCGTGCGGCCGCCAGCCCGCCCACCCAGCCGACAAAGGCGGCGTTGCGCTCGGGCGGTGCGTTGTCGATGCACAGGGGCAGCGTGCCTGCGTGTGCCAGGCAGGGGCGCAGTGGGGTCGGTTGGGAGGTTGCGCGAGTGATGGTGGTGGAGAGCAAAGAGGAAGTCTGGTTCTGTGGCTAGGTGCTCACTGCGTGTGCCGCGGCCGGCCTCGTTGCCAGCGCCAGCAAGCTCCCGAGCCACCGCGCCGCTGGCGCCTGATGCGGGCACGACACAATAGAGAAGTTTTGGGCGACGTCAGTGGGCACAATGTTATGCGGCGGTGCCTTGGATTGCATCGTAAGACACGCCACACCACCTGCCGCACAGCAGGTGGTGCACGGGAAGGGTCCGGCTCTGTACCTGCCGCCTCTGCGCACGTGATGACCGTGCGCCCGCGCTCCACCGCCAGGCCGGAGGAGAACACAGGGTCCGCCGGCTGCCTTTGGATGCGCAGGGAGACACGCTCGGGCAGGGTCTTGTGCTCTGGTGACAGCCGCCTGCGTGCACACGCGCTGGGGGTGGCGCACACTACCCGAGGCAAGAAAAGATTGCAGTGAGGGAGACAAAGAGAGGCCCCGGACGGCGCGGCCACGGGCCACCCTCTCCTTCACCTGCGGGGCCTCTTGCTTGGGGGCGAGGTCTTCTCCTCGAGGGGCGGGGCCTGCCTTGGCCCAGGGTTCTGCTTTAAGGCCTCCCTCACCGAAGCGCCCTGTGCTATGGCCGCCATTGCGGCCTGGATCCGTGGCATGTTGCGCTCTCGCCTGCGTGGCCATGAACGTCGAGCTGTGTTGGCGGTGTGGCGGCGCAGCAAGGGGGGTGGCGCATGAGCCTCGTCGCACAACATCCCGCACCGCGCATGCGACGTGTCAGCAGCAGCGCCCTCGTCGTCAGCCGCCTGCTCCTCCCGCCCCGCCCCCTCCTCCTCCTGGGGCTGCATGGTGCGCTCTGCAGCCAGTCACCGCAAGCGGAGGGGGCGCTTGCGGCGGACCCAGACACCCAGCACGGCACCGGTGACAAGCCCAGGCCACGGCGCACCGTGCAGCTCGGCAGCCTCCGCGAGCTCCTTTTCGTTCAAGTCCTCGCTGTCGTCGTCCGTGTACCTGTGTTTGAAAGTTTGTGGAGGATGGCCCCGTGCCCAGCACGCCGTGCGCGATACCCGCACGCGCGCGCGCGTGCGCGGTTTACTCACACGACGTGGAAGAAGCCCTCGAGCTCGAACACCTCGGTCACGCAGCCAGTGAACAGCTTCAGCTTTTTGGAACCCCTTCTCACCGGGAACCACTTGGCCACCTTTGTCCCGATACACTTAAGGAATTCCATTTCTCCCTCGCTCCCTCCATCCATTTCTGCACCGTGGCTCTGAGGCTGCCGCGGGACGCGTCAGGGTCCGCCACCTCATGCGCGGCCTGCGGGTGGGCCTGCAGCTGCATTCTGGTAACAACAGCACTCCACACAGCGAAGGGGAAGGACGACGATGTCCCGCTCAAGGGTCTATCACACGCCGCTCGTCACCTAGGCGCAGGGACCGAGACGGAGCCACACGCTGCGCACCTGATCGTCAACCTCTCTTGGTGCTCTCACCCCGCGGCGCAGGACCTCCAGGAGCCATGGCACGCTGCTGCTGAGCCTCTGCTTCTTCTGAGCACCGTCCCCAGCACCGACCTGCCGCCGCCAGCAGCGGCGGCGGCGACAGGTCAGCGCTGGCCCACGCCGTCTGGCTGCTGCCGAAGCCGCCGGCGGCGCGCGGCTTTGGAAGTGCCGGCAGCGCCCGATGGAGCTGGGCGCTGTCAGCCAGCTGGTCGTCCGCGTGCGCGCCTGGGTGCGCTCGGCGCTTGCGCTGGCTGGCGCCGCGGCGGGCGCGGGCGGGCGTTAGCGCCGGGGCGGCGTGGCGGCGCGCAGGTGGTGGAGCTGGAGCGGCGGGTGCGGCAGCTGCAGCAGGTGCTGCCCTGCTAGAGGTGCTGGTGGGCGAGGCGGCGGCGCAAGCGGGCGCGGGGCAGCTGGCCACCGGTGGGCGACGTGCGCCAACGGGCCGCCACGGCGCAGCAGGTGCGAGGCGGCCGCTTGCTTGCGATGCGTTGGCGTGCCTGCGGTCAGACCGCAGGAGCGGGGGCCGGGCAAACGTATGCGCGCTTTTGGCGCCTGCTGGTGTGGTGCGTATGCAGGCGTGGCAGCTGGCGGGCGGGCTGCGTACGCTGGGCGGCTTAGCGGGCTCGCACGCGTGTATGGCGGTGCTGGCGCGCGTGCTGCCGCTGCTGGCCCACGGCAGCTACCAAAGCGCAGGTGTGCTCGCCTCGCGCCTCCGCCCTGGGGCCCTTGACGAACCAGCAGCTCTTGCGCTGCTGTCCTGGGACGTCCTGGGACTAGGGCAACACAGCTGAGTCGCGCTGAAGGCCCCTTGCGTGGCGGGTCGTGTGCGGGTGGGCCTGCTGGACCACGTCCAGCCGAGCCTGGGCATGGGCTGGCTGGACGATGCGATCAGTTCTGAGCAGGAGGAGGGGCAAGCGCAGCTCGGCAGCTTGACCGAGCTGCTGCCGGCGACGAGGCAGAGCAGGGCGCTCGGCTCTTTGCTTGGGTGGGGTGCACTTTTGAGACGGACTGCACCCTGTGCTTGCTTGCTCGGTGCGTGCAGTCGCTGACGCTGGCGCCCCTCGCCGCCCCGCCCACCGCCGGCGGCGGTGAGAGCTTCCGGGCCCTGCTGCTGCTCCGCCGCGTGCCCGCCAACCCGGCGCAGCGCCTTCTCGAGATGCTTCCAGCAGCCGCAGCCGCCGTCCACACCCCCAGACGGCGGGCCGTGGGGCGCGGCGGCGGCAATGCCGCATTCCTCGCTGCACGTGGCTTCGCCTGGCAGCGCCCTGGCAAACCCTCAGTGCCACCCACGCCCGCCACGCCCGGCGTCGGCGCCGCCACGCTGGGCACGTCGCCGGCTGCGGGCGGCGCAGCGAAGGCAGCGGACGCGCCGTCGCTGCCGCCGACGCCGCCGGCCGGCGCGCTGCTGCGTGCGATACTGCCAGCAGCGGCGGCGGCGGCGATGCGGGGGCGGCCGACAGCAGGCGCGGGCACGCCTGCTGCAGCGACGGCGCCCACGCTTACGGTGCACTGCTCCAAAGAGCTGAGCGGGTGGAGCATCCCTGCCGGCGCTTCTACTTTCGAACAGGTGCGCATCACGCTCAACCCCGCCGCCACCACCGCGTGTGCGTTGGCAGCACACCACCAGGACGCCGTACGCCTGCGCCAGGTCGGAGCGTGTGAAACCGCCTTTCAACTGCCAAACGCAGGTTGTGAGGCGCCCCGGCAGGTTGCGGCTCGCTCACCCGTGGCGCGAAAGGCCACACCCGGGCAAGCCGCCAGCGCTGCCCTCCCCTCCTTCACCCGCTCTCTTCCAGCCCCACCCCTGGCCCGCCCGCCCGCTGTTCCCGCTCGTCCACCTCCCACAGCACGTCGCCGACAGCTCCGTCGTTGGGCCGCCCGCCGATGGCCTCCGCACACCTACCCGTCCGTCGTCGCCGGCGCCTCGACGGGCCTTTCTGCCGCCGCAGACAAGCTCCACGCCGCCACGCACCGCTGCGCCAGGGGACGGTCCACGCGCCGCCACCACGCCGTGCTCGGCTGGGAAGTGCGCGGCCCGGCCGGCAGGCGCGGGCGGCGGCGGGAGGCCGGCGTGGTGTTTGCGCTGGGTCCCATGGGCGTGGGACGCGGGGCGCCGGGCGAGGAACACCGGGCAGAGGTGCACAGGGAGGCGACGCGGGTGCCGGAGCAGGTGCTGGGAAGTTTCCTTTGGCCGCCGACAGACGGGCATCCCAGACAGACGCCTGCCTGGGCCCGCAGTTTGCCTGCCTGGCTCAACAGTGGACCACCATTGCTGTTGCTTGGCTGCCCCTGCTTGAGATGGACAACAAGGCGCGCCGCAACTACAGCACAGCGCCGCGTGGCACTGGACTTGAGGTGCTTTGGCTCAGGACTGCAGTGCCGCGTCGTGCTGCGTCCTGCCGTCCCGCTGGCCACACGCCTGCTGGCAACGACGGCACGCCTGGCGTCTCCTATGCGGCCACTATCCTCGTACCCGCGCGTGCGCATCTCGCGCCTTTCGCGCGCGTTCCCAGCAAGGCAGCTCCCAGCGGGACTCGCGGGAACCTGCTCTGGAGAGTTGCACGGGCTCGGGCGTCAACAACCACAAAGTGCGGCGGTGGGTGGCAAGGAGCGCCGCCCCGCGCGGTCAGCGTGCACAGGCGGTCGGCGCGCCGCCCAAGTCCCCGTCGCACCCGCCCCGCGCCACACCTCAACACACGGGCACGCAACACGGACGCACACGGCAAACACGCCGGCACTGGGGGCAGTAGAGTAGTGTACAAGCGGGAGGGAGTCAGCGTGCGCGCCCGTGCGCGCCTCGCCGTGCCGCGCCGCGGTGGTCTCGGCCAAACAGCGCCACGCCGCACGGGTGATCAGGCTGCCTCCTCCAACGCCGCCACCCCCTTCACGCCAGGCCGCCCCCGTCGCCCTGCATCGCCGCGGCGCAGCGCTGCATCACGTCACGCAGCAGCTCCCTGCGCGCAGCGGACGCGTGCATGCGCGGGGCAGGGCGGAGTCAGGAGGGAGGCACACGCGCTGCCCCTCGCGCGCCCGCTCCCCAGGTGCCAGGGTGCCGCGCACCTGGCGGCGTCCCTGCTTTCTGGGGGGTTGACGAGGCGCGCGGTGGGCCGGCCCAGCAGCACCGCCATGGAGTTTGCGGCCTGCACCGCCAGCTGCCGCGCCAGCACCTCGCCCAGCCGGGCGCTGCTGAACGATGGCGAGGACACGCGGTGCGCGGACAGCAGCATGCAGTCCTCCAGGCCCACGTGCGCCCGGGCCGCCACCTGGCAATCCCTGTACGAGCGGAGGTCAAACTGCGCGCACGTGCACGCACGAGGCAGGACAACCCCAGGGGTCTGCGGGTGGACGGCGCAGAGGCCCTCACGCCGAGGCGCCTGGCGCTCCCCAAGCTGCCCCCAGGGGGGCGCGCCCACTCGCACCTGGGCGCGGTAAGTGTTGTAGAGACGGCGCACCACCGTCGTCACGTATGGGTACAGGAACTGTGGGCCTGCGTGCACGGGCGCGCAAGGCGAGTCGACGCGATGACGTCACGGCGGCGGCGCGCGCGCACGCTCAGCGCACAGCGCGCGGAGCGCGCTCCTCCCCCACCCCCTCCAAAGGAGCAGCATCGCACTTGAGGGCGGCAGCTGGGCCCCGTGCTCCGCCATCAGGATCTGGCTGGCGACCAGCGCCGTGCCGCCGTCGGGAAGGTGCGACGCCCGCACGAGCGCCTTGTCCGGGCCGAACTTCGCCAGCAGGAAGGCGGCGACGTCGCGGTCTAGCCACCCGCCCGCCTGCAGCGCGCGGCTGAGCACGACGACGTTCTGCTCGCCCGCCAGCGCCAAGATCATCTGCACCACCTCCGTCGGGAGCTCGGCCGGGCGCTGCGCGGCGGGGGTCGTGCTCGCTGATGCCATGGCTTTCTGTCAGCGTGTGTGCAGCCACCTCTGGGACCTCTCACGGCGCGAGGGGAGGTGAACGAGTGCATGCCAGACCCCCTCGCGGCTTGCGCTCCGGCTGAGCGCTGCGCACAGACACGCTGCGAACAGATGCAATCTGAACACCGGCGTGAGACCCAAGGCGAGCTCCTGGGCCTCTCCGCCGAGGAGGAGCCCCGGGCCACCACTTTGACGGCCTTGCCTGTCCACCTGCTCGGCGCCAGGATCCTTCGCGACGCCGAACTACGCCGCGCCGCGTTCCAGGCGTGCAGGGCGCTCGCCAGCTCGACGGTGCAGCACGGAGCGGCGCGCTTGCGCCTGGAGGTGGGCCGCGCCGGCGGCTTTTTCGCGCCCAGCGCGCAGCTGCTGCAGTTGCTCGCGGGCGACCGCGTGGGGCAGCACGGGGACAGCGAGGGCCTGACGCTGGAGCTCTACAGCGTGGCCAGCGGCGCCAGCGCGGCCCGCAGCCCAGCCCGCTGCCTGGCCGAGCTGCGGGCGTCCGGCGCGGCGCTGCCCTGCATCACGCGCCTGGAGCTTCAGGTCAGCGCTGCTTGGGCAGCGTGCTGCAAGCTTGGGACGGCGCGCAGGGAGGAGCGTCCCTCCCTCGCGTCGAAGGCCCGATCTGCCGCTTCGCGTCTGTTGCCCGTGCCTGCAGGGCCTCGAGCTGGGCGCGCCCGCCGCCCTCGCTTTTGCCGCCACCCTCCCCGCGCTGTTGCCCAGCCTGCGGCGGCTGTGCGTGCGCGACTGCCGCGTCGCCACGGCGGCAGCCGCGGCGGCGGCGGAGGCCCCGGGCGGCAGCGGGGTGCGGCACCTGGAGGTGGCGGGCCTCACGGGCCCAGTGCCGAGCGACGTCGAGGCGCTGCTGTCGCTGCTGGCGGCGGCGGTGCCCTCCCTCTCGTCCGTCAGCCTGCTGGACGACACCTGCAACACCTCCTTCCTCGCCGGCCACCTCGCCACCCGCCTGACGGCGCTGCACCTGGGCGCGTCCTACCGCCGGGTCCAGCCGGGCACGCAGACACCCACGCCCGCCTGGCGCGCCACCCTGCAGCACGTGGCGCGCTGCACGGCCCTCCAGTCCCTCACCATCCCCTGCGTCACCAGCGAGGAGCTGGACGTGGCGGCGCCGGCGCTGCGGGGGCTGCGGCGGCTGCGCCTCAACGCGGGCGTCGCCGGCGGCGACGACCAGGATGGTGACGCCGTGCTGGAGAGGCTGCTGGGCCTGCCGCACCTGACCAGCCTGCTCTGGGACGACGCCAGCGGGCACGCGTTTGTCCAGCGCTACAACGCCAGCGGCCCC
>VFQP010003616.1_pt1 | contig 15514 bp, 14 predicted proteins | sample 3512351 | NCBI WGS metagenome assembly VFQP01 (sample SAMN10412372, study PRJNA504923) | tailings metagenome | isolation source: Relicate 1 Philex TSF1 revegetated site | place: Philippines: Tuba, Benguet | collected 2017-08-29 | reverse complement strand
GTAAGCAGGACGATATGGATGACGGTCCATCGAGACCTGCAGTATCTGCCGCGCATCAAGGCTGTAACGAGATTCCTTCAGGAGACGATTTCACGGGACCATCCACTACCCCGAAGCGCGCAGATCCGTTTGTAGCTTTGATAGCCAAACGTGTCACTTCAATGTGCCGCCCGGTGGATGGCTCCCATCATCATTCATCATTTGCAGCGATACGCCTGACGGCATATCGTCGATGCAAGCCCGCGAACGAGTCTGCGAATTCCTGCTTTTAGGCACTGCGGTGAACTAGCGAAGATCCAATATCACATTGCCAACAAGCTTCCCGCCTTCGACCGCCTCATGCGCTTGCGCAATTTCCTCCAGTGCGAAACGCGCGCCGATGGTGTGCGATAGCTTGCCGTCTTCGAGCAGACTGGTCAGCCCGGAGATTGCATCCTGTCGGTCTTGTGGTGTCAGATCGTACACAAGAAAAAACCGCAGGCTAAGCGAACTGAACAACAACTCCCTGAACGGAACCGGCGTCTCGCCATACGCGTTAGATCCGTAGCAGACCAGCGTACCGTGAGGCGCCAGCACGTTGTTGGAAAGGAGTTGGGCAGTGGTCGAGAAATCCATATCGACGATGCCATCCACGCCCCTCCCGCCGGTGAGGTCGTGCACCCGCTGAGCGACCGACTCTTCCTTGTAGTTGATCGTGGCCTTTACGCCTGCGGCCAAGGCGTGCTCTGCCTTCTGTGCCGAGCCCACGGTGCCGATGACCGTGGCGCCATGGGTCGACGCGATCTGCGCGGCGTAGTGGCCTACGGACGACGATGCACCGATTACCAGGATGGTCTTTCCCGCAACCTCCCCGAGCAAACGATTGGCTTGATATGCCGTCATCGCTGGAATGCCCAGGCAAGCGCCGGCGGCAAAGTCTGTGCCGTCCGGCAACCTGACGGCCTGTGCCGCAGGCAATGCGATGTATTCGGCGGCCGTTCCAGACGGACGTTGCCACTGCCCATTCCAGATCCAGACCCGTTCACCAACCCGGGCTGCGGACACGTCCGCTCCCACTGCCTCGATGACACCTGCACCGTCACTGTGCGGGACGATTCGGTCACTGATCAGGGGGCGACTACGTCGAGACTTCACGTCGGACGGATTCACCCCGGACGTGGCGAGTCTGACGAGAACCTCGCCAGGGCCCGGTGTCGGGGGTGGCAGGTCGCCGATCACCAGAACTTCCCGAGACTCGCCGTTTTTGGTGTACCACGCAGCTTGCATGATGACTCCCACGTTGCGGATAGCACTGGCCATCGACGGAGCGCCATCCAAGCCCGTCAGGCACCTGATGGGATCTTAGGTCTTTTACCTCCACAAGATGAAGTGTCGAAAATCGCTATAAGAGAACGAGCAAAACGGTATTAGACGCACGTCTGTCGCGCTCCATATACTCCTCGCACCACCTCGATGTGGCGCAGCAGCCTGCCAGGGCTGCCGACGAGTACACCCAGGAGACAAGTGTGATTCAGAAGTACGACCTCTATATCGACGGCCGCCGCCGCGCCCCCAAGCACGGTAGGATGCTGCAAAGCATCAATCCTTACACATCGCAGGTATGGGCCGAGATTCCTGATGCGAGCGCCGAGGATGTGGCCGCGGCTGTGGCGGCAGCGAAGCGTGCGTTTTGCGAGGTCTGGCGCGACATGCCCGGCATCCGGCGCGCCGAGCTGATGCTGAAGCTGGCTTCCCTGATCGAAAGCCAGGCCGACCGTATCTCCCGCATCGAGAGTACCGACAACGGCAAGATCGTGCGGGAAACCCGCCCGCAGATGGTGTGGGTGGGGCGCCAGTTGCGCTACTTCGCAGGCTATGCCGACAAGCTGTTCGGTCAACATATTCCGCTGGATCAGCCCAATACGCTCGATTATCTGTCCCTGGAGCCGTACGGCGTAGTCGGGTTGATCACGGCGTGGAATTCCCCACTGGCGCTGCTTGCGAACAAGCTGGCGCCGGCTCTGGCAGCGGGCAATTGCGTCGTGGTGAAGCCTTCCGAGCACGCGTCGGCCTCGACGCTGGAGTTTGCGGCGCTGGTCGAAGAGGCCGGCTTCCCGCCGGGCGTGTTCAACGTTGTGACTGGCGGCGCGGAAACTGGCCGGGCACTGGTCCAGGACCCGGGCATTGCGCTGGTCAGTTTCACCGGCAGCCCGGGTGTCGGCCGCGAGATCGCCGCGATGGCAGGGCGCCGCCTGATTCCCGTCAAGCTCGAGTTGGGGGGCAAATCGCCCAATATCATCTTCGACGATGCCGACCTGGACAAGGCGGTAGTGGGCGCGCTGGCCGGCATCTTTGGTGCCACCGGGCAAACTTGCGTGGCTGGATCCCGGCTGTTCGTGCAGCGCGGGGTAATGGACCGCGTGGTGCCTCGCCTGGCAGAACGCGCGCGCCAGATTCGCATGGGCGACCCGCTCGACCCCGCGACGGAAATGGGTACGGTTGCCAATGAACCGCAATTCCGGCGCATCCTCAATGCTATCGAGCAGGCGAAAGACACGGGAGCACGCCTGGTTACCGGAGGCAAGCGAGCCGAAGGTGAGGGGCTGGGAGAAGGCTACTTCATCGAGCCCACGATCTTTGCCGATGTCGACAATGGCAGTCACCTTGCGCAGGAGGAGATCTTTGGGCCGGTCCTGGCCATTATCCCGTTCGATACCGAGGAAGAGGCGGTGCGCCTTGCCAATGACAGCGCCTACGGTCTGGCTGCCGGCATCTGGTCGCGCGACCTGTCGCGAGTGATGCGGGTGTCCCGCCAGATGCAGTGTGGCTCGGTGTGGGTGAATACCTATCGCGCCATTGCCGCGCAAGTACCATTCGGCGGCTTCAAGGAATCCGGCATTGGCCGTGAACGTGGTGAGGCGGGGTTGCGCGAATACCTGACCACGCGCAACGTCATGATCGATTTCTCCGACGAGGTGCGTGATCCGTTTGCGATCCGTACCTGAGCGAACACGGCAGAGGAGAAGTCCATGGCAATCAAGCAAAAAAACGCCGAAGCACCGGTGGCACGCCGTATTACGCGTCGTCACGCGCTGGCGATGTGTGGCGGCGCGCTGACTCTGCTGGCCGGCACGGCGCCGTTTGCGTCCCGTGCTTCCAACGGCAGCTATCCGTCCGGCCCGATACGCCTGGTAATACCGTTCCCGCCCGGCGGGTCGGTCGATACCGTGGCCCGTACTATCGGACCGCAGCTTCAGGAACAGCTCGGTCAGCCGGTGATTATCGAGAACAGACCAGGCGCCAGTAGCGTCATCGGTGCGCAGTACGTCAAGCATGCAAAGCCTGACGGTTACACGATTCTGCTCAATGCCTCGCTGCAGGTGGCGAATCCGGTGCTGCTGAGCACGGCCACCTACGACCCGATGAAGGATTTCGTGCCGATTACCGGCATTGGCGCGCAGCCTCAACTGGTGCTCGTGCGTGCCGACGGTCCGTACCGGACGTTGGCGGATTTGCTGAACGATGCCCGTAAGCGGCCGCGCGAGTTGCAGTGGGCGATTGCCGCGTTCGGCGCGGCTGGTCATCTCGCATGCGAACTGCTTAATGTGGAAGCGAAAGTCCAGATGCCGGTGGTGCCATACAAGGGTGGGGCGCCGGCATTGGTCGACCTGATGGGTGGGCATGTATCCGCCATGATCGAGCCGATGGCTTCCGCCTATCCGCATGTTAAGGCAGGCCGGCTGCGCGCGCTGGCGGTCACCAGCGACAAGCGGCTGCCATCGCTACCGGATCTTCCCACGGTGGCTGAGAGCGGCTTTCCTGGGTTCGACATGCCGAGCTGGTACGGCCTTTGGGCTCCCGCTGGCACACCGGAGCCCGTCGTGGACCGGCTCTACCGAGAGTTGCAGAAAGCGATGCAGGCGCCCGCCGTTGCCAACAAGCTGGCAGGTATTGCATTCATACCGCGCGCGTCATCGCCTGGCGAGTTCACGCGGTACACCGCCAGCGAACTGTCGAAATACAAGACCCTCATCGCGCAAGCCAATATCAAGGCCGACCAATAGTGAATCGACCGATAGCGAATCGACCAATAGCGAGTCGTCATTCGCTGTAGGCCCCGCACTGAACACAAACAAACGGAGTGGCATTATGAGTCAAGCTACCATCCTGGGCTTTATTGGCCTTGGCGTGATGGGCGAGCCGATGTGCGCGAACCTGGTACAGAAGTCGGGCTGCAAGGTCCATGTCTTCGATATGTCCGCAGACGCCATTGCGCGGGTTGCAGACAAGGGCGGCATTGCAGAGGCATCGGTGGCGGCTGTCGGCGAGGCGTCAGAAATCGTCTTTCTGTCGCTACCATCCATCGCCGAGGTGGAAACGGTCACGGCTCAACTGGTGGCCGCACCAAAGCGTCCGCGCATGATCGTCGACATGAGCACCAGCGATGTGGCTCGCACACGTGAGCTGGCAACCAGGCTGAAGGAAGCTGGCATTGCATTTGTCGATGCGCCGGTGGCACGTACCAAGCTGGCTGCCATTGACGGCACGCTTTTTATCAGCGTCGGTGGCAGCGATGCGGATGTCGCGACGGTAAGGTCCTGTCTTGAATGCATGGGCTCCGATGTGCTCCATTGCGGAGGTATCGGGAGCGGCCAGTTGGTCAAGATTCTGAACAACATGATGGTGTTCATGACCGTGAACGCGCTGTCCGAAGTGCTGACGATTGGTCGGCGTGCCGGTATGGATGGCGAAGCGCTGTTCCAGCTGTTGTCCCAAGGCTCGGCGGACAGTTTCGTGCTGCGCAATCACGGCATGAAGTCGCTGGCACGTGACCAGTTCCCGGAGAAGACCTTTCCGATGGTCTATGCGATCAAGGACGCCAGCCTGGCCCTGTCGCTGGCGGAAGCCGCGGATTTCCAGCCGCATATTGCGCAGTACACCTATGACCTGATGTGTCGCGCACGTGATGCCGGACTCGGCCAGAACTACCATCCGGCGATGGTTCAACTGGTCGATGGGCGCGTGGGCACCGCTATGCCGACGCCGGACTGACGGGAACCGGCGCCACGTTGCTTGCGGCCGATGCATGCGCATCGGCCGTTTCCATGTTTACCAGCCTGGGCAGTACGTCATCGACAATGCGTCGCGTCAGGTCTGAAGCGTGCTTTTCACTCCAGATGGCCTCCATATGCACCTTGCCGGCCGTTGGTGGCAAGTCACGGAAACAGACGCCAGGGTAACCGCTGGACGCATACGAACGCGGCACAAGTGCCACGCCAAAGCCCAGCCGTACCATCTGGAATATTGTCAGGGGACTGCGCGCCTTGTGCTTGAAGTTCGGGCTGAAGCCTGCCTCATAGCATGAGGCGACAATCGCGTCGTAGACAGCGGGGCCATGCTCGCGTGACAACGCCACCATCGGCTCATCGGCCAGATCCGCCAGGCGGAAATCGGCGGCCAAAGCCAAGCGGTGGGCTTCGGGAAGGACGGCAAGATAGGTATCGTGATGCAGCGGCACGTGCATGAGCTTGTCCCGGTCTGGACGGACGTGGACGATGCCGATATCGAGCAGCCCGTGCGAGACAGCGGAAACCTGATCCTGTGACTGCATGTCGGCGACCGACACTTCCACGCCGGGAAACTCGGCTTTCAGTTCGCCCAGGAATCTGGGAAGCAGGTCGAAGAGGGCGGACGTAGCCACGCCCAGGCGAAGTGTACCGACATCGCTTTGCGCCGCGCGTACCGTGGCGCTCACCGCTGTGCGCATCTGCCCGAGCAGCAGACGGCTTTCGCGCAGGAAGACGGCGCCCGCGTCGGTCAGCTTGACCTCGCGGCGAGTGCGGTTCAACAGAACTACGCCGAGCTCTTCTTCAAGCAGCTTGATGTGCTGCGAGAGCGGCGGTTGTGACATGTGGAGCCGCTCGGCGGCTCGACTGAAACTGAGTTCCTCCGCCACCATGACGAAGTAGCGCAGTTGCTTCATGTCCATGACACGCCCTCTCAAGTGGATGCCCGCCACATTGGGCGCGGCAACGCTTGACTTGTCAATTGGGGATTGCGTGGCGTGGAGATGTGGCGGCACGCCTTGCACGGCCGCCACATGCGATTGCCGCGTTGTTGCCTAGCGCCGCCCGAGCACGCGCATCACGTCGCGTACCGGTGTATCGCTACTGGCGGACAGCAGCGTTTCCAGTGCAGCCTCGACTTCTGCCTTGGGTAACGTCAATCCCGCGTTGGCGCGGAATTTATCGACAATGGCCTCCAGATTCAAGGCGCGTTCGCCGCTGCCGAGGTTGACCGGCACGCTGCGGCGATGCGTCTGATCATTGCCGAGGCGAATCGAGACCGTGCCCGAGAAGTACTTCGGGAACGCCGTGTCGCGCTCAACAATGCACTGCACCTTGTCGGCCACGGCAAGGATCTCGGGGTCGGCAAGGCTGGCATCATCGAGTTCGGCCAACGTGAATCGCCCGCGCACCAGGCAGGCCGCCACTACGAACTGCACGCTGAACTTCGCCTCGTAGTCGGAGCGCGGCACCTTCTTGGCTGCCGCCGGCTCGGCAACGATCGGCATGGTCGGCGCTGGCAACTCACAGACGATGGCTTCGATATCGCCCGGATTGGCTACCTCGGCGCGCAGGCCGAGCGCGGCTTCCGCACAACCATGAATGAAGTGGCAGACCGGGAACGGCTTGATGGCGGTATCCATCATCGTCCACTGCGTGCCGAGGTCCTGGATCACAGATTCCGTGTCGACCTCTCCGGCGCGCTCCTGCATATGGGTATCGAACAGCCCAAACTTGCCTTCATAGGCGCGCTCCGGTCCATGGAAGTTGGCCTTGGCCAGCTGGGCAGCAGTGATACCGGCCAGCGCGCCCCAACCCGGGTGCATGCGTTTGGTCCAGGCGCCATTCTCAAGGAAGACCTGTACACCAGCCGACGTGCTCGCCGCAATGCCCTGTGCCGACACGATCTGGTCTTCCGAGAGACCAAGCAGCTTGCCGGCGATGACAGCGCTGCTGAAGTGCGAGACCAACCCAGTGGCGTGGAAGCCTGCATGGTGGAATCCGCCCTTGACCGCGCGGCCAATTCGGATGGCAGTCTCCATCCCCGCTGCATAGGCGGCAATCAGGTCGCCCCAGGTGGCGTTCGTGGCTTCGGCGATTGCCAGGGCGGTAGGCAGGCAGGCAACGGTAGGGTGGACAATGCTGCCGGGATGCGTGTCATCGAAATCGAGACCGTGGATGAGGTAGCCATTGGCGAGCGCGGCGTCGCGGGGCTGCAGACCCGCCCCACCGCCAATCGTGGTGGCATCGCCGGGGGCGCCCGCCGCAGCGATACCCGCCAGCGCCGGGGCGGCGAACGGAAACTGCCGCGATGCGAAGGCCAGGCCAATGGCATCGAGGATCTGATGCGTGGACTTGCGCCACACATCGTCGGGCAACCCCGCCGGCGACAGCGCGAGCGTAAAGCGGGCCAGCGCCCTGGCGATGTTGGCGGAGGGGGGGTGAAGGCGTGCAGTGTGTTCCATATGCGGATGGTTATGTCAGTTCAAGCCTGTTCGTCGGCGGGGGTCGGTTCGCAATGCAATCTGGCAATTGCCACCGGGACATCGTCCACAAGCGGGTAGCGCTTCAGCACCAGCGGATCATGACCCGGAATGAAATGGTCGGGTGAACTTGCGGCCTTCACGAGGCGCTTGTGGCCTTCGAGCATGCCGGCCACATCGACCACCACCGGAAACGGGATTCTGCGTGTCAGGTTGGCATAGTAATGCGCGGCGTCCGATGCCAGAACCACCCAACCTCGCGCGGTATGCACGCGCACCGCCTGCAGCCCCTTGGTATGGCCGCCAACGCGAATCAACTCCACGCCCGGTGCAAGAATGTCGTCGCCGTCGTGGAAGCACACGCGCTCGTCGTAGACCCGGCGTACAAAGTCGCAAACATCCTCCACGGCGAATGCGCGGCGTAGCGACGGCTCGCACATGCAGCGACCCGTGGCGTAGGAAGCTTCGTCATCCTGTATGTGGAACGTGGCGTTCGGGAGCTTGTCGAGATTTCCCGCGTGGTCCCAGTGCAGATGAGTCAGTACAACATCATGGACATCCTCGGGCTGGACATCAAGATGCCGCAACGCTTCGATCGGGCAGATATCCAGCGGACGCTTGCGGTTCTGCGCGCTGCGTTCGCCGAAACCGGTGTCTACCAGGATGGTTGTCTTGCCATGGCGTACCAGCCAGATAAAGAAGTCCATGTCGACGACGCCGTCGTGTTCGTCGCGGAAGATGAAGTTCTCGCCGGTGCGCCGCTGCATCGTCGCGAAGCGCAGCGCGTAGACCTCATACTGGGGCAAGGCGGTTGAAGTTTGGGAGACGGTTGTCATGATGTCTGGACTCCGTGTGCCGGAGCGGCACCGAGATAGGCTTGCTGAACGAAATCGTCGGCCAGTAACGCCTGGCCAGTGCCGGTGCGAACCACGGCGCCCTGTTCCAGCACATAGGCGCGATGGGACAGCCGCAGTGCAAGTCGTGCGTTCTGTTCGACCAGCACAATCGACAAGCCGGTATCGCGATTCAGTGCCTCGATGGCGTGGGCAATTTCGGCGATGATCTTCGGGGCCAGTCCCAGCGACGGCTCGTCGAGCAGCAGCAGTTTGGGCTGGGCCATCAGTGCCCGGCCGATGGCAACCATCTGCTGTTCTCCGCCAGACAACGAGCCTGCCAGCTGCTTGCGGCGTTCCGCCACGCGCGGGAACAGCGCATAGACCTGGTCGAGGCTGCGCTGGCGAGCCTGCGAACTGCGCACGGTGTGCGCGCCAATCTGCAGGTTCTCCAGCACTGACATGCGGGGGAAGAGCCGCCTTCCCTCTGGCGATAGCGCAATGCCGCGCATGACACGGGCCGCCGCAGGCATGGCGGAGATGGCTTCGCCATCCCAGTGCAGCGTGCCGCGCGACAGGGACTTCAGACCCATCATGGCCTTCAGGGTGGTGGACTTGCCGGCGCCGTTGGAGCCCACCAGTGCCACGATCTGGCCGCCACCTACGGTAAATGAGACGTCGTGGACCGCCTCAAGCGAGCCGTAATGCACGGCGATCTGCTTGCCTTCAAGCGTGGGCATAGTCGGGAGCTCCCAGATAGGCTTCAATGACTTTGGCGTCCTGTCGAATGGCATCAGGCGTGCCCTCGGCGATCTTCTGGCCCTGTACCAGCACCACGATGCGCTGACACAGTTCCATAACGAGCGCCATGTGATGCTCGACCAGCAGTAGCGACAGCTGACGTTCGCGCTGCAGGCGACGCAGCAATCGGCCAAACTCCATGCATTCCTCGCCATTCAGGCCGGCTGCCGGTTCGTCGAGCAGCAGGATGGCCGGCCGCGTGGCGATGCCGATGGCGACGCCCAGCTTCTTCTGGTGACCATAGGCAAGTCCTCCGGCGAGCGTGTCCCGCCACGGACCGAGCCCGGTCAGATCCAGGATTTCATCCACCTCGCGGGAGATTCGCGCCAACGCAGCGCGCCGCGCTGCTGTGCTGACCATATGCGTCCAGATGGAGCCCGGCAGAGTGGACAGCGCACCTCGATGGATGTTCTCGGCGACCGTCGCCGCAGGATAGACCGATGCCGACTGGAATGTGCGAGCCAGCCCGTGACGCACCACGCGACTGGGCGCCAGCCCTGTGATGTCACGCCCATGCAGATGCACACTGCCCGCGCTGGACCGCAGTGTGCCGCTGATAAGGTTGAAGGCCGTGCTCTTGCCGGCGCCGTTGGGGCCGATCAATCCCACCACTTCGTGCGTACCGACATCGAAACTCAGGTTCGAGACCGCCTTCAGTCCGCCGAAGTTCTTCGATAGTCCGCTCACTTGCAGGATTGGCGTCATGGAGCATTCCTCCGGGCTTTGCGAACACGCAGGGTAAGCGGAAGGCTGGCCAGGCCCTGGGGCAGGAAGCGCAGCATCAGGATTAGTGCCACACCGTAGAAAATGGTCTGGGTTTGCACGGCGCCGCGGAACAATTCCGGCAGGGGCGTCATGACAAGCGCGCCAATCAGCGGTCCCAGGAGTGCCTTGCGGCCACCGACTACCATCATGATGATGACTGCCGTCGACAGATGAATGCTGAAAGACTCCGGCGAGATATAGCCCAGATAGTAGGCGGTCAGCGCACCGCCAAGACCTGCCAGGACGCCACTGGCCGTGAACGCGAACAATTGCGTGCGGCGTACGCCGACGCCGCTCGATTCGGCCAGCGACGGGTTTTCGCCAACCGTATCGATGGCCTGTCCGGCCGGGGATCGCAGCAGTACGGCCAGGAGCACGGTAACACCGGCCGTCACCAGTACTGCCATGGCGTAGAACGCTGGTTTGTCTTCCAGCGAATAGCCGAAGAGCGTGGCGGCAGGAATGCCGGCGATGCCATTGGCGCCGCCAGTGACGGTGTCCCATTCCAGCAGTCCAAGGCGCACAAGTTCGCCGAACGCGAATGTGAGCAGCACGAAGTAGACGCCCGATAACCGCAGCATGATCGCCCCCAGCAGGAACGCACAGGCGCCGCCCGCCAGCATCGCCGCGACTACGGCAATCGGAAAGGGCAGCTTTGCTCCCATGCCGGCAAACACCGCAACGTAGGCACCGATACCTACAAACGCACCATGGCACAGCGAAACCTGTCCGGCCCGCGCAAGAATCGTCAGCCCGCTGACAATGACGGCGTTGATGCAGACGAGGATCGCCAAATGGGTGGTGAAGGGATCGCTGGCGGCGAGTGGCACCAGCGCCAGGGCAGCCAGACCCACGCCACGGAGCAGTCCGCCGGTTCCGGGGCTTAGCAATGCCGCCTTCGGCATGGGCGCCGGAATAATGCTTTTGCTGTCATTCATGTCAGGTCTCCGCGCGGCCCAACAGGCCGGTAGGCCGGATAACGAGCATCGCCATGACCAGCGCGAAGATCATGATCTCGGCAATGCTGTTGCTCATGAAGGTGCTCGCGGCACTTTCAGTCACCCCGAGGAGCAGGCTAGCCAGCGCAGCGCCGGGGATACTGCCGAGTCCCCCGAGGATCACGACGATGAAAGCCTTGAGGAGCGGCGTGGCGCCGATGAACGGCGATACCGAGAACAACGGCGCCATCAGTGCTCCGGCAACAGCCGCCAGTCCTACGCCGATGCCGAAGCCGAGCGGATAGATCAGCCGTGCACGCACGCCCTGTGCCGTTGCGATCTCCGTGTCCTGTACGACGGCGCGCAATGCACGCCCGGTACGGGAATGCGCGAGGAATACATAGAGCCCGATCAGTACGGCCACCGAAAATCCCACCACGTACAGGCGTGACATCGGCAGCGTGACCGAACCTATCGACAGGCTGCCGTCAGCCACCGAGGGCATGAACTGCGGGTCAGGGCCATAGACCATCAGGGCGATGGCCTGGAGAATCATGCCCAGGCCGATGGTCGCAATCATGCCATTGAGCTCGTCATGGCGGAACGGCTTGAGCACCAGTTCTTCGACCAGCCATCCCAGGATGACCGATAGCACGAAGGCCATGCCGACGGCCGCCACAAACGGGAAATGCCAGTTCGCGACGAGCACGTAGGCAAAGAACGCTCCAAACATGTAGAACTCGCCATGCGCGAAATTGACGATCCGCATGACCCCGAATACCAGCGTGAAGCCGATGGCCATGAGCAGGTAGAGCAGGCCGATGATCAACCCATTGACCAATGCCTGCGCAACTAGGCTTGTGGTATCCATGTCGCTCACCGTTCAACGGATTCGCAGGCGTTGACGTTGCAGCGCGCACGCACGATTTCCTTGCCGTCCTTGACCTCGGAGATGAAGAAGGGCGATTCGATCTGATGGTCGATGCCGTACTTGGCCTTGCCACCCCAGTTCAGCGTGCCCTGGATGCCCGGATAGTTCCTGATGCTCTCGAGTTCCTTGCGCACGCGCTCGGAGTCGGTCACCGTTCCCGCCTTCTGCATGGCCACGAACAGCATGTTGGTGCCGTCGTAGAACGCGGGGCTGAAGCCATTCATGTTCTTCTTGTACTTGTCGCTGTAGCGCTGGGCGTAGTTGGCAACCGCCTTGTTGTCAGGATCGGTCAGCGAGCTGACCAGCATACCCTCGGTGGCGGGCTTGCCCGCCACTGCGACGATCTCGGGCGTGGCTGGACCGCCGTTGCGGACGATCGGACCCTTGAAGCCCAACTCACGCGCCTGGCGGACAATCAGGCCGGCCGTTTGCGGAGAATTGCCGTCGAGCTCGATGGCATCGATGCCCGAGGCAATCATCCGGGTGAGCAACGGCACCATGTCTACGCGCTGACGTTCGAAGAACTCCTTGGCGGACAACGATGCACCAGCCTTGGCATAGGCGTTCTCCAGGTCGCGCGAGATCTGCTGTCCGGATTCGTCATTCGGGAACAGCGCGCCGACTTTCTTGAGCTTCAGGTTCTTGACCAGCCAGACGATGGACGGATACGAGGTTTCCTCGGTGGTCAGGTTCGGCCGGAACGAGTAGGGCTTCTCCGGGCTCAGCGCCTTGGCGGAGAAGCCGAGCGTCATGATGATGACCTTGTTGCGCTCCGTCAGCGGTGCTACGGCAAGCGCGGGAGCCGAGCCCATCGGGCCGATGATGTACTTGACCTTGTCTTCCGAGATGAGACGGTTGGCGGCCGTTACGGCATCGCTCGACTGGTACTTGTCGTCGTACGGAATGACCTGGATCTTGTATCGCTTGCCGGCCACGTCAAGGCCACCTTTGGCGTTGACGTCATCGGCGGCCAGCTCCGCGCCGTAGAGCAGAGCCTGGCCCCACGCGGCGCCGGCGCCCGAAAGGGTGACGAGCGCGCCGATTTTCAGCGTCTCCTGGGCGTTTGCCAGGCAAGGCAGCAGCAGCGCCGCGGGCAGCAGGCGCAGGATCGTTTTCGTTTTCATGTTGTCTCCTCGTTGATCTTGTATGGGGCGCACGAAGATGCGCGACAATGCGCGGAAATGCTTGGTGAGTGCGTCGGGCTTACACGGGTGGGGCGATCGGAATCTCGATATCGAGCAGTGGCGCGTGCTGTTGGGCACCGTACACATCGGTGTCACCCACGGCGCCTGACGGGATGCGGCGCGCAAGCGTGGCCTTCCACGCCAGCGCAGGCGGATACTCGGTGAACAGGATCTGCTTCACGTCCACGTTGTAGAGGCTGGCAATCAGTTCGGGATTGATGACGCCGGTAGCTCGCACCTGTTCGAACAGTGCGGCGTTGTCGAACATGATGTCGAGCGTGATATGAAACGGCCCGGCATTCTTGCTCTTGCATGCCTTGGCGATGTCTTTGAGTTTGACCATGATCTCCAGTCCTTAGACTTGCTCGTAGTCGATCGGGAACATGCACAGCGGGTTGTCGATCTCGAGCACGTGCTGCAGCATGAATTCGTAGATTGGCCCGCGCTCGATGTCCGAGGGCGAGAACGGGAAGGCCATATTTCCCTCGCGGCACATGCGCCCCGGAAAATCGGAATGGAGCAGCGTCACGCGTGCCAGCGATAGCGCCGCATTGGCGATGTCCTGTGTGCGCGCCACGACTTCGGCAATGATGCTGACCTCCACCGGCGCGGCTTGCTGCGCAGGCTCCCATGCACCCATGACCCCGTTGCGGCCGTACTGGCGCAGCACCAGGCGATAGTCGTCCGGGCCGATGCCAAGCGCCGCTACCTTGGTGGCAGTGGCCGCGCGCACGCTGGCCATGAAGCTGTCGATCTGGCCAATCAGTCCCGGATCGCGCGTGGCCGCGAGGGCAATGGCGCTGTAGCCGGCCTGCCGAACGCCTTCGAGCTTGATGGAATAGGGGCGTGCCAGCCAGCGCATGCCGCTGATGCGCACGCGCCGGTCGGTCAACGCCTCGATACGGCAGTCGCTTGAGTCGACGATGCCGCCCGGTTCGTAGCGCGTAATCGGGCTGGCATTCTCGTGCAGCGCCTGCACGGCGACAGATAGCGGGGTGCAGCGCAGTTCCGGATTCAGTGGTTCGGTTTCAACGAAGTCCGGACCAACGGTCACCATCAGGCAGTCATGCTTCTTGGGGATGGCGGCATTGCACGCGCATTCGAGGATTTTGCCCGCATACCATGCCGGCGCTTCCGGCAGGCCATGGTGCATCGCCAGTGCAACCCAGGGAGCCGGGTCGGTGCCGCGTCCACCAAGGATGACCTGCGCGCTCGCGGCCAGCGCCTGTCGATAAGGCTCCGGTCCCATCATGCCGACCACGCGTACGGCCTGTTCCAGGTCGGCCGCGTGCAGTTCCGGTGCGCCGCCCAGCGGCTTGATGCGGCCCGCCGCCAACTGCTCGAGCAGGAACGGCTGGTCCTGCTCGGCGTGAATCAAGGCCATCTTGAAATGCAGGTCATGCTCGGCGGCAATCTCGCGGATGATCTCGGCGCAGGCCTGCAGGTGTGGCTCGCCGCCGGCACCGCCACAGGTACCGACCATCATCGGAATGCCGTTCGCGATAGCGCCCCGCAGCAGCAGCGAGAGGTCGCGCTTCATGGCGAGACGAGAGTTCAGCGTCTTGCCCGATCCAAGGTAGTGGGGGCCGGGGTCTGAACTGCCGCCGTCCACGCCAATCATGTGGGGCTTCAGTGCCAGTGCGGCTTGCAGCGAGCTCTCGGGGAATCCATAGCCGAGAATGCCGCTGGCAGACATCATGCGTACCGTTTGCGTCATGGTTCGTGGCTCCCGATCAGGCTGCCACGCGGCGCCAGTCGCCTGCACCGGGACGCGCCAGCCCCAGATTGCCGCGCAGCGTGCCTTCGCCGTACTCCTTGCGGAACAGGCCACGCTTCTGCAGTTCGGGGATCACCAGACGCACGATGTCCTCATAGGTACCCGGTACCGAGGTCGCGGACAGCACAAAGCCGTCGCATGCGGTCTTGAACCACTCCTCCATCTGGTCGGCCACCTGCGCGCCAGTGCCGCAGAAGACCGGACCATCGTTGAGCGTGCCACGGCCCGACGCCTCCACGAAGTCCTTTACCGAAGGATTGCGCTTGCCGCTGACTTGCACGACCTTGTCGCGCAGGCTCTGCCACGACACCGCGGCAAGCTCCTCGTCGCTGAATGGTTGATCGTATGGTCGGCCCGAGAAGTCAATGTTGAGCGTCTCGCCAATCATGGTCAGGCCGTCAATGGGGCGCGACAGGCTGGCGATGAGCTCGCGCTGTTCCTGTGCCTGGCTTTCGCTATCGGCGACGATGATCTTCAGTTCGGGGGCGACCTTGAGCGAGTCGGGGTCCCGGCCGGCATTGGCCACGCCGTCTTTCAGCGCCTGATATTGCTTCTTGCCATTTTCCAGCGTTGGATACTTGGCAAACACCACTTCGCCCCAGCGTGCGGCGAAGGCGAGTCCACGACCGCTCTGGCCGGCTTGCAGGATCACGGGATGACCCTGCGCCGAGCGCGGAACGGTCAAGGGGCCGCGTGACTTGAAGAACTTGCCGGCATGGTCAAGTCGTCGCACCATGTCCGGATCGGCAAACAGGCC
>VFQP010003615.1_pt1 | contig 15514 bp, 18 predicted proteins | sample 3512351 | NCBI WGS metagenome assembly VFQP01 (sample SAMN10412372, study PRJNA504923) | tailings metagenome | isolation source: Relicate 1 Philex TSF1 revegetated site | place: Philippines: Tuba, Benguet | collected 2017-08-29 | reverse complement strand
GCCATCGGCTGGAAAGGCCCTAAAAGCATCCCCGAAGCCGAGTATAATACTGTCCCGACCAAGGCACCCGTCATTCGCAAACAAGGCGTGCGCGACGGCGTGTTCAGCTGGGTACTGGAAGTGCCCATGGTCACCACCATCCGCCGACCCGGCTATGAAGGCGGCATCAGCTTTACGGCAGTGGTGGTTGTTGCGCGTTCACGCAACATCGATGACCCGTCCGGTATCAGTATCGCCAGCGTTAAAATGTTAAACCCCGAAGCGGCGCCGGCAAATACCGGCACGGCTCCCGCACCGTAAAACCATACAAACCCTCTTTAAAGCTTATATAAGGTGATCCCATGACCGCCTCCGTTCTCCAGCGCCTCAACATTCTTTACATGGCGCGTTTCATGGCGGATGCCGTGCGCCGCTTTCCGTTACCCGCTCTGCTGTCGGCTATATTGACCGTACTGACGCTCTGCGAAATTCACGGTTATGATTTCATGCGCGACGATGTTTTTCTGCGCGCGGTTTCTTTTTGCATCGCCGGGTTTGTCCTGACGCTGAGCGTCGCCCTGTTTGCCGAAGGGCATCGCCCGCAGCCCAAGCAAGCCCATGCGGCATCCCTTGCGGGGCTTGGCGTTTTACTGCTGGCGTTTTTCCAACCCGCGCATCTGTCGGCGGGGCATTTGTTTTTGTCGGGCGCCATCGGTCTTTTCCTGCTGGCCGCCCCCTTCGCCTGCCGCGATGTATCCGGCGATAATGTCTGGGGGTTTGTATACAAAAGCGCGATTGCCGTGATGTTCGGCGGCGTATCGACGATTATTCTGGCCGGCGGCCTGTCGGCCATTCTGGCCAGCATTGGCTATTTGTTCGAAGTCAAGATCGACGACAAATTGTATGCGGATATCTGGGGCATCGGCTGGTGCCTGTTCTTCCCGCTATATGTGCTGGCCGGCGTGCCGCGCGACCTCGACAGTGACAGCGGCCCTTGCGACATCCCAGCGCCCGTCTCCTTCATCGCCAATTACCTGCTGGTGCCCATGATGCTGGCTTATACAGGCATTTTGTATGCCTATGGCATCAAGATTGCGCTTGAATGGGAACTGCCGCGCGGCAATCTGGCCTATATGGTCACGGGTTTCGGGATTGTAGGCATTCTGACGCATCTGGCGATCTACCCGATGCGCACGGGCGGCACACGCCTGCTGCGTTTTTATTTCAAGGCGTTTTATGCCCTGCTGCCCGTGCCGCTGCTGTTGCTGGCGATCGGGCTTTGGACGCGGATTGACGAATACGGCGTCACCGAACAGCGTTATGCCATCGGCCTCTGCCTCGCGTGGCTGGGCGGGCTAGCGCTGCTGAAAGCGGCATTTAACAAACGCGTGCATATCAAGCATGTGCCCCTGCTGCTTTGCGCGTTGTGTCTGGCCGCCTCTTTCGGGCCGTGGTCGGCGCAGGAGGTATCGCTCAAAAGCCAATACGCGCGGCTGCAAACCCACTTGATTGCCGCAGGAATTCTGACACCGGACGGCAAGGTGCAAAAAGCGACCCAAACCGTATCGTTCGAAGACCGCCGCGATATCAGTTCGATCGTTGAATATTTCCGCGGGCGTCAGGCGCTGTCCACGCTGCGCGGCTGGATCGCGGCGGATAGCCTGCCCCATCAGCAGACGGAAGAGAAAAAGACTCTCGACGAAATACTCGCCTGCCCGCGCTATGAACGCTGCTATCACCAGCACGGCCTGCCCGAAAACATCGTCGCGGCATGGGGCATCAAATACGTGTCGCGGTGGGAACGCGAAGAGCAGGACAATACCTATATCCGCATCCTCGCGCACGAACGTCAGAATATTGTGCATGTGCAAGGCTATGACTACGCCATGCTGCATATCTGGCTGACGCAAAACCGCACGAACACGGCGGCGGCGTTCTCGCACCCGCACCTGTCCGCGACCGGCTATGCCTATTACCTGACGCCGGAGGGGGATGCCGTGCTGGAAATCATGTCGCAGGGCAAACCCTATACCAGCATCACCCTGCCGCTTGGCGACGCCGTCCGGAAAATCCAGGCCGCCAACCTCACTGACCTGTCCGATGAGCAGGCGGGTATGGCCGTGGTCAAGGCGGAAAGCGGCGACATGCGCGCTGAATTCAGAGTGTCATCCATGAACTTCGCCAGCCCCTCCGAAGAAGAAAACGGCAAGAATACCGCCGACGATGCGGCGGCGGTAGCTCCGCTGTCCCCGCGCCTGCAATCGGCGGGCGGCACATTGCTGTTCAGCCTGCGCTAGGGCTGCTCAGCTTGCGCTAGGCGGGTGAACCACCCAACAAAAAAGCCCCCGCTGAAAACGGGGGCTTTTTTATATCAAGCATCCTGCCGCAATCAGGAATTCGCGCCCGCGGGCAGGCGGTGCAGCCACCAATGCGTCGCGTTGATCGAAAAGACGGGCTGGTAGCGGTTGACTTCGGCGGCATGGCGCAGGCGCTTGTCCTGGTTATCCAGCACATAGCTGCCGTCTTCGGTGTACACAATCAAAATCGCATGGGCGATGTTCTTGATCTTATCCTGCACGATGGCGATGCGCAGCTGGTCGGTCGAAAAACCCAGCGCGCGCAGGGATGCGTATTTGGCAATCGCGAAATCTTCGCAGTCTCCGCCCTTGCGGAAGAATTCAACCGGCGTCGCCCAATGGTCGGACTTGCCGTAGTTCTTCATGTCTTCGACATAGCTGATCTGGTTGATATAATTATTGACCGCTGCAACTTTTTCACGCGCCGAGGCATTGGATAAAGACTGCAGATGAGCTTTCCATGCCACCATCTGCGTATCGCCGCCGGCGGTTTTCATTTGCTGCTCGAACCGCGCCATAACGGTCGTCCATTTGGTGAAGGACGAGATATCTTTGGAGCGGATTTCGGAGGAGCCGAACAATTTGGGCTTATCAATCGCCTTTTGCACCGGCTGCGACAGCGCGGGCGAGAAGGCGGCTGCCAGACGCACCTGCGTGCCGCCATCATCGGCGCGCGATGCGCTGGGCGTGAAAGCTTGCAACATAAAGGCGACGCCAGCGGCGGAGGTCTTGATGCACCACTGTTCGCCCAGCTTGCGGTACAGCTGCAGGGCGGAGATATAGCCTTCTTCGACCAGAATCCGGCCCAAAGGCTGGCGGCGGGTGGATTGCAGGGAAAGCGCCTTGCGCAGTTGATCTTCTGTCAGCAGGCCCGAGGCAACAAGCAAATCACCCAGGCGGTGGGTGCGGAAAGACCCGCCCACGCGGCGGAAGAACCCTGCTTTTTTGCAAGGCACTGGTTTTTCAAGATTTTCTGGTGCCCGCGCGACTGTCTGCGACATCATTCCTGCCACTTGCCCCCCGAAAATGACCGGATGATGCCGGTCGTTGCCCGAATATGCTGATCCTTATTATTATGCATAACAGTTAATAAGTGATGAATTTCACCCCGGCTTTTTTAATCTTGAAACGCTTTATGGAATATGCTAAAACCTAGCAACATTATTATAAGGGTCGTACACTACGGCCCCGCACCCCAGCCAAGGCCAGACACATGACCGACCTTCAGCACCTGATCGACGCCCTGCCCCGTTTCAAATCCGCACGCGTGCTTTGCATCGGCGATGTGATGATGGACCGTTTCGTCTACGGCAGCGTCGACCGCATTTCGCCCGAAGCGCCCATTCCTGTTTTTCTGGTCGATAACGAAAAGCACATGCTGGGCGGCGCGGGCAACGTGGTGGCCAACATCGCCGCTGTGGGCGCGGGCCATACGCAATTGCTGGCCGTGGTCGGCGACGATATCAATGGCCGCGAAGTGGCCGCGCAGCTGGCGCAGATCGGGGCGGATGCATCGCTGATCATCGCCAATGACCGTTTCACCACCGTCAAAAGCCGTTTTGTGAGCAGCGGGCAGCAAATGCTGCGCGTCGACCGCGAAAAATCGCAGGCTATTCCCAAATCGACCGAAGAAGAACTGCTGGCCGCCGCCGCCAAGGCCATGCCCGATTGCGGCGTTGTCATTTTGTCGGACTATAACAAGGGCGTGCTGACCGCCAGCCTGGTCGCAGGCGTCATCGCCCTTGCGCAAAAACACGGCAAGCCTGTGGTGGTGGATCCCAAGGGCAACGATTTCACGCGCTACCGCGGCGCCACCATTATTACCCCCAACCGCAAAGAACTGGAAACCGCTACCGGCATGAAGGCTGGCACGGACGACGAAGTGCGCGCCGCCGCCATGAAGATCATTATCGAATGCGGGGTTGACGCCATTCTGGCGACGCGCAGCAAAGACGGCATGTCGGTGATTTCAAAAGAATCTGCCCCGCTCCATATCCCTGCCAACGTACGAGAGGTCTTCGACGTATCGGGTGCGGGCGATACCGTGATTGCAACCTTTGCCACGGCGCTGGCCGCAGGCATTGCGCTCAACGATGCCGCGCAGCTGTCGAATATTGCCGCCGGTATCGTGGTCGGCAAAATCGGCACCGCCACCGTGCGCCCCGATGAAATCGAAGCTGTCATCCGCAGCGGCAACGCCGCCGCCCCCAAAGACGTGCTGGGCGCGAAAGTCATGTCCCGCGCGGCTTTGGCCGACGCGGCCGACAAACAGCGCGCGCGCGGCCGCAAAATCGGCCTGACCAATGGCTGTTTCGACCTGCTGCACCCGGGCCACCTGACCACGCTGCGTCAGGCCAAGGCGGCCTGCGATTATCTGGTCGTCGCCATCAACAGCGATGCGTCCGTGAAACGTCTGAAAGGCCCCAGCCGCCCCGTGCAGGATGAAAAAGCGCGCAGCCTGATTTTGTCCGCGCTTGAAATCGTGGACGCGGTGATTGTCTACGACGAAGACACTCCCATCGAAACGCTGAAGGCCGTGCGCCCCGACGTCCTCGTCAAAGGCGGCCAGTACAAGCTGGAAGAAGTCGTCGGTTATGACCTGATCACCAGCTGGGGCGGCAAAGTCGTGCGCGCCGACATGGAAGACGGTTTCAGCACCACCAATACCATCGCCAAGATGGCCGTATAATCCCGCGGGATGGCACAACCGCATCCCCGCCAGAACCGTGCCAGCAAACCCGTGCGGCTTTACCGCGCGGCGAGGGGCGCATCCACCTGCCTGATGGCCGACAGTCCGCACAGCGGCCGCAATTACCCTGACGATTTCCGCTATGCCGTCGACCTGAATATTCTGCGGCGGGCGGAGGATGCGCATATCGACCGCCTGTTTTCTTTTCTGCCCGCCATGGGCGTGCCGCTGCTGACGGCGACCGTACCGCGATCTTACGTTGACCTGAACCGTGCCGACAGCGTGAGCGCACCGTTCATGCGCGCGCAGGCCAAAGGCGAAGACCCTGATTACACCCCGCAAGAAGGCGGCCTGATTCGCAGCCCGTCAACCCCGCGCGACCCTGCGCCTGTATATGACCGCACGCTGAAGCTGAGCGAAGCATTCAACCGGGTGGCCAGGGTGCATAAACCCTATCATACGCGTCTGGCGCAACTCGCCGATGCCATCGCCGCCAAACATGGCGCAGTCATGCACCTGAATTTGCATTCGATGCCGTCCACCACGCACCGCGGCACGCGCAAAAACAAATACGATATCATTCTGGGCACGCGCGACGGGGAGACCGCCGACGACCACCTGACGCATAAACTGCGCGCGCTGCTGGAGGCCAAGGGCTACACCGTCGGCATCAATGTACAAGGGTTCCGCGGCGCGGAAATCGTGCGCCGGCACAGCAATCCCGCGCAGAACCGCCACAGCATCCAGATCGAAATCAACCGCGCCCTCTATATGAACGAAAAAACCCTGCGCCGCTTGCCGCGCATGAAAATCCTGCAAAACGATTTGCAGGACGTCATGCAGGATTTTCAGCGTTATTGCGATGCGACATTGCCGCCCGCAGCGCAGCAGAGCGCACGTAACAAGCCGCACAGCCCCCGTTGACACCGACGTTTCCCGCACGTAGCCTGATGCTGTTTTCAAATATGACCGGAGACGCAACATGGCAAAGCCGCCATCGCGCTTGCAAAAACTGTGGGACTTCCTTGCGGGACGTTTGCCGCATGAAAACCGCGATGGTACGGTCACCACCCGGCATGGGCGTCATATCATTCCTTATCGCATGACGGTCACACGCGGCGGTGCGGTTTGCAGCAACCTGCCTGAATTTCTAGCGCAACCGCGCGTGCAGGAGCTGTATTTGCAAATGCAGGCGATTGTCGGCACGCCCCCGCGCAACAAATTCGTGCTGGATGAAACCACCGGCCATTTCTTTTTGAAAAGCGATATCCAGCAGCACGGCCACCGCCACGCCAAACCCCTTGGCCAGATTGATGTCGAAACCGAAAAGGCGCTGTTTATCCACGCGGGCGAAATGGCGATGCGCGATTACAATTTTGGCATCAGCCCCAAACCACCCCGCCATATGCACGATGCCATGACCGGCAAGCAGCACCAGGCCGCCCTGCCGCCGATGCCAAAACCATCTAAAAAGCCCAAGCCGCCGGCGGCTTGACTCCCGCCGGATAACGAGCGACGTGCGCGGCCATGTACGGCTGGGCGCCTCCGTGGAGATGGGGAGCAGCCGTAAGCCCCGCCACTGAAAGCAGCCCGAAAATTATGTGTATCCAATTGTAAATAAAGGCGTTTTCGGCGCTTGACTTTGGTTATGTAAAAATATATCATCCTTGGCGTTTACCCTAAGACTGCCAGACCACAGGATGACCGCGTGACACAGCCGGAAAAACCACCCGCTCCCTCTTTGCCGGAAAACCCGCAAACGCCCGTTATGATTGCGATCGGCGGGCTGTCGGGCAGTGGCAAAACCACGCTGGCCTATGTGCTGTCGCGCCATTTGCCCAATACCGTTGTGCTGGATGCCGATGTCGTGCGCAAACGCATGCTGGGCCACAACCCGCTGACGCCGCTGCCGGATGCGCTTTATACCAAAAGCCTGACCGAACGTTTCATCGCCTATACCCGCGCCGAAGCCGCGCATTTGATGGCGCAGGGCAAGAATGTGATCGCAACCGGATTGTTCATCGACAGCCAGAGCCGCGCCGGACAGCGCAGCACGGCGGAAAACGCCGGCGGACGTTTTATCGGCATCTATCTGGATATGCCGCCGGCCAAGCTGTTCAAGCGCGTCGCGTCGCGCACCGAAAACCCGTCCGATGCGCGCATCGACACCCTGCGCCGCCAGTTGAAAAGCCGCCCCTCGCAGCCCGGCAGCGCCGAAGGCTGGCACATTTTGCGCGCGGACAAGAGCATCGAGCATACATTGCAAGCTGCCCTGCGCCATGTAAAACAAAAGGGCATTTCCGCCGCGCCCGCACCGCAGCACTGGAAACCATTTTAAAACGTACAGATTTTGACCGATGACCCAATGGCCACCCCATACCGGCGATATCCCGCCGAACCCAGCCGATACGCTATTCGTGGCCATTCGCGGTGATGCGCACGATGCGTTTTACGCGTCGATAAAAAATGTCAAAGATCTGAACCAAAGCGACGGCTTGTTTTTGCGCACGGCCGCGCAGATGCGCAATAGGCTGTTTATGAAAGAACTGGTCTCGCACGGGGCCGATATCCCCTATGCGCTGGATGCGGTCAGCCGCGAAATGGCGCAGATTCCCCGCCAGCATGACTATGATGATTACGGCGACGATTACACCATTCGCTATAACAATCGCGAGGATGAAAAACGCTATCGTGATTTGAAGATGATATCCGAAACGCTGCAGCAGTTTCAAAAACATTACACCACACATCTGGCACCGATCGAAATCGTCAAAAACCAGCTGCGCATACTCGATGAAATCGAACAGCTGAAGCGCGAGATCGCCGAGCTGCGCGACGGCAAGCCGCTGGGCAAAGGCGCCCTGCCGCCGCCGGCCAGCATGCGCAAACCACCATCGCCGTAAAAGAGAGGCCGCCATGCATACCAGCCCCTTTTTCAACCAATCCGCCCGCGTGAAGCTGTCGCAGCAGGAACTTGACGCCCAAAACCATCAGCTGCATGCCGCCATCGCTGCGCATGACATGCTGGGCACAGAAAAAGCATTAGCGGCAGGCGCGCAGCCCGACGACGACCACGGCAGCCCCCTGCGCCTGGCCGCGCGGCACGACAATTATCTGGCCGCCAAGGCGCTGATGCTGGCCGGCGCCGATATCGGGCATGCGATTATTCAGGCGCACCGCGACAACGAAGCCATCCCCCGCCGCACGGACGCGGGGCTCATCATGACCTTCCGCACACCCACGACCGACGACGGTAAGCAGCGCGAGGCGGAAATCACAAAGGAAATCCAAAAACTGGAAAGCTTCCGGAAAGCCTTCATCGACAGCACCCTGCCGCTCGAGCAAATGAACATGCTGCGCGAAATCCGTATGGCGCAATACGACCTGACCCGCCGCATGGACGGCATGGAGAAGGCGCTGCGGGAGATGGATGCGCCGAGGCCCTTCGACAAGAAACATGCACGCAGCGGCAGCACGCCCCCGCGCCACCTGCCCAAACACGGCAGATAGTCTGCGCCGGCCCTCGCAAAGCGTTCCGTTTTCTCTCCTTTTTTGCGCCGGGAATACAGCATGTTTCCGTCATAAACGCTGGGCAAGATTTTGGAATCTCTATGTAAACTGAAAATTAACTATACTTGGCGTTAAATATCAATGTAGGTTATAATAGAGATATCAAAGGTAAGGAGCGACTGATCATGTCCAGCCTGTTGAACAGCACCGCCGTTGGCCGCCGCAGCGAAGCAGACGCGCACGAAATTCTGAGCGCCTACATCGCGCAAGCGCCCGCCATGGTTTTAAACCACACCGTTGATGCCGCACCGGCAGCCGCCGCGAAGCCCAAGGGCACCGCAGCCGGCGACCAGTTCGAGCCGCATTAACCGCGAATTTGACCACCACACCGCGCGCGGCATTGGGGCCGCATGCGTGGCACCGAGGATGTAAAGGGGAGCAGGCGTCATGGCCGAAGGCATGAATCCGGTCGTATCGGAATATGAAGTCTTCAAGAACGAACGCGATGCGCTCGCTTTCTTCTTCTATAAACACCCCACGCTGGATGGCAACGCCGAAGAAGGCCCGTTCTGGTTCACCATTCAGGAAGGCAACATCGTGGCCGGCACCGAAAAACACCACGCGGTTTTTCAGGAAGTCAGCCCGAACATCCTCGACACAGCCCGCCAGCGCGGCGTGATCATGCTGGTCGAATTTGAAAACCAGCAGCCCGTCCGCTGCACGCCTTGCTATCTGTCGGATAGCTTTTAATACAGGCAGAAAAATTTTAATCACCGAGATGCATGCACGCGCCGTTTAACCGGCGCGTTTTGCATTGCCCCGCGCATGGTTTGATGCGCGGCGATTAAAAAACTTTTCCAGCTTAACCGCATTTTAATCGCTTATGTATAATAATAAAGCTGACAAAAAGACCATGCCGTATTCACAATGCATGAGGGTTCCATGCTTTTTTTCAGCGATGCCGAAGTCTTTCGCGGCAGTTTCAATCATAGCGCCGCCCCGCTGCGCACCGCGCAATTGACCGAAGATATGGCGCAGGCATTTTACCGGCGCGAACATGACACCATCGATATGCTGGCCGCGCAGGGCGCGAAGTTTACAGGCGAGATGCTTTATGCCGCCGTTGGTTTCCGCGATCATCACCTGACAGAAAAATGTTTGACCGCAGGCGTAAAGCCCGATGAAGACATCGTGAAAACCGCTGTCAATCACAAGGACGCACCGCTGACCGCGATGCTGATACAGCGCATCACGCCATCGCTTGATCTCAAAACTTATATCGACAACTACGCAACCGATGCCGTGCGCAAAGCAGCCGCCCCTGCCTTGCAACACGCAGCGCCCGAACCGTAAAATCATCGTCACGCGCACGCGCATCACGACGTTTCATAACAACGTCATCACACCACATATACGCAGAAAAATTTTAGGACACACAAAATTTTGATGACAAGCGAATCGGTTTGTCGTACATTCTTGTTAAGGGTTTTTTAACGGGAGTGTCTTGATGGATCTCATCAGACTAAGTGTTCTACCCACCGCCTTCGGCGCCGATCAAATCGGAAAACTGGTGATTGCCAGCCCCTCCACCCGCCTCGTCAAAAGTTATGCAGCCTCCCCATGGGAGGTTTTTTTGTGCCCGGAACAGGCGCAACGTTTTTCCATTCACTACCACCGGCCCGAAAGCCGTAACAACAAAGGGAGAAGCTGACGCATGGGTAAAAAATCGAAAGTCGCCTCTTACAAATCGCAACGCGCGCCCAAGGAAGAAAACGTGCGTCATATCTTTGCCGGTAATGACTGGGATCCGCTCGCGGGCTATCAGCCCGACACCAACCAGCCCTATGTGAAAAACGTCCAGCCCCGCAGCGAAGGCCAAAAAGCGCTGATGGAAGCCATCAACACGCACAATCTCGTTCTTGCCATGGGCCCCGCCGGTTCGGGCAAGACATACCTGGCGATTGCGGCGGCGGTGGAAGCGTTCACCAAAGGCAAGGTCGACCGCATCATCCTGTCGCGCCCCGCGGTAGAGGCCGGCGAGAAAATCGGCTTTCTGCCCGGCGACCTGCAAGACAAGATGGCGCCGTACCTGCGCCCGCTTTACGACGCGCTGAACGACCGCATGGGCATCAAACGCCTGAAGCAGCATATCGACAGCGGCGAGATTGAAATCGCCCCCATCGGTTACATGCGGGGCCGCACGCTCAACAACGCATTCGTCGTGATTGACGAGGCGCAGAACTGCACCTATAGCCAGATCAAGATGATCGTCAGCCGTCTGGGCTGGAACGCGACCATGGTGATCACGGGCGATCCGGACCAGTCCGACCTGCTGGATGGCATTTCCGGGCTGAAGGATATGTCGCAGAAACTCGCCAAAGTCGAAGGCATCGCCGTGCAGCAGCTGCGCGACAAGGACATCGTGCGTCACCCGCTGGTGGCGAAGATGCTGGAAGTGATCTGATTTTTTACCGCCCTATCGCCCTTGCGGGCGACTTGCACACACTTCGGTACTATGAAGGCACCTTGAGAACTTGAAGTCCGGCTGCAAAGCCGGGCTTTTTTTCGCGTGCCCGAGCAGCTAAAATAACCGGATTGTGAACAGGAGCCTTCCGCATGACTGGTACTGCCTCTTTCTTCTCGCCCCGCGCGAATGTCAATATCGCCCACCATCATTACAAGGGCGCATCGAAAACCCTGCCGGGCGTGATGTTTTGCGGCGGATTTCGCTCTGACATGACCGGCAGCAAGGCGACGTATCTGGAAGAGCAATGCCGCGCACGTTCGCAATCTTTCGTGCGTTTCGATTACACCGGACACGGTCAATCCAGCGGTCAGTTTGAAGCGGGCACCATCGGCAGCTGGTTTCAGGACGCGCTTGATGTGTTCGATACATTGACCGAAGGGCCGCAGATTGTCATCGGGTCGTCCATGGGCGGCTGGATCGCGCTGCTGATCGCCCGCGCGCGCAAGGCACGCATGGCGGGGATGATCGGCCTTGCCCCTGCGCCCGATTTCACCGAAGACGTCTACAACCACGCATTCGGCGAAGAAGAACGCCGCCATCTGGCCACGCATGGCGTCATTTATGTCCCAAGCAACTACGGCGACCCGTACCCGCTGACCGCCGCGCTGTTCGAAGACGGCAAAAAGCATTTGATGCTGAAAGACCGCATCGACCTGCCCTTTCCTGTGCGGCTGATCCACGGCAAGCAAGACCCGGATGTGCCGTGGCAAAAAAGCGAGCATATTCTGCGCCAGCTGATCTGTCACGACGCCAGCATCATCTGGGTGGATGACGGCGACCACCGTTTGTCGCGACCTGAGGATCTTGCCCTCATTGACAAAACCGTGCTGGATCTGAGCCACCGCTATCAGCTGGCCTTGGCGACCGAAGGATAAGACGCTGTTTTATATGGCCTATTCGGCACGCACTGGCGGACTTTCCGCCAAAAGCGTAAGATAGAGGGCACCATGCAAAAGACCCGCAAGAAAATCAGCCTGAATTTCAAACCGGCGGCCGAGGCCGTCACCGTCGAGCATATGCCGAACGGCGGTTATATCTCGCGGCTGGACGGGAAATATCACGCCATCGGCAAGCCCGCGATTGTAAACGCGCAAGGCGGCGAGCAATGGTATGAATACGGCCAGCGCCACCGCGAAGGCGGCCCCGCCACATCCGGCCCCGACGGACATCAGGAATACTGGCAACGCGGCAGCACCCACCGCGAGGATGGCCCCGCCCGCATATTTGCGAATGGCACCAAACATTGGGTGCAGCACAACCATCTGCACCGCGCCGACGGCCCCGCCATCGAAGATGCCACGGGCAAGAACACCGGCTATTTCCTGCATGGCCGCACCCCGACGGATGCCGAGATGAAAGACATCCTGGCGCGTCAGACCGCACGCGAGCAGCGCGAGCGCGAAGAAATCGCCCTGCCCGCCCGCATGGGCAGCGTACGCAAACGTGGCGCAACGCCAGCTTGACGTCAGCAACCCACAAAAAAAACGTGATAACGTCCCTGCGTCGTTTCATTAAAATGCGGTCAGCCGGACGTGCGGCATTGCATGCGAATGACAAGCAGGAATAAATCCCGCGCCGGTTTGGCAGATAATTATGCCGAACGCGGGCGGCGGGGGCGCAGCGTGACGGGCTTGGCCACATCGACGTCTTTTTGCAAAACGCTGAGCGCCGCATGGGCAGCCCGTGCGCGGGCGACATCGGCGGCGGCGGCTTCGTTGAAAATCGCGTGGATATGCGCTTTTCGTTTTTTCTTTTCCGCCTCGTCTCGCCCGGCGCCGGCAATCTGGCAGGCTACGTCGGCGGCGGTGCGGCCATTATAATCTTGCAGCGTGCGATCGGCCCCCAATTGCACGAGCGCGCGCACGGTTTCCGCGTCGCCCCGCTCCGATGCAATATGCAGCGGCGTTTGCCCCATCAGCGTTTCGCGGTGGTTGATATCCGCCCCGCGCGCGGCCAGCATGGATACCATTTTCGTCTCGCCGTTCAGCGCAGCGTGATGCAGGGGGCGCCAGCGGTCGTCGGCTTCGATATCGATATGCGCGCCCGCTGCAATCAATGCCTCGGCCACGGCGACATGCCCTCCGCCAGCGGCGGCATAAAGCGGCGTGTCGGTCACCGTTTCGATGCCTGTATTGATGTCATGCTTGCTATTGGCGTCGGCGCCCGCCGCCAGCAGTTTTTTGACTTTGCCCAGATGGCCGATTTCGGCGTAATGCAACAGCGCGAAATCCGGGTCGTCTTTTTCGATTTGCGCCCAGCGGGCGGCTTCTTTGCGGGCTTGTTCGGGCGTGGTCATGGCTGGTTGCCTCTGGGCGTGCGGCGGCGGATTTCCTGCGGCGCGCGCTGCACCGTCAAATCGTTTTCCAGCACGGCGGCATTGGCCAGATCGCGGGCGTATTTCTCGGCGGCGGCGCGGCGGGCGGCCTCGATCTCGTTTTTGCGCGCGCGGTCTTCGTCGAATATTTTCTGGATGGTGGCGGAGAGTTCTTTTTTCCGTTCCGTATCGCCGCCGTATTGATCGCAAATCATCTGTTCGGCCGTCAGTCCGCTGCGGTCGCGCAAAGATTGGTCGGCACCCAGCGCGATCAGCATTTTCACCGTATCTGTCCGGCCCAGGCGCGACGCTTTTTGCAAGGCGGTGTGGTCAAAAATATTTTCGCGCGCGTCGATCTGCGCGCCCTGTTCATGCAGAAATTTCACCATTTCCGGCTTGTCTTCGACAGCGGCGCGGATCAGCGGGGTGTAATCGTCATCGTCATGTTTATCAACCTGCGCACCCGCCCGCAGTAGCGCCGCGGCCACCGCGATATGCCCCGCCCCCGCCGCAGTCAACAGCGGCGTATCCATGACCGTATCGACGGTAACATCGACCATCACCTCGGCATTCGGATCGACCCCGGCCTTCAGCAGGCTTTGCACCTTGCCCAGATCGCCCGCCGCTGCGTATTCCAGCAGCGCGCGCGGCGGATCGCTGGTTTCCCATTCGATGCGCTGCCGCATGATTTTAGGATCGCGGCGCGCGACGGCATTAAACAGACGCTTCAAGATCGCATCCCGGCAATTGTTGTTGAACACGGATATGCTAGGCGCACTTCACATATATGTAAAGGCGTATAATATGCTTGGATTTCAGGGGATTAAATCAATCGGGCGATTTGTAGTTGAAGCCGTCACCCCCGCGCCCGCCGCGGATCGCAAAAATCAGCCGGAACAGCGCATAGAAAATCACGGCAATCGCAAACAGCACCGCCGGCGTCGGCCAGCCCGCGATTTTGTCCCAGTTCGAAAAAACAGATTTCAGGTGCGGCAGCGCATCGGTATAGGACGCCTTGTGCACTTCGGTCCAGAAATCCTTGAGCGAGCGGATATGAAACTTGTTCTTGATGAACCAGAAATAGCAGACGTCATACAGCGCCACGGCAACGGCGAAGAATGCAAAAATCTTGCTGAGGGTACGCAAAAACATCATGGCGATTTACTTCTTCTCTTCGGACTGTTCGTTGATCAGGTTTTCGGCGGCACCGATCACGTCCGCCCAGGTCATGGGGGCGCGTCCATTGGTGCGCTCGGCCAGCTGGCGGGCAGCGGCGGCTTCTTTCTCGGCGTCGGTTGTTGCAGAAGCGGCGGGCGGAATAACCGGCATGGCCGATACAGCTTCCCATGGCGGCGGCACAGGCGCGGATGCCTGACCGGCAGCCGCTTCCCACGGCGGGGTCGGTGCCTTGTCGACATCGACAGCGCCGATAACTTCGGCCCAGCTGAGCGGCGCGGCAACTTTGGGCGCGGCTTTGCTGGTGGTCTCGCTTGGCGGCGGCACCACGGCGGTTGCCGCCGCGGCCGGCGCGGCCTCCGGCCCGAGTACGTCGGCCCAGGATACCGGTTTCTTTTCTTCCAGCAGCGGCGGGTCGCGGCGCAGCGGCAAGGCCGGCGCGTCGTCGGAACTTGCACCGATCACTTCCATCCAGCTCAGCGGTCCGGTCGCCGTTTTCGCAGCGACTTCCTGCGCGGCGGCGCGTTCGCCCTCCGGATCCGGCTCCGGCATCGGCTGGATCTCTTCGCCTTCGGGCCTTGCATCGGAAGGCTTGATGGTTTCGTGCGCTTCGGCAACGCCCGCGACAGCGTTCACGCCGCATTCAATAAACGGCGCGCCGACTTTCTTGGCTTCGGCAAAGCCTGCGGCCATCGCTTCGATATCGCGGCTGGGCATGGTCGGCTCGGCCGCGGCGTCCCATTTCGGGTTGCGCAGGCGGCGCAGGATGCCATCCACCAGACGCAGGTTTTCAAGCGCGTCTTCGGCCGGGGGCGGGATGGGCAGGAAGCGGTGAACCCGCATCGCCTTGGCATGGCCGATGTCCGAGTTATAAACCTGAATTTCATTGACGTTCTTGCCGAAGGCGCAAACGGCACGGCCTTCGGTAAAGCCGCGCAGGCCGTCATAGGACGCGCGGGCGC
>VFQP010003614.1_pt1 | contig 15515 bp, 10 predicted proteins | sample 3512351 | NCBI WGS metagenome assembly VFQP01 (sample SAMN10412372, study PRJNA504923) | tailings metagenome | isolation source: Relicate 1 Philex TSF1 revegetated site | place: Philippines: Tuba, Benguet | collected 2017-08-29 | reverse complement strand
CACTTTTCTGCAAGCAGAGCACGCGCGCGTCAGACCCATCCGTGGACGCCAGCATCAGAACAGAGGGCCACGATGCGGTGCCTCCACGGTGTGGCAGTGAGGCCGCTGGGGCTGCTCTGCGCTCTGCTGGCGCCCGCTGTGCTGGGGCTGGTGGCAGCATCGCAGCCGCAAGGGCCGGACATCGCCCGCACGGCGCTGTTTCAACACGGACAAGTGCTAACGACGCGCTCGCTCGAGAGGGCTCGGGAGGGGCGCAGGCGAGTGTGCTTCTCGTGTGTGTGGCCCAGCCCGCCAGCGCGCACCTCTGCACCTTAGCTGGCGGAGAGCACCTGCGCAGGTAAAGATAGCACGTTGCTTCCATCACGTCGCTGCGCAGCTTGGCACAGGAGGACGCCGCCGATGTGTTTGTGCTCGGCGTTCCCCACGACACGCCAACGGCGCGGGAGGTGCAGCGAAGCCTGCAGCGCACGGGCGGGCAGGTTCTCCACGCCGTGCCAGAAGGACGCGGCAGGAGGAGCGCGGGGCTGCCAGGCGAGCACTGGCTCATCCGCGCAAGCCCGCAGGCCGTCGCTTCGCTCCTGGAGCGTCACCCCGAGGCCACGGCGGTACGGCCAATCCGCGGACCACCGCCATCCAAGGTTGCGCCGCGTGTCCTTGGAAAGAATAAAGAGAATGGCACGTGACTCAATCAATGTGTTCACAGGGGCGGCTGCCCACGCACTTCAAGGTGTCGCCCCACCTTGAGCTGGCGCTGCAGCGGCGGGCCAACGGCGCGCGCGATGCCGCCCACGGCGCAGGTATGCACGCCCCAGGTGAAGAGCCAAGGATACACGTCCCGTCCTTGGTTCTGCAATCACTGCAGACCGTTGTGCGCCCACGCTCAGGTGAGGCCGCGGGGCCCGTCTCCCTGCTGGTGCTGGCCCCAAAGTGCGAGCGCGCCGAGCAGCAGCAGCAGCTGGCCGAGCTGCGCGAGACGTACGGCCCCCTGACGGCGGCGGTGGGCCCCGACTGCGGCCTGTCCGCCAAACTGCTCACCGGCGCCTTGCAGCTCTCGGTGTGCCGCGCGGTGCGTGGCGCCCCTTCAAGCGTCCAGCGCTCCTGTTTGACTCTGAGAGCGCGCTGGGCCTGCCTGGCTGGACACGCACCCGGACACAAGGTGCCTCCTCTCCTGCTTGCGCAAGCTCAGGTGGCAGTGAGCGTGACGCAGTGGCTCACCCGGCGGCCAGAGGTCACGTGGCTGGAAGAGGTGCTGCCCAAGCGCAAGGTGAACCTGCACGCCGGCGCCTACGTGCAGAGCCCGCAGCGCATGCAGACAGCCGTGCCGCCCGAGCTGCGGCAGGGCGCCAACGGCCCCTTCTTCCCGCTGTGGACGGCGGGGCTGGACGGAAGGGACCAGGTGCGGACGGAAACCTGCCCTTCCCGACACCTTGCACGGGGCGCAGGGGCGCAGCCACCCCTTCCTCACGTGCAGACGCTCACGCCGTCCGCCGTTGCAGGTGGTGGGCCTGGTGGATACAGGCCTCGACATGGATTCGGTGAGGCGCCGCCACAGCGCCTCCGTCACTGCAGCCCCAAAGCCACCACCTCGTGGCTCCGCGGCCCGCCTCCCTCACCACGGCACGCGCGTGCGCTGCCACGCAGTGCTACCTGTGGGACACGCGGTTCCGCAACTACAACCGCACGGCCACGCGCCTGGTCACCATCGCCGGCGACACGGTGCCGGCGTTTGTCAACGCCACGCACCGCAAGGTGGCCGCCTACGTGTTCTACGCCGACCGCGTGGAGAACGACGGGCACGGCACGCACACGGGCGCCAGCATCGTGGGAAGCGCCGCCGGCTTCGACCCCACGCGCCAGCCCGACCTCGCCACCGGTGCGGCGACTCCCGCTGGCGCTGCAACGGGACACATTGCTCACGCCCGCCGGCAGGCCCACCCAGCCTCCGCATCGGTGTGCGCCGCTTGACATGCCACTGCGCAGGCATTGCTCCGCGGGCGCGGCTCGCACTGCTGGACGTGTCCAACAGCACCGACGGGGACCTCTTCATCCCCTCGGACCCCCACGACGTCTACGGCTTCCTGCGCGACCAAGTGAGAGGCGCTCTCCACGGCCTCCCTCGCTTTGGGCTAGAGCCAATTCATGCGCCAGTGCGCCCGCGCCCGGGCGCCCTCAGCCTGCGTGCGCCGGTGGTGTGCGCAAGTGTGGCACGGCAGGTGGGCGCGCGCGTCATGTCCAACAGCTGGACACAGACCACCACGGCGGCGCGCTCGTACTTTTCCGCCGTCTGCTCCCTGTACGACGAGTACCTGCTGCAGAAGCAGGACACGCTCATCGTCTTTGCGGCAGGTGAGGTGCCTGGGCAGCGCGGGGCGGCGGGCGAAGGCAGCACCTCGCATCTGTGGCTTCAAGGGGCCAGGTGGCAGTGCGGTCGTGGTGCTTGGTGGCCTGCAGCGTGGCCGTGGCGATTGGCGGCCGCAAGCAGCCACACACTGCGGGTCGAGTGGGAGGAGGGGCCAGGTCGGGTGGCGAGCGTGCGTGCCCTGCAACGCGTGCGCTGCAGGGAACGACGGCGAGGACACGTCGGCGCTGACCACGACGGGGACCACGCTGGCGCCGGCCACGTGCAAGAACGTGCTGTCGGTGGGCGCCAGCGAGGTGAGGCGCGGCCGGGGCCCTGGGCGGGGCTGGGGAGGTGGCGTGCAGCTACGTGGGAGCTCAAGTGAGCTCGGGGTCCCTGTCGGCACGTCAGGACGCAAGAGGCTACGGGACAGCGAGCTGTGCTTCAGCACGCGTGGGCCTTGTCGCCGTGTGCATGCGCTGCGCTGCAGAATTGGTTGGACCGGGGCCTGGAGCAGATTGTGGAGAACATGCTCAACGGCTCGTCCCGCCGGGTGAGGGCGAGGTCCCTGCAAGAGAGAGCCACGGCATGTCCTCAGCGCTGCTTCGATGGATGCCCCAGCTTTTTTAAATCACCTTGTGAATCCCTGGGACCCCGCCTGCAGGCCAACCTCAGCACCGCCGGCTACGTGGGGCCTTGGAGCTTTGGCTCCCTCCTGTTCCAGGTGCGCTGCGCGCGCTCCCGCATGCAGTGGCGCCTTTGAGGCCAGGCGAGCCAGGCGCCGCCAGCGTCGTGCGCCGGCTGCTCCCCCTTTCCACGCGCAGTACAGGAACCAGTCCCTGCAGCTGGACAGCGACAACGTGGACTTCACCACCATGCAGGGCGTGGACGCGCGCCTCGTCAAGCTAGGCAACCGCACCTTTGCGGTGCGTGCGCGGCGCCCCCGCCCTCACTCTGCGTGGCAGTGCTGCCACTGTGGCACCGTGGCCTGCACGCGGCCCTGACCCGTCACCCGGTGTGCTCTCGCCGCATGCCCCATGGCTGCAGCTGCGCATGGCCAGCCCCCCCGACGCCTGCGACCCCCTCACCGCAAATCACTCGGGCTCCAGCGTGCCCGTCCTGGTGCTGGTCAGGCAGACCACTCAGCTCATCTTCCAGCGCTGCTTCTCGCGCGTCTCGGCGCGCAACGTGGCCAGGAGCGGCGCCGCCGGAGGTGCGGCGTGTGCCGCCCGCGCCTCGCACGCACACACACGCTGCATGCCCCGTCTTCCTCTGTCACAGCGCCGCCCATACAGCACATCGATGAAGAGACCTCCCGACCTCTGCACGGGAGAGATCATGTGCCCTGTCTGGTCTCCCGCGTGTGCACCCGCCCTGCGCGCAGCCATCATCTACTGGGATGACACCGAGTATCCCCGCTTGGCCCTGGCTCAGGGCCAGGTGCCCTCGTCCTTCCCCGTGGCCGTCCTCCGGGCGCAGCCGGGCCGCATCCTCGAGAGCGTCCTGCTGGCCGGCGTGGGCGTCACTGTGCGCTGGTGCGTGTGCCACCGCCCGCCTGCCCCGCAGCCCCCCCGCGCAAACGCAGTCCCTGATCCTCCATGGCTTGCTTTTTCGGCGGCTGCTGCCTAGCAAGCCCACGTCGCCACCAAGCCGCACTGACACGTGGCCTGCGGCGTGCAGGCGGCCGCAGCGCCGGCCGCGCGCGCTGCCTCCCGAGCACGTGGCCATCTTCTCCTCGTACGCCAGCGCCGCCAACCTGACCACCGACCCCACGGCCGACGTGCGCTTCAAGCCCGACCTCGTGGCGCCCGGCTACCTCCGCTCGGCGCACTCGACCGGAGGATACAGCGGGAAGATCGACCAGTGCTCCACGGTGAGCGAAGGGGCGAGAGAGGAGGGCCCCGGCCTTGCGGCAGGCGCGCGAGCGCTCGCGGAATCGTGTCATGAAGTCAAGGCGTGTGCCCGCGCGCGCCCCTCGCTTTGCGTGCAGACGGTCATGTCGGGCACGAGCATGTCGGCGCCGCTGGTCGCGGGGGCCGCGGCGCTCGTGCGGCAATACTTTACCAAGGGCTACTACCCTTCAGGTGCTGTAGGCCAGGGGCGCCTGCTGATCTTGGAAGCCTTGGTGCCTGCGGAGAAGCGAGCACAGAGCACCAGGGCACGAGCGGCCCCTGCCGCACGCTTTGAGACAAGAACCCACGCTGCACCGCCTCCACGTTGCACGGTCTTGACGAGTGTCCAGGTGCGGCGGTGGCGGCTGACGCATACCAGCCCACGGCGGCCCTGCTCAAGGCCTTGCTCATCGCCGGCGCCTCGGCCATGCGGGGCTTCAGCCGCACCAATGACGCGCCGCTGGCGCCGCCGCCCAACCAGTTCGAGGGCTTTGGGCGGCTGGACCTGTCCAACGTGCTCCCGCTCAAGGGCCTGCCGGCAGCCGGGTGGAAGCTGCAGGTGCGGGTCAGGGTTGCCGCGCTGGCTCCTTGCCGTTGGACCTGCATCACTCCCACCATCCTTCACCCGCCCAACGTCTTTTGTGGGCTTGTTCCGACCAACACGTCAGGGCGGCGCAAACCTGTCGGCCTGCATGTGTCACGTGACTGCACTCGCTGCGCACCCAACGACAGGTGGTGGACAAGGCGTCGCTCTCTGCCGCCGGCCGCCTGGACCGGTACACCTTCACCGTCTCCAACGCCAGCGCTGCAAAAGGCCTGCCGCTCAGCGTCGCGCTGACGTGGCTCGACCCGCCGCCCTTCACAGGCAAGCGCGAACGGCCACGCCCGCCCGCTGGCCTGCCCGAGGCACGGGCTGGAGCGCACAACCGCCCGCGCTCACCACTGAACACGTTGCGTGCGCCGCTCACCACTGCTCGCACGCAGGCAGCGTGGGCGTGCTGGTGAACGACCTGGACCTGTCAGTGTCGGGCCCGCGGACGCCGCCTCGCGCCGTGCAGCCCGGCGCGGCGCGGTCGCCTCCGCCTCCTCCCCCGCCGCCCCCCTCAGGCCCCACGCTGTACTGGGGCAACGGGGTGGCCGGGGGCGACCGCCGCAACAACGTAGAAAAGGTGCGGGCCGCGACGGGAGCCCAGGATCAGTTTGTGAAGCGGGGCGGCGCTTCACAGGTGTGGCTGCTGCGCGGTTGGGCGGGGGCGACGCGCAGGTGTTCATCGCGCGCCCTGGGGCTGGGCAGTGGGTCGTCACGGTGCAGGCGCGCGTGGTGTCTGCGCTGGCGGCGCCGCAGCGCTACGCCTTGGTGGTGGCGGGGGCGGTGGACACGGTCATCACGTCCCAGTTCAACCCGGCCACCAGGAGATGAGCTTGTGCTGGCGACGACGCGCGCATGTATGCACGGCGGGCACAGGTGGCCACCACAGCAGCCCCCCGGGAATAACTTATTGGGCCACGGGTGAACCGGCGGCCGCGAAGTGACATTGAACCCGCTGCTCTTGGTGCTGTTGCTGCTGCTTGTCGAGAGCGTGCGGGTCACCTGAACGGCTCCGCACATGGTTGGCGTGCGAGAGCGTGAGATCCCCTGAACAGCCTTGTGATTGGCCTCCACGCTTGTGTGCATCGGCGTCTGCAAGCGTCTGCCTTCGCGCGGCTTGCAGCTGGCAAGAGACCAGCAGGCGGCTGGCAAAGTTTGGCCGCAGGGACTCGGGTGGTCCAGCGCATCGCCACCTGCGATCTGTGGTCTGACTCCAGGTTCCTCTTCAGGCGAGACTAAGGCCTTACTGGCTGCAGAGCAACGTGCCAGGTGCGCGTGCGCATCAAGGTTTGCCGCCGCTGTGCCTCTCTTCCCAGCGTGCCAGCCGCCGTGACAGGATCTCGCGATATCCCGCCTACACGCCGGCGGTTGCGGCGTGCCAGGCCCCCCCGCGGATCATCCTCAGGCCCACCACCAGGGCCCTACTATCTGCACGGCCTGCGAGATTCTGCTCTCCGCTGCCCTGTGCAGCTTGTGCGGGCCCACGTGGTCTCGCTGCTTGGGGTTGAGTACAGGCAACTGCGCAACACTGTGCGCGCCAACACGCCCAGAGCTAGGCCCCGCATCTCGCTAGCGTGCGCGCGCGGGCGACGCTCGCGCACCCGTGCGGCCAACCTCCCTGTGCAGCGGCCAGCACCGCTGCGCGCACGGCCCTGGGCGCGACCGCGCGACCGCGCAGAGCAGTGGCCAGCAGGACGTCGCGTTAGGGGCGACCACGCGCAGCCTCAGCAGCCGCCGGGCATCGTCGACAGGCGTTGCGCTGGGCGAAGCTGGCCTCAAGCGGGCGCCCAAGCCGGCCGAAACGACGGGAGAACAAGCAGCAGCAGATGAGCGCTGCCGCGGCACGCTGTTGTTGCCCTGATGGCCGTGGCGAGCAGGCCACTGGCTCCAGCCGCAGCGGCGATGCCTGACGCCCGACGCCAGACGCGCAGCAGCCACACCAGTGCAGTCTCAACACGCCATGCATGGGCCACAGCACTCCACAGGGCATCAACCGCAGACGCAGGCGCACTCGGCGCCCCCCGCTGCAACAGCCCGCGGCCAGCCCGCCGCTGCACCCCGACCCGACGGCAGTTGTGATGCCGCAAGAGGGCGGGATTCGCAGCCGCAGCAGCAGCGAGCAGGCGGAACGCCAACTCCAACTTGCAGCAACAACACCAACTCCAAGAAGAGCAGCATTGATAGCAGCGGCAGCAGCAGCAACAGGAGCGGCAGCGCTGCCGCAAGGGCGAGCGCGGCGCCCGGGCCGGCATGGCCCTCGCCCCCGCCCCAAACAGCAACCAAATCATGGGCCACGCTGCTCTCTGGCGCGCCAGCAGCGCAGCCTGCACCCACCAACTTGAGCTTCGCCGCCGCAGCCGGCGACGCCGGCGGCCCGCCTCCTCAGCAGGCGTGGGGCGCAGGCACGCCCACGCTCCTCCGCCGTCTCTCCTCCACCGCCGCCACCACTCCCGCCGGCCCCAGCAAGGCCGCCGCACCTGCCGACCACAGCCGCGGCGCGCCAGCGGCGCCGCAGGGCGAGTGGCGGGCCGTGGGGCCGGCGGGCAAGCCGCTGCAGCACACCTCCCCCGACGCTGCTGACGCGCCGCGCGCCAGCCAAGCAACGGCGGCGGCGGCGGCGGCGGCGGCGGCGGCGGCGCGGCACCAAGCGCAGGAGAGGCTCATGGCGCAGGCGGCGCGCAGCAAGCGGGACCCCGTCACCGGCAAGGTGCACTGCCTGGCGTGCGGCGTGGCCTTCTCCACATACGCCCAGGTGCGACCAGGGGGACATGCACTTGAGAGGGAGCTGGCTTTATGCTCTTTGGGTGCTCCCTTCGCCTAGCTCCTCTGCAGCCTCGCAGCCTCTGTGCCCTGCCCGATCTTCAGAAGGTGCCTCCCGCCCAACGTCCCAGGCAAAGCGTGTGGCATGCTCGCGCCTGGCGCTGCCTGTGAGATGACGCGCCCGTCGTCCGCGCTTGCCGCGCGCCGTTCACGCCCGCAGCTGTCCCAGCACCTGGCGTCCAAGCACAACGGCGTCAACTCGGAGGACGCCAAGTACATGGTGCTGCTCCGCCGCGGCGGTGGCGGCAGCGGCGGTGCTGCTGCCCCGGCAGCAACACCAGCGGCGAGCGGCGGCACAGCCCGAGCCGGCGGCGCCTCCTCCTCTGCCCGCGCCGCCGCAGCCGTGGAGCTTGACCTCTGGCCCGCCATCTCGCAGGCCGTCGCCACCGCGCGCTCCTCCCCGGCGCCTCCTGCCGGCGCTGCGGCGGGGGGCAAGCCGGCGGCCTCGGGCACAGCAGCCGGCGGCGGCAGCGGCGGCGTCAGCAAGCTGCAGGGTCGCGGCGGCGCGGCCGCCTCGAGCGGCGCGGCGACGCGCTCCCTCGCAGACGTGCTTCGGATGGGCGCCGCCGCCGCCGCCCGTCCCAGCGGCCGCGCCGCCGCCGCGCCGGCGACCAGCGGCGCAGCTGCTGTGCGCAAGCCCGTGGCGGCGGCGGCGGCCGCCGCCGCTGCCGCCGGCGGCCGCGCCGGCAGCCGCGCCAAGCAGGCCACCACCATCAGCTTCGGCAGCCTGCTCACGCACCGCCGCGCCGCCGCCACCGCGGCGCCCCCGGCCGGCGGCGGCGCGCTGCTGCGCGCAGGCGGCGGCGTGGCGGTGCGCGGCGCCGGCGCCGGCGCCGGCGGCAAGGTGACGCTGGCGGCGGCGCTGGCGGCGCAGCAGCGCAAGCGGCGCAAGCTGCGGGTTGAGGGCGCCGTCAAGCGCAAGCGGCAGAGCCACGCCAAGCGGCTCGTGGTGCAGCAGCGCGCCACCAAGGAGCTGGCGGCGGCGGAGGCGGCGCTCTCGCGCGCCCGCGCCGCGGTGGACGCCGTCCAGGTGCGACCCTGGTCCGCGCCCCGCGCTCCGCTCCGCTGTTTGCATGCCAAGTGCCCCACACGTGGCCACGTGCTGCGCCTCGTTGCCTGAGCAGGCGTACCAGCAGCGCCTCCTGGAGGAGCTCAAGCAGGCAGTGGCGGCGGCGGCGCAGCCCGCCGCGCCGGCCGCCACCGCCGGCGCGCCGCTGTTGGGCCGCGACGTGCCGGCGGCGGTGCGCGCCGCCGTGGCGCAGCTGGCCATGCCTCAGGTGGCGGCGCGGCTGGCCAAGGCCGCCAAGCAGCTGCAGGCGGCGGAGCAGCGCCTCGAGGCGGCGCGGCGGCAGCACGCCGTCGCATTCCGCCTGCCGCTGCCCGCGCCCGCCGCCCCAGAGCCAGGTCCGCCGCCTGCCGCCGCTGCGGCCGGAGGTGAGGCGGCGGCGGCGACGGCGGCAACGCGCGCCTCCAGCCGCGGCGCCCCGTCCACCATCGCTGAGGGGGACGACGAGGGCGAGGCGGCGTCGGCGTCGGGAGCATCAGAGCGCCCCGCTGCTGCTGCCGCTGACGCCGCGCCGGCGCCGCCGCTAGCGCCCGCCGGCGCCGCCGCCGCCCTGCCTCAGTCGGCGGCGGGGGCGGCTCTTCGCTCGCAACCGCCGGCGGCGCCGCCGGCGAGGGCGGCGGCGGCCCTCCCTCCGGCGCCGCGCCGGCCCATGTTCCGCTTGCTGATGGGCGCGGGGCTGGGCGGCGGCGGGGGCATCGACGAGGTGGTGGAGGAGGCCGGTGAGAGCGACGGCGACGATGACGGCGACGACGGCGACGACGGCGGAGGCGACCAGGGCGAGGATCGTGCCGGCGGGCTGCCACAGTGGGGCCGCAAGAAGCTCGGCACGTCGGCAGGTGCGCGCTTTTGCTGTTGCTGTTCCGTGTGTGGGCGCTGCTGCGGACGCCGGCTGCACACGGCACTGATCGAATCGCGCACGCGCGATTTGCTTTGCAGGCGGCGCCTCGTCTTCCTCCTCCTCTGGGGGCGGCTGGAAGGACACGCTGGCCTCATGGGCTGGCCTCAGCACCAGCACCATGCGTAGCAAGGTCTGGACGCCGCCGCAGGGGCCGCACCTGGCGCCGCGCGTGCCCGCCGCCTGGCCCATGCTGGTGGCGCGCCGGCCGCCCGACCCGCCCGCGCCCTCCCCGCCGCCGCCGCAGCAGCCCGCGCCGCCGCCGCCCGCTGACGCCGTCGCGGCGGTTGAGCCGCAGCCGGCCAGGCAGCGGCAGCTTCTCGGCAGCTCCGCCGGGCAGCCCGACGCCGCGCCGCACGCCCTGCTGCACGCCCTGGCCGCCACCGGGCAGCACAACGCAAAGGACGCCGGCGGCGGCGGCGGAAGCGAGGGGTTTGGCGCGGCCGCGGCGGCGGCGGCGCTGCAGGCGCCGGACGTGGCCGAGATGGCGCGCCGCGCGGCGCCGTCCCCGCCCGCGGCGCCGCCCTCGCTGCCGTCGCTCGGCACCGCCGCCGCCGCTGCGCTGCCGCCGCCGCCGCCGCCGCCGCCGCCGTCATCGGCGAGCTCCGGGCAGCTGTTCCGCCTTGCGGGCGGCGTGCAGAGCGCGCCCACGCCTGGCTCCCTCCCCTTCATGCAGGGCTTGGCAGCGCCGCCGCCGCCGCAGCTGCCGCTGGCGCCGCCGCCGCCCCGGCACCCTACGTCGCAGCAGCAGCAGCTGTCGGCTTCGCAGCAGCTTCTGCTGCAGCCGGCGCTGCAGCACCTGCAGCGGCGCGTGTCGTCGTCGCAGCACGCGCAGCACGAGGGGAGCGACTCGGCGAGCCTGGCCAGCAGCAGCCAGGTGGAGGGGCTGCTGGGCGGCGGCGAGGCCGACGTGCTGGGCCGTTGGATGCACTCGGCGGGCCTGCAGGGCGTGCAGCAGCGGCTGCAGGCGGCCATGCAGCAGCAGCAGGCGCACGGCCGGCCGTCGCCGCTGGCCATCGCGCAGCAGCAGCAGATGCAGCTGGCGGCGGCGCAGCAGGCGATGCAGCAGCAGCGGCCGGCGGGCGGCGGCGGCGGCAGCGCGGCAGAGCAGCACTCGCTCCACTCGCTGCTGGAGCAGGCGAGGGCGCTTCTCTCGCAACAACAGCAGCAGCAGCAGCAGCAGCAGCAGCAGCAGCAGCCGTCGCAGCAGCAGCAGGAGGAGGAGGTGCGGCAGCGCGCGCTGCATGCGCTGGCGCAGCCCGGCGCCGCGCTGGCGTCGCTGGACGCTGGCGACCAGCGAGGTGCGTGTGTGCTTTGCTTTGTTTCTGCCGTCCCCGGCGCCATAGAGGCAGCAGCAACGTCGTACGTGTGGGAGCGTCGTCGAGGTGCACGCATTGCCTTTCTTGCCTGCGGGTGGGGTTGGCCTGCAGAGGAGCGCAGCTAGTGCGAAGCCACGCAGCTGCATGACGCGAAGCGTTTGGCGCGCCCCGTGTCCGCGCCCGCAGGCACGGCGCTGCCCCCCTCGCTGGCCTCCCCGCCGCCCACGCTGCCCACGCTGCCCTCGGTGGCCCTCTCCAGCAGCAGCGCGCTGCCCTCGATGCAGCACTTCCGCGCCGGCGCCGGCAGCGTCCCGGGGCTCGTGCTCGGCGGCTTGGGCTTCTCGGCCGGCGGCGACGACGACGACGAGGACGACGACGACTCGGAGGAGGACGAGGAGGACCTTGGCGGCGTGGGCGCGGCGCTGCTGGGCGGCGGCGGCGCCGGCGGCCGCAACCTGCTGGCGCACTGGATGCAGCAGGTGGCGGGGCGGCAGGGCGGCGGCGGGCTGGACCTGGGCCGCGTGCAGGCGGCACTCGCCGGCACCTTCACGGCGGGCGGCGGCGGCGGCGGCGGCGGCCTGGGCTCGGGTCTGTCGGTGCGTCCGCAGGCGACGCTCCCGGGCACGCTGCCAGAGCTGACGGCGCGGCTGCACGCGCTTCAGGCCGGTGGCGGCGGCAGCGGCGTGGGCAGCGCGGCATCCGTGTCGGCGGCGCAGCTGCAGCAGCAGCAGCAGCAGGACGGCGGCGGCGGCGACGTGTACAGCGCGCCGGCGGTGCAGGCGGGCGGCATGCTGCCGCCGGCGTCGGGCATCCGGGTGCTGCACTCGGCCACGGCGCCGGTGCTGCGCAGTGACCCTACGCTCAATGGCCAGCAGCAGCAGCAGCAGCAGCAGGCGCAGGCGGGCAAGCAGCAGCAGCAGCAGCAGCAGGCGCCGCGGACGGGCGCGTCCCCCTCGAGCCTGCCGTCTGTCGCCGGCCTTGCCACGGCGCCGGCGCACCAGCACTTTGGAGGGCTGGGCGCCGCGTCCGGCGGGGCAGGGGGAGCGCTGGCGGACGCGCAGCAGCAGGCGGCGGCGATGCTGGCCGCGGCGATGGGGAGCAGCGGCGGCGGCGGCGCGGGCGCGGGCGCGGTGCGGCAGCACATGGCCATGTCGTTCCTGGGCGAGCAGGCGGCGGCCGCGTCGGCGGCCATCGCCGGGGAGCTGGGCGCCGACGCCGCGCAGCTGTCGCAGGCGTTTGAGATCGCCATGCAGCAGCAGCAGCAGCGCCGCGCGTCGCGCGCCGAGCTGGCTGCGCAAATCGCGCTGGCGCTGCCCGGCACCTTCCAGCAGCAGCAGCAGCAGCAGCAGCAGCAGCAGCAGCAGCAGGCGCTGCTGCAGCCTAGCGGCGTGGTGATGCTGCAGGTGGGGGGCCAGGCGCACACGCAGCAGCAGCTGCCGTCGCCGGGGGGAACGATGCTGGCGGGCCTGGAGGCGTTTGGCGGCGGCGGCGGCGGCGACGCGCAGGGCGCGCTGGCGGCGCTGCAGGCGGCGGGCATGCTCAGCGGCATGATGGGCCAGCAGCAGCAGCAGCAGCAGCAGCAGCAGCTGGCGGCCGGCGGGGCGGCGGGCGCGTCGGCGGCGTCGCTGGCGCTGTCGTGCGAGCTGTGCCGCGTGCAGTGCAACAGCCTGAGCGCGCTGCAGCAGCACATGAGCTCCAAGAAGCACCTCACGCGCGTCGCCAGGTGAGGGCGTGAGGCCCTGGGCGTGCTGTTGCGCGCGCTGCGTCGCCGGCGACGCGGCGCTCGCTCACGTGCTGAGCGCGCCCGTTGTCCTGTTGCCCTCGCCCGCGGCGGCCTGCAGGAGGGCATTGCTGGACCTCGAGGCCTCCATGCCGCAGATCCCCGAGAGCGGCGAGGGCGGCGCAGGCGGGCCGCCGGGCCAGACGTTCGTGGGGCCAGAGGCGGCGGCGCACCGGCTCTGCCAGCAAATCATCACGCCCGACCTCAACTTGGTGAGTAGAGCAGTGGCTGGGTGAGCCGCACGCACGGCTCTGCGCTGTGCCTTCGCGCCTCGAGGTTTTCGCTGGGTGGTGTCAAGCGCCTGGTGGTGCTGCTCTTGGCGGTGAGTGGTTGCGCAGGTGGTGACGGACATCCTGGTCAAGATCAAGTCGTTCCAGGAGCGCGCCATGATTCGAGACCCCATCAAGGTGCGCCGCCTCGTCTGGCCTTGCCTTGCGGCGCAAACCTCGCGCCGCGCTGTGCTGGATCGTGCGCTCGCGGCCCGGCATCCTCCGTCCGGGCGCCGCGCAGATGCGATGCGAGTGTCCTGCGCCAAGGAGGTTCAGCTCGAGCCAGGCTCGGTGAGAGCTCTCTCGCGCTTGTGTGTGCACTTCCCGTGCGCAGGCGGCCGCGCATCGATGGTACGTGTGCGGGCTGCGCGAGGTGCGCAAGGCCTGCCGCAGCGCCAAGGCCAAGTCGGTGGTGGTGGCGCCAAACATCGAGGAGGTCTGGGTCGACGGCGGGCTGGACGACCACCTCCAGGAGATCATCACGCTGTGAGTCGCAATCGAGTTGAGAGCTTTCTCAGTCTGCTCGTCAGATCGATTTCGAGCGACCCACCAGACCTCTGCTCTCCGCTCGCTCTGGCTCGCTCTGCAGGTGCGGCGACAACAACATCCCCGTGGTGTTCGCGCTGACGCGCAAGAAGATGGGCGAGGTGCGGCATGCGCTTCGCGCTCCCGATGCAGTCGCCCGAGGCTCGCACGAAGTGGCGCCGAAAAGCGAGTGTCGCGGCGCCCGGCACCCGCGCAGGTCTACGGGCGCCGCAAGCGCGTGAGCGCCGTCGCCATCCTCAGCCACAACGGCGTGGACGAGCAGCACGCGCAAATGGTGCAGCTCGCCGCCGAGGGCCGCGCTGAGTGGCACCGCACCCACGGCGACGGCGCCTCGAGCTCCGCCCACCTCCCGCCGGCGAGCGCGCCCGAGTCCGCCGCCGCCGGCGCCAGCAGCGTCGTGACTGGCGCCGGCCACAGCGGCTCCCTGGCGGACGTCGTGATGCGGGCGGGCGATGGTGGCGGCGGCGGCGCGGCCGTGGTGATTTCCGCGCCGGCAGGGCTCAGCACCGCCGCCATGGTATCCCTGGTGCCTTCCGCGCACCAGCCGCCATCGTACGCGTCAGATGGCTCGGCGCGCGACCTCGGCAGCGCAAGCCGCCACGAAACGCCGCCCTCCTCGTCAGACGTGGTGTCGTCGGCGGCGGCGCGCCACGCGGCGGCGGCGGCGGCGCTGGCGGCGCAGCAGCAGCAGCAGCAGCAGGCGCAGAGCGGCGGCGGCGCGGCGGCAGCGCGGGCGGGCGCGCAGGCCTCGCTGCTGCAGCTGGCGACGCCCGTCGTGCCGCGCTCCACGGTGGCCGACGGCGCGGCGGCCGGCGCGCCCCTCTCCAGCAGCTCGCAGGTGGGCGCGAGCCAGGGCGGGGCCCAGGCGCTGCCGCCGCAGCAGCAGCAGCAGCGCGGCGCGCGGCGCACGCCGATGCAGCTCCCGCAGATGCAGCCTCCGCAGGGCGCGGCGTACGTGTACGGCGGCGGCTATGGCGGCGCCGTGCCCGGCAGTGGCGGCGGCAGCAGCGCCTCGCTCGGCGGCGGCGGAGGCGCCGTCATGGCCTCTGCGCCGGCGCTGCTGCAGCAGCACCTCCACCCGCAGCAGCACGCGGCTCAGCAGCACCACGCGACGGCGCTGCTGCGCGCGGCTGGCACCAGCATGCTGCCGGCGCAAGCCCCGGGAGGGTACACCGCATGGACGCCCGAGGGGGTGCCCATGCACTTCATGGTGGTGCCCCCACCGCAGCAAACCATGGTGGCCTTTGGGCAGCAGCCGCAGCAGCACCACCACCACGCCGCCGCCGCCGTCGTGTACAGCGGCGGCGGCGAGGGGCAGCTGCGCTACGGGGCGCCGCCGGTGGCGCGGCAGCAGCAGCACGCGCACATGGCGTACGCCGGAGGCTGGCAGGTGCACCCCGGCATGGCCCTGGCAGGCCTGCCGCCGCAGGCGGTACTGCAGGCGCAGCAGCCTGGGTCGCAGCAGGGCCTTGAGGCAGCGGCGGCGCAGCAGCAGCAGCCCAGGCCAGGGGCGGCGCCGGTGCCCCCGCCGCCGCCGCCGCCGCCGCGTGGGAAGGAGGAGGGCGGAGGGGTGTGAGAAGCTGAGAGGGGGTTGGGGGGTGTAAAGGGTTGACGGCCAGAGGTCTGTGTGGGCGTGGGAGAGGCCCGTGGCGGGTGGGAGGCGGGGGCTGCGCCGTGGAGCGCGCGCGCGTGCGTCGGGCACGTCCCCGGGGGCAGGGCGTGGGAAGGTCTTGGCCACATGGCCGGCGGACGGACCGGGCAGACCCTGCGGGCGCGGTTTGCATCTCGCCCTGCCTTGCATCCGTGTGCGTCGGGGCAGAGGGGCCTCGGCAGGTCTACGGCAGGTCCGAGGCTCACGCAGCATTGCAAAGTGCGGGGGCAGTGTGGGTGGCCGTCTGGGTTTTGTGGGTCTGCGTCTGCGCGCGCGAGTCGCTCGGGGGAAGCACTTGTTTGCTCGAGGCAGCGTGGGCGATTTGCGCTCGCAGCCGTCGCCGGCCTTTG
>VFQP010003613.1_pt1 | contig 15515 bp, 15 predicted proteins | sample 3512351 | NCBI WGS metagenome assembly VFQP01 (sample SAMN10412372, study PRJNA504923) | tailings metagenome | isolation source: Relicate 1 Philex TSF1 revegetated site | place: Philippines: Tuba, Benguet | collected 2017-08-29 | reverse complement strand
CCTCGACGGCGGGCACGGCGAACAGGAACATCATCACCGAGCCGTGCATGGTGAAGAGCTGGTTGTAGGTCTCCTGCGGCACCACGTCGGCCAGTGGCGCAGCCAGCTGCACGCGCATCACCAGCGAGAGGATGCCGGCGGCGACGAAGAAGCCGAAGGCGGTGACGATGAACAGGAAGCCGATGAAGTTGTTGTTGACGGCGCTGAAGGCACGCCAACCCGTGGGCGTGGCCCAGACCTCCTTCAGTTTCCTGAATTCGCCACGTGGCCTTTTCTCCTGCGTCGGAAAGCGCTCGTAGAGCCGCGCGTCGAAACCGGTCTCCGACGCGGTGGCCGCTGCGTCTTCCATGGCGCCTGCCACGCCGGGCGGGACCTGCTGTTCCGTCACTTCAAGGACTCCATGTACGCGGCCAGGGCGTTGAGCTCGGCGGCCTCCAGCGAGCGGTAGGCGGGCATGCGGTTGTTGGGCTTGATGGACTGGCTGTCCCCGATCCAGCCGATGAGCGTGCCACGGTTGTTGGGCAGGATGCCGGCGCCGAGCGACTGCCGCGAACCGACGTGCGTGAGGTCGGGACCGGACAGGCCTTGCGCAGAGGTGCCGGCCACGCGGTGGCAGGCGGCGCAGCCGGCCTCGCCGAAGAGCTGGATCCCGCGCAGGATCTCGTCGTTGGGCGGTGTGGCTGCAGGGGTGGGCTGTGGCTGCTGTCGTGCCAGCCGCGCCGCTTGCCAGCGCTGCCAGTCGGCAGGTTCGTGCGCCACCACCATGAAGCCCATCAGCGAGTGGGCGCCACCGCAGAACTCGGCGCATTGCCCGCCATAGACGCCCGCCTTGTCGGCCTGCAGCTTGAGCCGGTTGGTGCGGCCCGGGACCATGTCCATCTTGCCGCCGAGCTTGGGCACCCAGAAGCTGTGGATCACGTCCTCGGACACCATGTCGATGACCACCGGGCGGCCCACCGGGATGTGCAGTTCGTTGGCATCGGCATGGGTCTCGTTGCCGGCCTCATCCAGGTAGGACACGCGCCACCAGTAGATGTTGCCGGACACCCGCATGCGCAGCTCGTCGCCCTGGATGGTGCTCATGCCGGCGAACATCGTGATGCTCCAGGCCAGCAACAGGAAGAGCACCCCGGCCGGAATGACCAGGCCGAACCATCGGACGACGCCCTCGCCACCGAGCCTGGCGCGCAACTGGTCGCTGCCGTACAGCGCCACCCACATGGCCGCACACACCAGCACGAAGATCAGCGTGACGAGCGCGATCATCACCCAGGCGAGCGAGGTCACCGTGTTCGAGAACGGGCCGTGCGGATCGAGCACTGGCGGGGGCCAGCCGCTCAAGGCCTCAGCGAGACTGGAGCGTGAGGAGGTAGGCTGTGACATCGCGGGCTTCCTGGTCTGACATCGTGATGGCCGGCATGGCCGTTCCCGGCTTGAGCCCGGGCGCATTCCTGACAAACTGCATCAACACGCCGGGCTGGTTCGGCAACTGCCCGGCGATCAGGCCCTGCCGGGCGAAGCCGTGCAGCGACGGCCCGAGTCCGCCGCGCGGCCACTTCACGTCGGGGAAGGTGTGACAGGCCACGCAGCCTTTGTCGGTGACGAGCTTGCGGCCGGCAGCAGCGTCGGCGTCCCCCAGCGTCGGCATGGGGTCGGGCCGGCTGTCGCAGGCCACCAGGCTCAAGCAGGCCAGCAGCAGCCAGAGGCCGGAATTCCCCTTCGGCAAATTTGAGAAGTTCGGCATGAACGATGATCTAGTTCCCATGCACCCACATCCATCGCTTGACAAACATCGACCCGCGAGACCCGGCGGACTGTGGCTGGCCCTGTGCGCCGTGGTGCTGACGGCGGCCTGCAGCGACCGCGGGCCCGGCAGCGACGGCCGCTGGAGCGGCAGCGGCGAGGTGATCGCCATGAGCGGCGGCGAAGGTGGCGCGCGCTACGCCTGCGCCACCTGCCACGGCGCGCGTGGCGAGGGCAACGGGTACGATGCCCCGCGCCTCGCCGGCCTGCCGGCAGGCTACCTGCAGAAGCAGATGGAAGACTACGCCGCAGGCTTGCGGCCGCACGAGGTGATGCGCGACGTGGCGAGCTTCCTGGACAGCCACCAACGGGTGCAGGTCGCCAACCACTACGCCGCCCTGCCACCGCAGGCCATGCCGCCGGCCACCCGGGAAACCATCGACGCGGCGACCCCGAGGCTGTATGCCCAGGCGTGCCAGCAGTGCCATGGCGCCGAGGGCGGGGGCACCGTGAACGGGCCGCCGCTGAACGGCCAGCCGGCCTTCTACCTGATCCAGCAGATGCAGGACTGGCAGGTTTCGAAACGGCGCAACGACGGCAATCATGTGATGTTGAAGGTGGCGCAGCAACTGGATGCCGCGCAAGTCAGACAGCTGAGCCTTTATCTCGCGCAGATCCCACCACGCCCGGCGAGTCCGGACCGTTGAGGTCGAACATCGAAGGCAGGACGCGGTCGCGTTTGATCACGTAGTGCAGCACGGCCGCGCCGGCATGACCCGGAATGATGAGCGCCGTGATCCACACGATGTAGAAGTGCGCCGTCGCGGCCCACTGCATCAGCCCGTGCTGCAGGCCCTCGGACAACCGGTCGAAGGGCAGGTTGGGAACGGGGATCACGCCGGCGATCGACAAGGGAAGGTCGCTGGGCAGCGTGGACCACATCACCCAGCCGCTGATTGGCAAGGCGAAGAAGCTGAAATAGAACCAGCGCTGCAGCACGCGGCTGGCCCGGCCTGCCAGCGAGGCGTCGTCCACGGTGTCGGGTGCGCTGATCTGGCTGCGCCAGAACAACCTCAGCGTGCCCAGCAGCAGGATGGTGAGTCCGATCTGCGTGTGGGTCTGGTAACCGAGGTACTTGTCGCCGCCCACCGGTTGCCAGCCCAGGTACCACCCATGCGCCAGCTGGAAGAACATGAGCGCCGCCATCACCCAGTGGAAGGCAACGCCGATCGGCGAGTACAGGCCGCGCCGGTGGTAGCCCTCAGCCCATTCAATGGCGGCAATGAGGTTCATGCCACTTCGGCGTGCAAGTCGCGTGCACGTTCGGCGTTCATCCAGCGCCAGCCGATCCACAGCGCCGCCGCCAGGTAGGCGATGCTGCCCGGTGCCCACATGGTGATGCCGGCGAGTTGCTGGTCCTCCAGCGGCGCCACCCCCCAGCTCAGCGCGGAAGCGAAGTGCGGCGGATACAGGGGCCGTGCGGCGAAGGTGATCAACGCGCCCAGCAGACCCATCAGCACGGTGGTGACCAGCACGGCACCCATCGCCGCCGCCGGCGCGGAACGGCGGACCGCGAGCCAGAAGCCCGTGGCGCTGGCCAGCAGCGTGACTTGCATCAACGCATAGACCCCGTCCGACGACAGGGCCGCCGCGTAGGGGGCCGGCGCATGCCAGACCCAGAACACCACGGTGGCAACGGCCGTGGCGCTCCACAGCGAAGCCGGGAAGCGCCGCAGCCAGGGTTCCAGGCCGAACACCAGCAAGGGCGCCATCACCAGCACGAGCGCGAGGTGGTGGACCACCCGCACGGTGAAAAACGTCGAGCTCAGGGCGCACAGCGGCGACACGTAGAGCACGACCGTGAGGGCCCACGCGCAGCGCAGGCTCAGGTGCCGCCGGGGCGTGACCTTCCCCCCCACGGGCATGCGCCACAAGGCCAGCGCCAGCAGCAGCAAAGCCGCCCCTAGCACCGGATCGAGGTTCCATCGGCTCAGCCAGATCTCCGGGCCGGGCGCCTCGCCGCAATACGGAACCCATCGCTTCAATTCTTCCAAGGCATGTACCTCCACTGGGGGCGCAAGCCGGGTCTGAGGCCGCGATGCCCAACCGCATGACACCACGGAGAGTGATCGCGCACTGTTCGCTAGCGAACAGACGCCTGCGCAGCCCATGGCGACCATGGGCCGATGCACGCCATCCTCACCTTCTCCACCGTGCCGCTGTTCCTGGGCGCGACGCTCAGCGACTGGGCCTATTTCAGCAGCCTCGAGATCCAGTGGGTGAACTTTGCTGCGTGGCTGAACGCTGGAGGCTTGCTGATCGCAGGCCTGGCGTTGTTGTGGGGTGCGGTGGACGTGCTGCGCTCATCGGTCAAACGCAACCGTGGCGGCCTGATCTACCTGGCCTTGCTGCTGGTCACCTTCGTCGTCGGTTTCATCAATGCCCTGATCCATGGCAAGGATGGCTGGGCCGCGATGCCGAGCGGCTTGATCCTGTCGGTGGTGGTGGTGGTGCTCGCGGCGGCGGCCAGCGCCGTCGGGCTTGCAGGCCATTCGCGGAGGCCGGCATGATGGCCGCGCGCGCCCGGTTGTTGGGCACCACCTGGATCTTTGCAATGGCTGCGGCCGGCGTGAGCCACGCACAGGGCAACAACGCCAATCCGGACCTGCCACCTCCCCAGCGGGGACTGTTGCCGAGCATGCGCATCGCCGAACCGGCGGGTTGGGGCGACCGCCTTCCCACGGTGCCGTCCGGCTGGACGATCAAGGCCATCGCCACGGATTTGAAGGTGCCGCGCCAGTCGCTGGTGCTGCCCAATGGCGACATCCTGGTGGCCGAAGGCAAGGGCGGCGGGGCTCCCGTATTGAAACCCAAGGACTACATCGCCGGCCTCATCAAGGCCAGGGGCAACACTTCCGTGAAGGGCGGCAACCAGCTGACCCTGCTGCGAGACGCCGATGGCGATGGCACCTACGAAGGCCGATGGGTCTACGCGAAGGACCTCAATGCGCCGTACGGCCTGGCGCTGGTGGGGAACAAGCTGTACGTCGCCAACCAGGACGAACTGGTGCGGTTCGACTACGTGGTCGGGCAGACCCAGGCCACCGCCGCGCCCGTGACGGTGACGAAGTTGCCCTCCGCGGTCAATCACCACTGGACCAAGGCCCTCGCGGCCGATGCAGAGGGCCGCTACCTCTACGTCGGCATCGGCTCCAACAGCAACGTTGGCGAGCGCGGCATGGCGGTGGAAGAGAACCGCGCCGTGATCTGGCAGGTCGACGCCAGCACCGGCGCGACGCGCACCTTTGTCACCGGCATTCGAAATCCCACCGCGCTGGCGTTCGAACCCACCACCCGGCAACTGTGGTCGGTGGTGAACGAGCGCGACGAGCTCGGCCCCGACCTCGTGCCGGATTACCTGACCTCGGTGAAGGAAGGTGCGTTCTACGGCTGGCCGTATGCGTACTGGGGCAACCACGTCGATCGCCGCGTGCAGCCCCAGGACGACGCCAAGGTGCAGGCCTCGGTGCGCCCGGACTTTGCCTTGCCCTCGCACTCCGCCCCGTTGGGACTGTCCTTCGTGCAGACCGGGTTCGCGGCACCGTTTGCCCAAGGCGCCTTCATCGGCCTGCACGGCAGCTGGAACCGCGACGTGCCGGTGGGCTACAAGGTGATCTTCGTGCCCTTCGCCAACGGCCGCCCCAGCGGGCCACCGGTCGACTTCGTCACCGGCTTCCAGAGCGACGGCAAGACCATGGGCCGCCCGGTCGGCGTGACGGTGGACCCCAAGGGCGCCTTGATCGTGGCCGACGACCTGTCCAACACCATCTGGCGCGTGACGCCGGCGCGCTGAGGGCTCAAGTTTTGAGGAGCGCCTGAACGCGTTGGCCGAACGCGCTCAGCTCGAACGGCTTTGTCATGACCTGCATGCCTTCGGGAAGTTGACCGAGGCCGATGGCGGAGCTTTCGGCGTAGCCCGTGACGAACAGCACGCGCTGTTGAGGATTGAGCGTCCGTGCGGCTTCCGCCACGTGCCGTCCGTTCATGCCACCCGGAAGACCCACGTCCGTGACCAGCAGGGCAATGGATCGATCGGCGTGGAGGATCTCCACCGCACGCCGACCGTCTTCAGCCTGCAGCACGCGATATCCGAGCCCCATCAGGATTTCGGACATGAGTTCGCGCATCGCGGACTCGTCGTCGACCACCAGAATCGTTTCGCCAATGCCTCGGCGCTCGGGCCCGGGCAGCGGAACATCCGCTTCGTCTGCCAGGTCCGTATCGCCCTGGTGACGCGGCAGATACATGCTGACGGTGGTGCCCGCGCCCACCTCTGAGCGAATGCGTGCCTGCCCGCCCGACTGGAGCGCAAAGCCGTAGACCATGGACAGGCCGAGTCCTGTCCCGACACCAATCGGCTTCGTGGTGAAAAACGGGTCGAAGGCTCGGGCGATCACGTCCGGTGGCATGCCGCTGCCGCTGTCATGCACCGAAATGCAAACGTATTGGCCGGGGGACACATCCAGCTCCCGCGCAGCCCTCTCGTCCAGCGTGCGGTTCTCGGTCTCGATCACCACGTGGCCACCATCGGGCATGGCGTCTCTGGCGTTGATGCACAGGTTCAACAACGCGTTTTCCAGCTGCCCCGGATCGGCGTGGATGGGCCACGCGCCGATGCACGCAATGACCTCGAGCCCCACCTGCGGACCCATGGTGCGTCGCACGAGGTCCTCGAATCCGCCGATCAACTGATTGACGTGGACGACCTTAGGCTCCAGCGTCTGCTGACGCGAAAAGGCGAGGAGGCGGTGTGTGAGCGCTGCCGCGCGCTTGGTCGCGTTCTGACCGATCTGGACATACCTCGCCAGCATCGGGTCGGCCGGCAACTTCATCTTGAGGAGTTCCAGGCTGTTGGTGATGGCCGCCAGCAAGTTGTTGAAGTCGTGCGCCAGACCCCCCGTCAACTGGCCGACCGCCTCCATCTTCTGGGCCTGGCGCAGCGCCGCCTCCGACTTCATCAACTCCGCGCTTCGCGCTTCCACCTTGCGCTCCAGCGAGTCCGCCAGGGCGCGCAGGTTCTGCTCGGCCCGCCGTCGCTCCACGGCCAGCCAGGTGCGGTGTGCGACCTCGCGGATCAGGCGAAGCTCATGTTCGGTCCAGTGACGGGCCGTGGCATGGTTGAGGTACAGAACCGATACCAGTCCGTTCTCTTCGTTGACCGGAATGTTGATGACGGATTGAGCGCTGATGGCGATCAGCGCGTCCGCGTTGGCTGACGTCCTCGGGTCCAGTCGCGCGTCGGCAAAGACCACCGACTCGCCACGCTTGAGGTTCTCGATGTAGCTTCCATAGTCGCGAAGATGCAGCGTTCCCGCCAATGTGGAAACGCCTGGCGCATTCCAGTCCCGTTCGATGGTGATCGTCTCTTTCTGGTTGTCCACAAGGCCGTAGCCGATGCGGCTGACATCGAGCAGGCGGCCCAATGCTTGCGCCGCGAGGTAAGCGATCTCGGCCGGGTCGTGCACGGCTGCATAGACATCGCGGTCCAGCGCTTCCAGGAATTCGCTGCGGCGCCTCTCGAGCATCACGTCCGTGATGTCCTGCGAAATGCCCGCCATGCGCGCCGGACGTCCCTGGCCATCACGTTCCAGTCGGCCCATGATCCTGACCCAGGCCAACCGACCGTCGGGTCGAACGATGCGGTATTCGATGCGGTAGTCATCCCCAGTGAGCACCGTGTGCTCCACGGCTGCGCACATGCGCGCCTGGTCGTCCGGGTGCACGGCGTCCCGCAACTCCGCGTAGGTGAACGGCAGATCCACATCGCGTCCGAAATTGTTCTTGCAATGTATCGATGCGAACAGCTCTTCCTTCGCCAGATCAAGCTGCCAGATGCCCAGTTCGCCTGCGTCGGTGGCGGCACGAAACCTGGCCTCGCCGGCCTCGACTTCTCGAACCCGGTCCGCCAGTTCCGCGGTCAACGCCGCGTTGGAGTTTTCAAGTCCTACCAGGCGCTCCCGCTCGAGCGTGACGTCCACCTGGCTGGCAAAAAAATAGGCTGTTTCACCGTCGACGCCCTTGACCGGGCCCAGCAACAGCCGGTTCCAGAACGGTTCACCGTTCTTGCGGTAGTTCAGGAGATCGACCTGGACGGACTTCTTGTTTTCAACGGCCTCTCGAATCCGCTGCACCGCTTCGGCATCGGTGCCCGGCCCCTGAAGAAAGCGGCAGTTGCGGCCGATGATCTCTCCGCGCGCATAGCCTGTCAGGCGGCAAAACGAGTCGTTGGCAAAAACAATGGGGTTGTCCGGCTTGCGAGGGTCGGTAATGACCATCGGCATGCGTGTGGCGCGCACGGCAGCCACGAAAGGATCGGTTCCATCATCGAGTCCTGCCAGACGCAGGTCCTCGTTCGCGTCGCCTCGATCAGGCGGAATCTTCATTTGCACCTCTTCCAACACCTCTGGGTCTCGACCCCGCCACGCGGGTCGGCTGCCAGGCTCCGAAAGAGGCTACTACACCCCGGTTTTCTGAATTCGACCGACTGCAACAGGGTGAATTGAATGCTTTGGTGGTATTTCGGATCGACGTTTAGGGCCGTCGACGCTTCTCATCTCCTGCCAGCGCCGTCCAGCAAGGTCTGCGTGATGGCGCGCCCGATCTGCTCGAACGCGCGGCCGGCCTCGCGCTGCTCGTCCAGATCTTCCGCGCAGGTGGCCACGATGATGGCCGCGCGGGCGCCGTCCTGCGGGTTGATCACGCCCATGTGGCAGGCCCGGTGCCACTGCGTGCCGGTCTTGTGGATGAAGCGCGCGGAGCGTGGCAAGCCGGCTTCGAGCCGGTAGGCGTCGTAGGTCTCGTACTTGAGGTCGACGAACAGGCGCTGCAGGTGCGTCGGGTTCACCAGCTTGCCGGTCACCATCTGCTCCAGCATGCCGCCGTAGGCCGAGAGCGGCGCGGCGTTGAACTGCCGGGCGTAGTAGCGCGTGTAGGCCTCGTCCATGGTCTTGACGCGCAGTTCGGCACGGGGGATCGAGAGCGTGCGCACGATCGCGTCCACCCGCTGGGGGCCTTTGGGCTGGGCCGCCACCTGCACCAGCTGGGTGTTGGTCAGCTCGCGGGCCTTCGGATGCAGTTCGCCATACACCTCCCGGCGGACCGCCGTGAACGTGGTGAGGCGGTTGAACCCCTGGGTGCCCAGGTACTGGCGGGCGCGCTGGTTGAGCGTGTCTTCGCCCACGGTGCGGATCAGCATGTTGGCAGCGGTGTTGTCGCTCTCCATCAGCATGCGCTTGAGCAACGCGTCCACGGTGTACGTGGTGCCGCTCTTCTGCCACACCACGTTGCCCGAGCCGTCGACCTTGTCGGTTTCCTGCAGGGTGACCTTCTGCGTCAGGCCAAGCTTGCCGCCCTCGGCTTCCTGCAGCACGGCGAGGGCGATCGGCAGTTTGGTCGTGGAGCCCAGGTACCACGGACGGTCGGCCTGGTAGGACAAGGTTTCGCCGTTGTCCAGCCGCTTGATGTAGACGCCCAGCTGGCCGGGCGTGGCCTTGTCGATGCGTTCGATGTGCTGGCGCAGCGCGTCGCTCCAGGCCGCGCAGTGCGCCGCGAAGCTAACGGTCGTCAGGCTCAGCGCGATACACAGCGTGCGCAGCCGCAAGGCACAAGGGGTCATGGGGTCTTCCGTCGGTCAGCAGGCCAGACTTGCAGATGGCCGTGCCCACATCCCTGAGGGCGCGGTCAGAACGTGCTGTGAGCAGCTCACCGCGCGTGCACGCCACGACGATAACGCGTTTGTCGCGCCCAGGCCGCGGCACGCTGACAAGACCCGAGTCGCAGGTGCGCGCACGCTGCGTGCCCGTCTTGTGCGCGAAGCGCGCAGGCGCTGGCAGGCCGGCCTTGATGCGCCCGGCGCCCGTCTGCACCCGCTCCATCACGCGCAGCAGGTAGCTGGTGTGGGCGGCATTCAGCACCTTGCCATCGACCAGTTGTTCAAGCAGATGGGCATAGGCGTCCAGCCGGCCCGAATTGAGGCCGCTGGCGTAGTACGCCTCGAATGCATCGGCCACGCCGGGCACCTGGAACGACGCGGTCGGCACCCGCAGCAGGCGGCCCAGCGCCTGCAGCCGCTCGGCGTCGTTGCGCTGCTGCTTGAGCACCAGGAAGTCGTGCCCGGTGAGGTGCACCGCCTCGGCCGTGAGGTGGCCATAGGCGTGCCGGCGCACATCGGCGAGCGTGGTGATGCGCTCGATGCCGTGTGGCGCCAACTGTTCCACCAGCGCATTCACCGCATGCAGGCCGATCAGGCCGATGAGCATGTCGCTCGCGGTGTTGTCGCTGTAGATGATCATCTGTTCCAGCAGGTACCGCACGCTGAGGGGGGTGCCCAGCGGCCTGGCGTTCGTTGCCCCGGCACCGTCCACGTAGTCGGACGCGCGCAGCCGCAGCGTCGTGTCGAGCGTGAAATCGCCGCGCTCCACCGCGCGCAGCACGGCCAGTGCCACCGGCACCTTCACGCTGGAAGCCAGGTACCAGAACTCGTCTGCGCGGTGCGACACCGACACGCCGGTGTCCAGGTCGCGCACATACACGCCCACGCCTGCGGTGTGCCGCGCCTCCACCCGGGCCAGCTCGGCCTGCAGCAGCCCGGCCCATGCGGGAAGCGGTGTGGTTGGAGACGCCTGCGCGCGGGCGCCGCCGGGCCCGGTGAGCAGGGCGGCAGCCACTGCGAGGGGCGCGGCGAACGCGGCAAAGCGGAAACGGCGGCCCGGACGACGCGGGCCCTGTCGATGAGCGATGGCAAACCTCCTGAACCTGCCACCCTACTACGGCTCACCCGATCACCCTGTGTCAGGATGTTTTTCGTGGCCTTCAGTCCCGCTTGCCGAGCTTTCGATAGACGGTCGCGCGGCTGATGCCCAGTGCGCGGGCCGCTTCCTTCACATTGCCGCGTGCGTCGTCCACCGCCTTGCGGATCATGGCGGTTTCCATGTCCTTGAGAGGCAGGCCATGGTTGGCGCCATGCAAGGGGCCGCGCTCGCCACCCAGGTTGAGCTGGGCCAGCACGCTCAGGCGCAGGCCCGACCACAGCGGCACTTCCAGGGGCCCGCGCTGGCCGCGCGCGGCGTCGAACAGCGTTTCCACCGGCACGGCGAACACCTCGCTGCAGTGGCCCAGGGCCATGCCGGGCGCGATGCCGAGCATGTCGGCGGCAGGCCGGTTGAGCGCGGTGATCCGGCCGTCGGCGTCGACGCAGACCAGACCGTCGCTGGCATCGCCGGGCACGCGCCCGGGCCAGCTCAGGCAGAGCAGCAGGCGGTGCGGCTGGCCCAGGGTGAGGGCGTTCTCGATGCTGCGCGCCGATTGCGTCACGAGGTGCTTGAGCGCGGGTTGTTCGATCACGTTCACGCCGGTGAGATCGAGCATGCCCACGCATTGGCCGTCGGGTCCCCAGATGGGCGCGCCGGCGCAACTGTAGACGCTGGTGTCGTCGAAGAAATGTTCGCCGCGGTGCAGCCACACGGGCTGCAGGTCGGCCAGCGTGGTGCCGATGGCGGTGGTGCCCACGGCGCGTTCGGAGAGGTCGACGCCGATGCGCGCGATGCTGGCGGCGCAGGGGTCGTGGCGGTCCACCGGGCCGTTAACGTCGATCACCAGGCCGCGCGCATCGGTGAGGATGGCGAAGTAGCGCGTGTGGGCCATGGCGCGCGAGAGCGACTGGATCACCGGCGCGGCGGCGCGCAGCAGGGGCTGGTTGGCCTCGAGCGCCTGGTGCGCTGCGCTGGCCGTGACGGCATCGAAGGTGACATGGCGTCGGGGTTCGAGGCCGAGATCGAGGCAGCGGCGCCAGGAACGTTCGACCCAGGGCGCCAGCGTGGACGGGCCGAGCGGCACGCGCGATTCGAGCACCGCCCTGCGCGCCTGCTCGATCAGTGCGAGCCGCTGTTGCGGGGGGATCGATGGCGTGGGCTGTGGGGTCACGATCGGCAGAATCTGGCTGGGTGGAAACCGGGCTGAAAGACCGCTGGCGCGCCTGCCATTAAAGCAGTGTTTCGCTGCCCGCGCATCCCCGGGGGGACCGGGTTAACCCGGCCAGCGCCAGGACCAGCGGGTCTCGCGCGCCAGGGCCTCCAGGTCCTGAGGGGTGTCCAGGTCGCGCGTGTAGTGCGGGTTGTCCACGGTCCACAGGCGAACCGCTTCGGGGTGTGCCGCGCGCCACTGGCGCAGGCTGGGTTGCAGGGGCGTGCCGATCAGGGCGGCGCACACCTGCGCATCGAAGATCACTGGATGGCCTGGCTGGCCGTGCACCATGGGCACCTGCACGCGAATGCCCTCGCCGCGCTTCTTGAAGGCGTCCAGCGCGGCCTGCACGTCCGGGCCGTCGACCAGGGGCTGGTCCGCCAGCAGCACCACGACCTGCTTCACATCCTTGGCCAGTGCGCGCAGGCCGGCGCGCAGCGACGAGGCGGTGTCGTCGTCCGGGCGCGGGTTGATCACACAAAGCGGGGCGATCTCCGAGGGCAACCGCGCCACATGGGCCTTGATGTCCTCGGCGTGGTGTCCGAGCACCAGCACCAGGTCGTGGCGCGCCTTGCCGCGCAGCGGCTGCAGGTGGGTCAGCAGGCGTTCGAGCAAGGTCTGGCCGTCGAGTTCCAGCAGGCACTTGGCGATGCCACCCATGCGGCGCCCGGCACCGGCGGCAAGGATGACGAAGCCGGTTTTCACAGGGGCACGAAGCAGGTGGGTGCAGAGGGAACGCTGGCTTCCTGCGAGTTCTTGGCGTTGGCCACGTCCATGTCGCGCGGCAGTGGCACACCGTTCTTCACCGCCAGCACCTCGGCCATGATGCTGACTGCGATCTCGGGCGGTGTCTTGCTGCCGATGTAGATGCCGATCGGACCGCGCAGCCGTGCCAGGCTTTCGGCGGTCTGGTCGAAATGTTCGATCATGCGGGCGTGGCGCGCTTCGTTGTTGCGGCGCGAGCCGATCGCGCCGACGTAGAAGGCCTCGGTCTCCAGCGCTTCGAGCAGGGCCAGGTCGTCGAGCTTGGGGTCGTGCGTGAGCGCGATCACGCAACTGCGGCGGTCGACGCGGAAATCGCGCACCACGTCGTCGGGCATCTCGGTGGCGATGGTCACGCCGGGCACCGACCAGGCGCCGCGGTACTCCTCACGCGGGTCGCACACGGTGACTGCGAAGCCGTTGAAGAGCGCCATGGTGGCCAGGTACTCGGTGAGCTGGCCGGCACCGATCAGCAGCATGCGGTACTCGGGGCCAAAGGTGTTGCACAGCCATTGGCCGTCGTCGACCAGGGCCGCCGGCGTGTCCGCGGCGCGCAGCTCCACGCGGCCGGTGGCCAGCTCGGTGAGCCGCTCCACCAGGTGGCCCGTGGAGAGCGTGTCCACGAGTTCGGCGAGCGAGCTCGCGTCGGGGTTGAATTCGAGCACCAGCTCCAGCGTGCCGCCGCAGGGCAGGCCGAAACGGTGGGCCTCGTCGGCACTCACGCCGTACTTCACGCGCTCGGGCGAGCCTGTGGGAATCTCGTGCGTGATGCCGGCAGGCGCTGTACTGCCCTGCACCGCGCCATGGGCACGGCTGTAGCGGTAGATCAGGTCGTCCTCGATGCAGCCGCCCGAGACCGAGCCCACCACCGCGCCGGTTTCGCACAGTGCCATGACCGAACCCACCGGCCGCGGGGACGATCCCCAGGTGCGCACCACGGTGGCCAGCAGCGCGCGCTGATTTTTCGCGCGCCAGCCTTGCAACGTGCGCAGGACGGTGACATCCAGGTTTTCCACGCTTATCCCTTCATCGTCAGGTAAATCGCCACGGCCACAATCACCGCAACGACCCAGGCAGCTTTCGGCACGCGATAGCGGGCTGCGGGTGCAGGGGCAGCGACGACTGTAGCAGTGGGTGTGGTGCTGGGGTAGCGGCGTTGCAGCTCTTCATCGAAACGGCGAAAGAAGTCCTCGGCCAGCGATTTGGCCGCGCCGTCGATGAGGCGCTGGCCGAGCTGGGCGATCTTGCCGCCCACGGACGAGTGCACCGTGTAGCTCAATTCGCAACCGGTGCCGGCAGGCGCAAGCTGCACGGCGGCCTCGCCCTTGCCGAAGCCGGCCACGCCCCCCTGCGCATCGAAACCGATCTTGTAGGAGGTGGGTGGCACGATGTCCGAGAGTTGCACCCGGCCGTTGAAGCGGGCCGAGACGGGGCCGATCTTGATGGCGGTGGTCACGGCGTAGGCGTTGTCGCCGGTGGGTTCGAACTTCTCGCAACCGGGGATGCAGGTCTTGAGGATCTCCGGGTCGTTGAGGGCCTCCCAGGCCTGTTGCTGGGTCACGGCGAGCGGCCGGTTTCCTTGCATGTCCACGTTGGTTTCTCCTGTCAGGGCGGGATTGTTGATTGAAATCAGGGAACTCAGCCGCGCTGCATCAGCGTTGCCATGGAGCGCGCGAGGTCTTCGAGGCGGCTCAGGTTGTGCACCGCCAGCATGCCGTGGGCATGGCGGTGCAGCACGCCCGCACCGCTGGCCAGCGGTGCGTACCCGTCGTAGCGCAGCAGCGGGTTGAGCCAGAGCAGTTGGCGGCTGTGGCGGCCCAGCCAGGTGAGTTCTTCGTCCAGCACCTCGGGCGAGCCGGTGTCCAGGCCGTCGGTGATGAGCAGCACCACGGTGCGCCGGCCCACCAGGCAGCGCTTGTGCTCGGTGCGCAGGCGCGCGAGCGAGGCACCCAGGCGCGTGCCGCCGGCGAAGTCGGCGATCGCGTCGTTCGCCAGCGCCAGCATGTGGTCGGTGTCGTTGTGGCGGAACGCGGAGCGCAGGTCGGTGAGTTCGGTGCCGAAGGCGAACGCAGCGCGCGGCGTGCCTCGCGTGGCCTGGTGCAGGAAGGCCAGCAGCAGGCGCGCATAGCGCTCCATCGAACCGGAGATGTCGACCAGGATCAGCAGCGGCAAAGGCTGTGGCCGGCGGTTCATCATGGGAATCTGCAGCAGCTCGCCGTCGTGGCGGCGTGCCTGTTGCAGCGCACGCGGCCAGTTGGGGCGGTGCCCGCGCGTGCCGGCGCGTTCGCGGCGCGAGCGCACCGGTGGCAAGGGCAGGGGAATATCGCGAACCAGCTGCTCCACCAGCCGGAATTCGCTGGCCGAGAGACCGGCGAAGTCGGCATGGCGCAAGCGTTGCTGGTCGCTGGCGGTCATGGCGGCGTCGAACTTGAGCTCGGTCTCGCCCTGGTTGGGCGTGCGCGCCTTCAGGCCGGCCACGCTCAGCGCTTCCTGCACGCGCGCCTTGCGCCGCACCGGGTGGGCCTTGGCCGCCTTGGGCAGCATCTGTGCCAGCAGTTGCTGTGCGAGTTCGGGGTTGCGGAAAAAGGCCTCGAACATCTCGCCGAACACGCCGATGTCCTGCTGGCGGCTGACCAGCACGGCTTCGAGCGCTGCACGCAGGTCGTCCTTGCGTTCCACGCCCACGATCTCCGCAGCGGTGATCGCGCTGGCGATGCGGGCACTGTCCACCGGCACGCCGGCGCGGCGCAGGGCGCGGCCGAAGGCGGTGATGTGGTCCGGGAATTTCCCGCTGCGTGCGTCGCCGAGGATCATGGCCTAGAGGGGTTCGGGCTCCAGCAGCTTGTCCAGCATCGGTATCAGAGCCGCCACGTCCTCCCGCTGCTTGAACAAAATGCCGGCGGTGTCCTGGATCACCTCGGGGTCGAGGGTGAGGGTGTCCAGCGCCACCAGGGCCTTGGCCCATTCCACGCTTTCGGCGATGCCGGGGC